>ENA-ORUB01004831-ORUB01004831.1-human-gut-metagenome-genome-assembly--contig:-NODE-4831-length-10010-cov-2.366851_pt1 | contig 10010 bp, 11 predicted proteins | sample MGYA00241918_ERZ509200 | MGnify/ENA primary metagenome ERZ509200 (study PRJEB26280, sample SAMEA2338853) | human gut metagenome | biome: human gut; feature: human-associated habitat; material: faeces... | reverse complement strand
CAGCTGCCCACGTCCGCAGAGATTGTTGCAGAAAAACTTGTTTCCACCGAAGATAGCTAAAATCAGCGGCAGCAGAAAGTCGATCATGCCGAGCCATGCAAAGAGGATATTGAAAAAGCCCAGTGCAAAGTAGACTATGGCATAGACCCATAGATAATCGTACCAGTGTTTTTTCTTCATGCCTCGTCCCTCGCTTTCACCGTTATGCAGCCGACGGGGCAGAGCTTTGCGCACTTCCCGCAGCCTACACAGCGATCCTGCTGCACCAAGGCATAGCAGCCGCGATGGACTTGAACCGCGTCTAGCGGGCAGGTATTTTCACATACGCCGCAGGCGACGCATTGCGTCCTGTCCACGACAGCCAGTTTTTTTGACAGCATGGTGTTCCTCCCTTAATCCTGCAAGGATTTGTAGTAGAGCATGCAGTGGCAGAATCCCTCGAAGTCCGGGTCTGCAATTTGATCCTTGAACTCCTGACACATACATTTAGTTGCCTCTGTGCGCTCTCTGCGGCAGGGACAGTATCCACCGGTGCGCTTGAGTCCCTCTTTGATGGTATCGACCATCGCCTGATCGGGATTGAGTTTAATTTTCATGTTTACCACCTCTTTCTTGATTGTGGCTTTATCATACCACATGACAAAGCACTTTTCTGTGACGAAGTCACATTGATAAAGAAAAAAATCGGTGCTGAAAAAGCACCGGTTTTAAATAGATCTATTCATTTTAGGCGATGGAGTCCGTCTGTATCCCGCAGCGTGATCGCACCGCGTTTCAGCTCCACCAGACCGTCCTCCGAGAAGCTTTTGAGCATCCGCGCTACCGCCTCCCGCGCCGAGCTGATGTGCTGAGCGATCTGCGTATGCGTCATCCGTATCGTATCAGAGCCGGTACGCGCCGCTTCAGCCAGGAGAAATTCTGCCAGCCGCCGATCCAAGCCCTTGAATAAAATCTGCTGCATCGCCCACATAACATCAGAGAATCGTTTCGTCGCCAGTTCATAGAGGAAACAACGGAGATGGAGGTTTTGTGCCGCAAGCGCGTCGACGATATTTGCGGGAATCACCAGCACCTCAGTATCGGCTCCGGCACTCAGCTGTGTATCAAAGGTGATCTGGCTGATAACACAGGAGGCAGAAAGCACACAAAGCTCGCCCGGATAAAGGCGAAACAGTGTTACCTCCCGTCCTTCTTCGGAGAGAAGATAGGTGCGGAGCTCGCCGGAAAGCACAAACAGCATGCCGAGACATTCCTTGTCACTGCTGTGTACAAACGATCCCTTTCCGTAATGACGGACCGCGCTGCTTCGGCGTATCATATCTTTTTCATGTTCGGTCAAGAATGACCAGAACGGAAGTTGTGTCAGTGTGTGTTCCATATCAGTGTGTATTCTCTATCAGTGGCAGCTGTGTTCCCGCAGCCATGCGCACCGCGCACATCATCGGCGTGATTGCCATATTATGAACGGTTTGTGCTTGCTTACAGCGGGGCATCGATGTTTTCCTTGGTCTTTTGGATTTTCTTAAGCTGACGGCTGAAGAACATATCGGATACGAAGTCTGCCAGACCGCTGACAAAGAGACCGAGACCGAGCATGAAGAACAGCACCTTGGCGGTGGAGAACGGGTTCATCATGACCAGCACACCGAACAGCGCGATGACGATGGAGATGATCAGCACACCTTTGGAGGTGTTGTAGCCGAATTTTTTGAAGTTGATGACGTTCTGGATGCCTTCGAGCCCCTTGTAGGTGATCATAAAGCCGAGGATGAACGGGATCAGTGCAATCACAATCGTACCCTTGAACCAGAGGAAAATCCCGAAGATCACGAGGCTGATACCGGCGGCGAAACCGTTGGTGTCATCCATGATGCGGCTTTCCACCTTGGTCACGCTGTAGCCGATCAGCTTCAGCACGCCGAACACGATGACGCAGACTGCCAGCATGGTGCAGATGATGTTCTCGACCGTCTGTGGCCAGAGCATGAGCGCCAGACCGAAGAGAATATAAATAAACGAGGTAACGAATTTCATCATATTGGATTCTTTCATTTTTGTTTTCCTTTCTATGGGCCGCGCCGGGCTTGCGCCGATTTCCGGCAGCGCCGCCGTCGTTTGCGGTTTGGCAACCGCTATATTAAGAATATTATACCCGCAGACACGAAAAAATGCAATGCACAAAGGAAGCAGTCTGCCGCAATCCTGCAGTACAGACCGGACGCGCCGGGCGCTTGCAGGCAGCAAGATATTTTGATATAATGTCCTTGTCACAGCGAGGCTGAGCCAAAGGCGAGAGCAGAGCTGATGAAAGACAGATGCCCGAGCGAAGGCGATTGCCGAGCAGAATGCGAGAGCAGAGCCGCTCAGCGACCGGGCTAATGGCCTTGTCACAGTTACGGAGGTTACAATGGAACAGACAACCATGTTTGATAATAGAACAGCGCAGCCGCTGGCGTCTCGGCTCAGACCGGAGCGCTTGGAGGAATTCGTCGGACAGAAGCATTTGATCGGCGAGGGCAAGGTGCTGCGCAGACTGATCGAGAGCGACCATATCTCATCTATGATTTTTTGGGGACCACCGGGCGTCGGCAAGACCACGTTGGCGCGCATTATCGCCAACCGCACGAAAGCGACCTTCATCGACTTTTCGGCGGTAACCAGCGGGATCAAGGAGATCAAGACGGTCATGCAGCGTGCGGAGAATAATCGGCGATTTGGAGAAAAAACGATTGTTTTTGTCGACGAGATCCACCGCTTCAACAAGGCACAGCAGGACGCCTTCCTGCCGTTTGTGGAAAAGGGCAGTATCATTCTGATCGGCGCGACGACTGAGAACCCGTCTTTCGAGGTTAACGGCGCGCTACTATCCCGCTGCAAGGTATTCGTCCTGCAGGGATTAAAGACTGAGGATCTGGTCGCGCTTTTGAGCCGGGCGCTGACGGACCCGCGGGGGTTCGGCGGACAGAACATTCGTATGGAGGACGATGCGCTGACGATGATTGCAAGCTTTGCGAACGGTGACGCGCGGATGGCGCTTTCGACGCTGGAGATGGCAGTCCTGAACGGCGATCTCGTGCAGGAAAAAAAGCGAGAGAACGGACAAGAAGTCGTGCAGGAGGTAACGGTGGTAACACCGGAGACGTTGGAACAGTGTATCTCCAAAAAAACGTTATTATACGATAAGAAAGGTGAAGAGCATTACAACCTGATCTCGGCACTCCACAAGTCGATGCGAAACTCTGATCCGGATGCCGCGGTGTACTGGCTGGCGCGTATGCTGGAGGCTGGAGAGGACCCGCTGTATGTCGCGCGGCGCGTGGTGCGCTTTGCCAGTGAGGATATCGGACTGGCGGACCCGCGGGCGCTGGAGATCGCGGTGGCAGCTTATCAGGCCTGCCATTTTATCGGTATGCCGGAGTGTTCTGTGAATCTGACACAGGCGGTGACCTACATGGCGATGGTGCCGAAGTCGAATGCCATGGAGGTGGCATATTTCGCGGCGAGGGAGGACGCAATCGCGCAGCTCGCGGAGCCGGTACCGCTCGTGCTTCGCAACGCGCCGACGAAGCTGATGAAGGAGCTCGATTACGGCAAGGGTTATCAGTACGCGCATGATACCAAGGAAAAAATGACTGCCATGCAGTGTTTGCCGGATTCTTTAGTTGACCGGGAATACTACCGCCCGACGGACCAGGGACTGGAGGCGCGGTTCAAGGAACGTCTGGCGCAGATCAAGGATTGGAAACGCAAGCACCGTGAAAATCTATAGCGCTGGCACTGCGGACGAAATTGACAGGATGAAGAGGACACGACAAAAGTGTGCAAAGGAATGATAGAATCCTTTGCACACTTTTGTCTTTATGCAGGAAAGATTGCCCGGCGGTATTTCCTGCGTCATAAAAAATTTGCCGCGGGTGACGCCTTTCGACAGGATGCGCGGCGGACGTGCGGTATGATAAGCAGGTGAGGTCGGGAACATGGTGATTTATGGGGAATACCTGTTTTTGGAAAACTTGATAAGCGGCGTGATGCTGCTGCTTTTGACCGGGAAGCTTCTGGGAGAACGCATACGCAAGGGGAGGCTCTTGTGTGCCGCACTGCTGTGCGGCGTGAGCGGATTCCTGCTTTTGGTGCCGCCAATCGGGGGCGCTGCCCCGGGGCTACAGGCAGCGGCGGGGGACACAGGCGGCATGGCACCTTGGCTGCCTGTGCTGCATGCCATCGGCGGCTTTGCTGTCAGAATCCTCGCAGCGCTGCTGATTCCCTATCTGGCTTTTGGGGCGAACAGCCTGCTGCTGTTTCTCAAAAAAGGCGTGGTCTTTTTGGGTCTGACCCTGCTGTCGGGCGGCGCTGCCATGGCGTTCCTTTTGTGGCGGCAGATTCCGGCAGTCAGCGGAAACGGCAGTATTTACATAGAGGCTGTGACCTATTTACAGCTTTTGTGCTGGGGCATGCTGGCATTTGGACTTGCGTGGTGGTTCGTCAGACTGATTCGTCTGCTGCGCCTTTCCCAATGGACGGAGGGCGAGCTGCAGGTGCAGATGCAGGAGGGCGGTCGTACCTATAGCCTGCACGCGGCCATCGATACCGCAAATTGCCTGCGGGAGCCGCTGAGCGGCAGTCCGGTAATCCTGCTCGACCGCAAGGCTAAGAAAAAATTGGGTATCGCGGGGTCCGTTGCAGCATCACAGTATGCAAACCGCTTTGCTGCCGTTCCCTATCGGGCAGTCGGTACAACGACCGGGGTCTTGGAGGGCTTGCGCGCGGACGAAATTATGTTTCAAAATCGAAACCTGCAGGCAAGCGTACTGGCATTTTATGACGGAGATTTCGGCGATGTCGAGGCGCTGGTGAACAGAGAGGTGATTCATGATGAGATTCTTCAGACACATGCCGCAGGGGCATGAGGTTTCAGATAAGACAAATAGGATGACTACAGATGAAAGTGCGGCAGACAGAAAAGATTTGGATAAACCACAGAGCTTACTGCAGAGACTTTCTCGGAAAATCAGTGAGACTTGCGAAAAAATCAGGATGCGCAGGCTGCTGCGCCGGGCGAGGGGAATTTACTACATCGGCGGCAGTGATGTGCTGCCGGAACCGCTGGACAGCGAGGAAGAACGCAGATGCCTTGCGGCCTATGCGGCGGGCAGCGACGAGGCACGAAGCATACTGATCGAGCATAATCTGCGGCTGGTCGTGTACATTGCCAAAAAATTCGAGAACGCGGGTATCAATGTGGAGGATCTGATCTCGATCGGCACGATCGGGCTGATCAAAGCGGTGAACACCTTCAAGGTAGACAAAAATATCAAACTGGCAACCTATGCGTCGCGCTGCATCGAGAACGAGATTTTGATGTATCTGCGGCGCAGCACGAAGCGCAAGAGCGAGGTGAGCCTCGATGAACCGCTGAACGTGGACTGGGACGGCAATGAGCTGCTGCTCAGCGATATTCTGGGGACTGAGAACGACATTGTCTCGCAGCATCTGGAGGAGGAGGTCAACCGCAGTCTTTTGTACAGCGCCATGGAGAAGCTCACGCCGCGCGAGCGGGAGCTGATGGAGATGCGGTTCGGTCTTAAAAACGGAAAAGAAATGACACAAAAGGAGGTCGCCGACAAGCTGGGGATCTCGCAGTCCTATATTTCGCGTCTCGAAAAGCGCATCATCACAAGGCTGCAGCGGGAAATGCGCAAGCTGGGGTGAGGGAAAGCCGATAATTGGCAGGTATGAAGCCCTGCACCATCGTACATAACAATCTTATACGTTACATATGCAGGAGATCGCTTACACGTGGGATTTTCCAATCGGCGCGAGAAAATTTTCCTGCATCAAATTACGAATGAGGACTGGTGTGACTATGGTGAACAAGGTAGAAATATGCGGTGTGAATACCGCGAAGCTGCCTCTCTACAAAGAGGCGGAAATGATGCAGATGATCGAAAAAATTCAGGCGGGCGATCAGGCGGTCCGCGATGAATTCATCAAGGGGAATCTCAGACTGGTGCTCAGTGTGATCCAGCGATTTTCCAACCGCGGCGAAAATCCGGACGATCTGTTTCAGGTGGGCTGTATCGGTCTGATCAAGGCGCTCGACAATTTCGATCTGAGCCATGGCGTGAAGTTTTCGACCTATGCGGTGCCGATGATCATCGGCGAGATCCGCCGCTATCTCAGAGACAACAATGCGATCCGCGTTTCGCGCTCGATGCGGGACCTTGCGTACAAGGCGCTGCAGACCAAGGAGCTGCTCTCCAATCAGCTGCAGCGGGAGCCGAGCGTGGAGGAGATCGCCAAGGCTATGGAGATCGACCGGGAGGACATTGTGCTGGCACTGGAATCCATTCAGGAGCCGGTCTCGCTGTTTGAGCCGGTTTTTCACGATGACGGCGACGCGCTGTATGTGATGGATCAGGTACAGGATACGAAAAATACCGATCTGCACTGGATCGAAAATCTGTCGCTCTCAGAAGCAATGAAAAAGCTGACCCCGCGTGAACGCCATATCCTCAACATGCGTTTCTTTGAAGGCAAAACGCAGATGGAGGTTGCCAAGGAGATCGCGATCAGTCAGGCACAGGTCAGCCGCCTCGAAAAGAATGCACTCAAATATATGCGAAAATATGTGTGAAGCTATTTCCCAAAATCCAGATCTGCGTCAATGCCTGCGTCTTTCGCAATGAATACAGGATTTTTGCCGTCTTTTTTCTGTTTGCAGTAGTCCTCTAAACAGAGGAAGGCGGGTTTTGCAAGAATGAGAATGACAGGGAGATTGACGAGTACCATCAGACCTTGTGTCATGTCCGCGAGGTTCCAAACCGTCCCTGCATTTGCGATCGCACCGACAAATACGAGGAGTGTCGCCAAGCTTCTGAATGCCAGAATACCGCCCCTGCTGACCTCTCTGTTCAAGATAAATCGCAGACAGCCTTCGCAATAGGAATAATTCCCAATCAGGGTCGTAAATGCGAAAAGCGACATGGCTGCGGACAGGAAGACCGGGCCGAATGCACCGAGGTTTTCTGCCATGGAGGTCTGCACATAGGCCGCGCCGCCAATCTCCGGACCAAAAGAAGCGCCGGAGGACAGGCACATAAATGCAGTCGCGGTACAGATCAGCAAGGTGTCGATGAAAACAGAGAGCATCTGAACCAGCCCCTGCTTTGCAGGATGGGAAACATCCGCGGTCGCAGCAGCGTTCGGCGCGGAGCCCATACCGGCCTCGTTGGAGTACAGGCCTCGCTTGATCCCGTTCATCATGCAGGAGCCTGCGAAGCCGCCGAAGATCGCCTTGAAGTCGAATGCGCTTTCAAAGATCATCGCGAACATTTCGCCTAAACGGTCTGCATTTAAAACCAAAACGACCAGCGAAACGAGCACATAAAGGATACCCATAAACGGAACCATGATCTCGGTCGATTTCGTCAGTCTTTTCGCGCCGCCGATGACAATGACGCCGAATAATACCGCAAGGATCGCACCGATGATCATTGGTGTGGTGCCTTTGGTGTAGAAGCTGAATACAGAGAAAGTATCCTGCAGATTATAGGCGGCAAGCATGTTGTATCCTACGGCATAGGTGAGGATGATCAGGCATGAGAAAAGTACGCCGAGCCATCTTTGACCGAGCGCATCTCTCATATAGAAAGCAGGACCGCCGTAGCTCGTCCCGTCCGCATTTCTTTTCTTGTAGATCTGAGCCAACGTAGATTCCACGAAAGCAGATGCACCGCCGATGATCGCGGTGATCCACATCCAGAATACAGCGCCCGCCCCGCCCGCACAGATCGCGGTCGCAACACCGATGATGTTGCCGGTACCGACGCGGGAGGCTGTTGAAACCATCAAGGCGCCGAAAGAGGAAATACCGCCTTTCGTTGTAGGCTTTTCGGTTATGACCTTAAAACATTCTGTAAAAAGACGGGCTTGCATCAATTTTGAACGAATGGTGAGAATGATCCCGCCGGCAAGCAGGAGCAGCGGCACACACCATGGCTGATACAAAACACCGCTCACTGTATCGATAAAATTGTTCATAAACTCCATAATCAATTTCATAAGAACTTCTCCTTCTTTTGCGTCCCCGCTATCGTATCATATTTTTGAACAAAGTTCAAACAGAAAAGAGCTCGCCCATTGCAATCCTAGTGGAAACATGGTAACATAGGAATGCATGAAAGCATGCATATAATTTGTTATGCAATTCTGTGCGGCCGCATACACGCCGATGCGTGACAGCAGGCTGCGCGGGTTAACGGTTAACCTGACAGGAGGATACGATGATTTATACAAAAGAAGTGGAGCACATGTGCCCGGTCAACAAGGGCGCTTATCACGGACCGGCGCCGATCCCGCAGGAGGGAAAGTGGACGCAGGCCAAGGAGATCAAGGATATTTCGGGGCTGACGCATGGCATCGGCTGGTGCGCACCGCAGCAGGGCGCCTGTAAGCTGACGCTGAACATCAAGGACGGCATCATCGAGGAGGCGCTGGTAGAGACGATCGGCTGCTCGGGCATGACGCATTCCGCGGCGATGGCAGGAGAGATCCTCATCGGTAAGACGCTGCTGGAGGCGCTGAACACCGACCTGGTGTGCGACGCGATCAATACGGCGATGCGCGAGCTGTTCCTGCAGATCGTTTACGGCAGGAGTCAGTCCGCGTTCTCGGAGGGCGGTCTGGCAATCGGCGCCGGACTGGAGGATCTCGGCAAGGGTACCAGAAGTCAGGTAGGCACCATTTACTCCACCAAGGCCAAGGGTCCGCGCTATCTGGAGCTTGCAGAGGGCTACATCACCGAAGTCGGTCTCGATGAAGAGGGAAATATCATCGGCTACAAATATGTCAATATGGGTAAAATGATGGATGCCATCAAAGCCGGTACTGACGCGCGTGAGGCTATCGAGAAAGCAAGCGGCAAGTACGGCAGATTCGATGAGGCGGTCAAAAAGATCGACCCGAGACAGGAGTAGGAGGCGCGAGGATGATTACATTTGAAAATTACGACAGAAAGATAGAAAAAATCAACAAGGCCCTTGCAGCCTACGGCATCGCTTCCCTCGAAGACGCGGAGAAGCTCTGCAAGAAGAAGGGCATCGATCCGTACAAGATTGCCCGGGAGATCCAGCCGATCTGCTTCGAGGATGTATGCTGGGCTTATGTCGCGGGCGCTGCGATCGCCATCCAAAAAGGCTGCAGCAAGGCAAATGAGGCGGCGAAAGCTATCGGCGAGGGGCTGCAGGCGTTCTGCCTGCCGGGTTCTGTGGCAGAGGACCGCAAGGTCGGTCTCGGACACGGCAATCTGGCGGCGATGCTGCTCAGTGAGGAAACCGAATGCTTTGCGTTTCTGGCGGGCCATGAGTCGTTTGCAGCCGCGGAGGGCGCAATCGGTATCGCGAAATCTGCAAACAAAGTACGGAAGAAACCTTTGCGTGTCATTCTGAACGGCTTAGGCAAGGATGCAGCACAGATTATTTCCCGGATCAATGGTTTCACCTATGTGCAGACACAGTTTGACTATTATACCGGCGAACTCGCGGCCGTGCGTGAGATTCCGTATTCCAAGGGCGAACGCGCGGAAGTGCGCTGCTACGGCGCGGACGACGTGCGCGAGGGTGTTGCCATCATGCACAAGGAGGGCGTGGATGTTTCCATTACCGGCAATTCCACGAACCCGACCCGTTTCCAGCATCCGGTCGCAGGCACATACAAAAAGGAATGTATCGAACAGGGCAAGAAATATTTCTCCGTTGCCAGCGGCGGCGGTACAGGCAGAACGCTGCATCCGGACAATATGGCAGCAGGTCCTGCCTCCTACGGCATGACCGATACCATGGGGCGGATGCACTCTGACGCGCAGTTCGCAGGCTCGTCCTCTGTTCCGGCGCACGTTGCCATGATGGGCTATGTCGGCATGGGCAACAACCCGATGGTCGGCGCGACCGTCGCGGTGGCAGTCGCGATCGAGGAAGCGATGAAATAGGCAGCTCCGCTGTATGCCCGCTGCA
>ENA-ORUB01004828-ORUB01004828.1-human-gut-metagenome-genome-assembly--contig:-NODE-4828-length-10014-cov-2.270710_pt1 | contig 10014 bp, 8 predicted proteins | sample MGYA00241918_ERZ509200 | MGnify/ENA primary metagenome ERZ509200 (study PRJEB26280, sample SAMEA2338853) | human gut metagenome | biome: human gut; feature: human-associated habitat; material: faeces... | reverse complement strand
GCATCGGCAGCGGTTTTCGGACGGCGGAACGGGATGCAGACCGCGCCGCCTCCGGCATCCAGGGAGGCACCCGAAAAGTCGAGCGGGCCGCGCGCAGCGCAGGCTCGGAGGTAGAGGACATCGGCAGCAGCTTCCGGGACGCAGAACGGGATGCCGGTCGTGCCGCCCGCGGCATTGAAGATGATCTGAAAGACCTCAAGGACTCCGTAGATGACGTAAGCAACGCAATCAGCCTCGGATTTGGGGCTGATATGCTGGTAGACCTGGCCGGCGGGATGATGGATTTGATGGAGTCCACGGACGAGCTGCGGGGTGACCTGTCCATGCTGGATCAGAACGCACGCGCGGCAGGTGTCGGCCTGGGCACCACCCGGGAGGCTATGCAGAAGCTGAATACCGTGAGCGGCGAAACGGACAGCAGCATTGAGGCAGTATCAAACCTCCTGGCCGCTGGTGTGCCGGAGAACCGGCTTCAAGAGGCGGTGGAGGGGCTGGCAAACGCGGCTATCACCTTCCCGGATACTGTGAAAATCGAATCCCTTGCGGACAGCTTACAGGAGACGTTGGCGACCGGAGAGGCGACCGGGCAGTTTGCAGAAGTGCTTGACCGTATTGGCTATGGCGCAGAGAACTTCACGAACAACCTTGCCATGTGTACCACGGAGGCTGAAAAGCAGGAACTCGCGCTGAATGTTTTGACGCAGGGGCCGCTAAAGGGCGTGTATGATGCGTGGGCCAAGGCCAACCCGGAGCTGGTAGAAGGCCGGGACGCGACACTGGAGCTACAGACTGCTACGGCCGAGCTGGGTACGGCTCTCGCCCCAGTCATAACAGACCTCACGGAACTGGCCACTAATGTGGTGAACTGGGTGGCGGGTATGGGGAACATAGATGATGTTTTTACGATGATTGTCGGTGGCATTGCTGCACTTGGTGCGATTAAGGCCATTGATATGATTACCGGCCTGGCCACATCTCTCATGACAATGGACAAGGCGATGCTCATGGCAAAGGCCAGCACCGGGCTTGCGTTCGTGGCCTTTGGCCTGCTGTTTTCCCTACTGATGCAGGCGGCGGGCGTGTGGGATTCCATGAGCGACGCGGAGAAAGTGGTCACTATCCTGGGTGCAGTTACTGCTGCGGCGTTTGCTGCGGCGCTGGCGGTGGGTGCGTTCCAGTCAGCGTTATCGTTGGGTGTGGCCGTAGTTGCGATCACCGCCGGAATTGCCGCCATGATGATGGCGATCAATTCTGCGGAGAAGCGGGTAAACCAAATGAACGCCGCCACCCAGCAGAGCTTGAGTCCAAGCACATACGGCGGAGTCTCCGGCCGCAGCGCCAGCATACCCGCGCTGGCTACCGGTGCAGTGATCCCGCCGAATGGGGAGTTCCTGGCGGTACTGGGCGACCAGAAGAAGGGCCGCAACCTGGAGGCCCCGGAAAACCTTATCCGGCAAATTGTGAGGGAAGAGAGCGGAGGCGGATTGAGCGGAACCCTGACCATACGTCCGGCGCCTGGACTAACCCGCTACCTGGCTTATGAACTGAAACGGGAGGATGCTCGGGCAGGCACGCCGCTGGTGGAGGGAACCAGACGATGAAATTCTCAATCGATGGACAGGAGTTCAATGTCATTGTCACGGAACTGGCCCGCAAGGGCAGAGTCAGTGAAAGCAAACTGTCGGGAGACGTGAAAAGCGGCGCCCACTTCCGGGACATCATCGGGACCTATTACGACTATGAGATGACCGTCGGGAGCAACGCATTGTCTGAGACGGAATATGATGCCCTTTTTGAAATCTTGACCGCGCCAGTGGAGTCCCACGAGGTTGTGCTTCCCTATGGAGCGGGTACATTGAGCTTCCGGGCGTACATCGAGGATACGAGCGACAGCATGACGGCAGATAATGGGAAAACCAGAAGATGGGGGAACCTGTCCGTCCAATTCTACGCACAGAAGCCCCAAAGGAGGCCGGCATGAGCGCCACGGTTAATAAACTGGTTTATGGAGACTTGACCTTTACGGATGACGAGATCCAGGACGGAGAAATTTTTGAAGCTGTGGCTCTGTTGTCCGACGCCCTGGAAATCGGCACCATCAACGTGGGACTATATATCAGAGACGAGGAGACGGGCGCGGCCCTGACCGCTTTCCGGCGGAATGAGAAACTGCTGTATTACTACCGGGACAAGCTGCGGGGCACCTATTACATCGAGAGCATCCAGCGTACCGGGAAATACACCTATGAGATCAGCGCCAACAATGCGGTCGCTCTCCTGGAGCAGTCCAATCACCTGGGTGGCATCTACACCGGCCAGACGGTGGACGAGCTGGTGGCGGAGATCTGCACCATCCCCTACATCATTCAGAGCAAATTCGCAGGTATTAAGCTATATGGATGGCTGCCTGTCGCTACCCGGCGGGCCAATCTGGCGCAGGTGCTTTTTGCCATCGGAGCCCATGCAAAGACTGACCAGAACGGGGTGCTGCGCATCGAATCCCTGTGGGATGGTGTCTCCAGCTCCATCCCGCCGGATCGAATCTTTTGGGGCGATAAGGTCACCTATGAGAGCAAGGTCACCGAGGTGTCAGTGCTGGAGCACCAATATATCAAAGGGACCGAAGAAGTGACGCTGTTCGAGGGGGTGGCTGAGGAGGGCGACATCATCCAGTTCGAGGAGCCGGCCTACGGCTTGGAAGCATCCGGTTTTTCCGTCCAGTCCAGCGGCGCCAACTATGCCGTGCTCTCCGCCGGGACCGGCACTCTAACTGGGAAAAAGTATGTCCATATGACCCGCGATGTGCGGGTGCCGGTGTCCGAAGACGAGGTGTCTAACGTGGTCGAGGTCAAGGAGGCCACCCTGGTCTCACTGACCAACTCGGCGGCCGTGGCCCAGCGGCTGGCTGGATACTATCAGTACATCGAGGCGCTGGACCATGAGGTGGTATACGACGGTGAGCGGCCGGGTGATGTGGTGGCCTTTGAGCACCCTTATGGGGGAGAATCCAAAGGGTGTATCAAGGATACCGCCATTACAATGGGAGGCCGGCTGGTAGCATCTGAGCAGGCTGTCATCGGGTATGTTCCACCCAAGTTCGAGACAGAGGAAGTCCTGGACGAGCGGGTGGTGCTGACCGGGAGCGGCGATTATACCGTGCCAGAGGGAGTATACACCCTTACAGTGGTATGCATCCAGGCTGGGACCGGTGCGCAGGCCGGGTTTGACGGTGAACCAGGCGGAGGAACCCAGCTAATCGTAACAACAAAGGAACAGGATGCTGGTGGATCGTGGTCAGACACACAGGCCGATGGCGGAGAAGGAGGACAAAAGGGGGCTCCAGGCGCTGGCGGAAAGGTCTACCGGGCGACGATTGATGTTGTCCCTGGTCAGGTCATCCATTATGAGTGCGGCACCCCAGGCGTTGGAGGAGCGACGAATGGGGCCGTGGGTGCTGCTGGTGGTGAGACCACGTTCGGGGATTTATCGTCTGCACAGGGGGCCTCGTCTGAGATCGGATACGTGGACCCGGTAACGGAAGAAGAACTTGCAAAGCCGGGAACTGAAGGTGTTGACGGTGCTGCGGGTGGCCGTGGCGGACAGGCATCCAGCCGCGGAGGGGATTATGGAGAGAACGGCGAGGATGTGCCCCCGAACACTGGCGGCCCGGGTGGGCCTCCGTATGGATGGAAGTTTGACGATTATACATCTGAAAATGTACGCATCTATGGTGGTGGAGCAGGCGGTGGAGCCGCCCATGGGAAAGACGGAGAACCCGGCAGCGACAGTCCGACGGCGGTTGGCGGAGCAGGGGCGTCCCCTGATGTACCCAAAACGCCGGACAAAATTGGAGCTGGAGGAAATGGCGGGCACGGCGGTGGCGGTGGCGGTGGGGCCGGAGGACTGTTTGCATCTGCGGAGGCTTATGGCCCGTCAGAATTACCGGCCGGTATCTGGATCACGAAGGACGGCGGATCGGCGGGGAAAGGGTCTCCTGGTTCAAATGGCGGGCCGGGCGGTGTAATCCTGTATTTTGGAGTGAGAAAAAAACTGGTTTCCGGCCCGATCCGGGATAAAAGCGGCCGTGCATTGCTGGATCGGCTTGGCCGTCGGCTAATTGTGTGAGGTGAGAAAATGGAACTGACTCTGGAGGAACGTGTAGCGGCACTTGAGCGGAAATTATCAGCCAGAGAAGCAGCAGAAGAACCAACCGAATACTACACCATGAAATACTCCGGTGAGGAGATTGACGAGTTACTGGACAAGGTTGCAGCGATGTAAGGGAGGTGAGGCCGCGTGACCATCAACGGAAGCGACATCCGCATGATTCGAGGCGACACCGAGCAACTGGTGGTGACCTGCCAGCTCTCCGACGGCACGGAGCGGCCTTTTGAGGAGGGGGACACGGTCACCCTCACCGTGGCCTGGGCCATGGGACCGGAGGTGCTGCAAAAGACAGTGACCTCCTTCCAGGAGGGTGCGGCCTTCGTGCTGCTGAATCATGAGGACACCAACGATCTGACTCCTGGCGAATATGCCTATGATGTGCAGCTCACAGCAAAGGATGGGATGGTGGCCACCATCATCCCGCCCGCCCGGTTCGTATTGGAAGGGGATGTGACCCGTGACTGAGCTACATGGAAGTTTGGGGACACGCGGAGCCCTCAAGGGGCAGCTGGGCGGCACTGCTGGCGGAGGAGGCATCCCCTACCAGATTGGGGCTGGCCTGAAGGTAGAAGAGAACGTGCTGATGGTAGATACCGCCAATGTCGTGGAGGAGGACAACACCAAGCCAGTCACCTCGGCCGCGGTGTATGTGGAGATCGGCAATATTGAGGCCCTGCTGGCCTCACTGTGAAAGGGGCAAAGAGTATGAGTATCCAGACCGAAATTACCAGACTGCAGGGGCTGCGCAACACCCTGCGGGCGGCGTTGGTGGCCCTGGGCCTGGCCCAGTCCGCCGCCGACCTGGAGGACTGTGTCACCGCCGTGGAGGGTATTAAGAACAATGGGGCCGTCTCCGGGGCCATTACCGACGCGGCCACGCCTTATAATGTCCCCGCCGGCTACCACAATGGCCAGGGAACTGTAGGTATTGCCAACACGGAAAAAGAGAAGCTGGTGGCGGGCAATATCAAGAGTGGTGTTACCATCCTGGGCGTGGCTGGCACCTATTCCGGGGAGGCATCTAAGCTGCAGGCCAAGACTGTCACGCCCACCAAGGCCAAGCAGGATATCACCGCCGACGAAGGCTACGACGCCCTGTCCCAAGTCACAGTGGAGGCCATTAGGCCTTCGGGGGCCAGCTTTACCAGCGGGCAATGCACGCACGGCTTGTCCGCCCGGTAAAACACACGGTAACAAGGCTCGCCGGGCATTGCGCCGGGTACATCCTGCATTGTTTTTTTATTGGCGTAAAGCAGCTCATACGTTCCTTTTCGGATGACATACAGCCATGCGTCCTGCGAGTCCAAAATCGCCTGCGCGCCCTGCAGCGCATGGGTGAGCCTTGTGCGTGCCCGCGCCTTCAGCAGGTATACGCTCACGATTTCCGCTACAATGCACAGCAGGTCCGTCTGCTCCTGCGTCCAGAATCGGCTTTCCCGGCATTCATCAAAGCCGATGTAGCCCCTGGGCTTGCCGTCGTCGCGGATCACACACTGCAGCATGGACTTGATGCCTTGCGCCTCCAGAACCTGCACCTGATTCGGGGGCAGTGCATGGATGTCGCGGCAGTAAAAAATACCGTCCTCGTTAAAATTCTTATAATAATCCGCCAGTTCGCCCTCCAGCATATGCTGAAGCTGGTCTATCTGCGGCACAATGCCGTCGTTGCACCATTCAAAGGTGTTATCGCAGTATGTTCCGTCCTCGGAATCTTCAAAAATATAAACGCGGCTCACACCTACATGCCGCCCTACGATCTCCAGCACGCTGGGAATCGCTTTCTCCACATCGTCGGACTGGTAGAGAATGTGAAATACATACTCCGCCAGCGAGCTGCGCATCACGCCTGTGCCCAGCTCGGAATCAATCGTCTGTCCCACGGTGCTCTGTGTAGGCGCTCCCAGCCCTTCCAACGGCAACTGGGTATAAAACGCATAGGTATTTTTCCCCTGCATTTTGGCTCGGTACAACGCCGCGTCTGCCTTCTTATAAAGCGTGAGATAATCGGTACCATCCTGCGGCGCTTGAGCGATGCCAACACTGCAGGAAAAAACTGGCCCGCCGCCCTGTGCCGGCAGGAGCCGCGCAAAAGCGTCCAACACCTCCTGCGCCTTGCGGCCCGCTATGGCCTGCGCCCCGGAACCACGCAGCAGTACGGTGAATTCGTCCCCGCCGATGCGTCCCAGAATATCGCTTGCGCGGAACATATCCTGCAGCATACGTGCGGCCTCCGTCAACATCACGTCACCGCTCAGATGCCCGTAAAAATCATTTACCTGCTTGAAATTGTCAATGTCGATCATCAAAAGCACGGCGTTTTCCCCGGGCATCAGTGCACCCAACGCGTGGTCTGCCTTGGCTTCCATGGTCCCTTTGTTATACAGCCCCGTCAAGGTGTCGCGCTCTGCACGCTCCCGCATGCGCTGGGCCTCCCGCTTTTCCGCGTCGATGTCCAAAATCACGCCCACCGCTTTGGCCGGTTCACCCGCGCGGTCTTTCTGCAGCGTCGCACGCACACGGCACCACAAATAGCCCCCGTCCCGCTTCTGAATGCGAAGTTCCGCCTCCTGATAGGGTTCTCTTTCCAGAATATCCGACATCTTGCGCCGCAGCAGTGGTACATCATCAGGATGCAGATGCGGGTTGTCCAGCAGGTGCGCATGAACATTTTCCCGCACCGGCTCATAGCCAAATTTCTTTTCCCAGTTGGGCGAGAAAGTCAGTGTATCCTGTTTGACCTGCCACTCAAAAATAATGTCGTTGGTCTGATCCATAATGATTTGGTGGCGTTCCAGCGAAAGGCGCAGATCCTCCTGCGCCTTTTTTGTTTCAGTAATATCCAACAGAATGCAGTAGAATACCTCTCGCCCATCCTCCCGGCGCATGAGCTGGCCTCTGTCCTGCACCCAAATCAAACCACCATCCTTGCGGGCCATCCGGTACTCAATGAGCTTCGTATTGCCTTTTTCCAGCTGCGCATGCACAGCCTCCCATGTAGGTGCAATATCCGGCTCGTAAATCATCTCGGAGAATCGGTTATGGAAAACAGTCCCCAGCTCCTCGCGTGTATAACCCAACATTGACAGAAGTCCGTCGCTGAACTGCAGAAGGTTCAGTTCGTCCGTGGCGTCGCAGCACATGACGCCGCCGGGGATATTGTTCATCAGGGCATCGAGGTCACGGTTGCGCTCCCGCAGCTCTGCGGAGCGCTCGTCTGCAAGCCTGCGCAGTGTGGAGATGTTCTCCCCCACCAACAGCCGCGGAAAAAATTCCGCGTCATCCTGGTCGGGACTGGGCAGCGACAAATGCAGCTGCGAAAGCAGCAGACATCCCTGCTCCGCGCGCAAAATGATCGTAACGCGGACAGGAAGATCCAGCATTTCACAGGATTCATTGTTTTCGCGCACGACAAGCTCACCGCACACGGAAAACACCTCCGGTGTGAGCGTTCGGACGCTGTAATGGGCACTTAGCACCAGAAACGTATCATGAAATCCACTTTGCTCCTGCTGCAGCAGGAACCTCATCTGCGGCATGTCATAGCAGACCTCCCGCCGTCCGGTTCCCACCATCATAAATTCCGGTGCCAGAAGCTTTTCAATCCTTCCCAGAGCCCGTTCTACAAAATACGACTTTTCGAGCCATTTTACAAAATCCAGCACATTTTCTTCAGAAAACGGCATATACATGCCTCCTTGCCGGGGCCGGTTTGTGAAAAATGGCCCATCCTTTTTATCCATTGTAGTGTATCCAAGCATAAAAAACAAGCCGAACAATCAATTCCGGGAGCATTCTGCGTAAAATCCTGACTATACGGCGTGAAAAAAGCGATATTGACGCTTTCCGTCAAAAAAAGAGCCATCCGAAAAGGATGGCTCAAATGGTAAACCATATTCAGCTAAGGACGAACTTTTTACCTCTTGCAGAGATACCAGTTTATCCCCGTCTCTGTAATTGAAATTGACAACGAATCGGTCATCAAAAATATATACCGAGTTTACAAAACAATCTATGATGTTTCGCTGATATGCCGAGACACTCGGGTCGCCCTGCCGGAACCGCTCAAACCGGAACAGAATCTGCTCCCTTGTAAGAAGCGGCTTTGCGATCTGCTCCTGCAGGATGTTTGTCTCCAGCGCCTTACGCTGCTCCTCTAAATCGTCCAACCGCTGTTTGGTAGCTGGTATAATGATTCCCTGTTCGATTGCAGATACGATATTTTCGATTGGTTTATTAACATCTTTCAGCGCGGCCGGCAGTACCGGCAAACGTGTATTTTCTCTGCTTTGATAAGCTAAAAGCTTTTGCGTCAAACGTTCAATCGTGTCCTTATTGAGAGCCTTTTCTATCGCAGCCTTTACTACAAAACGTTCCAAAGATTCCTTTCGCACTGATTTTAAATCGCATCCCGCGCGGCCATTGCGTTTACGGTTCCCACATTTATAATAATCGTGCCATGTGCCTGTATGACTTTTCCGCTTTCACCTGCCATTATAGAGCCACAGTTTCTGCAAAACAGTTTTGTTGTCAGCATATAATTGACATTCGTTCTCGTATGCGCCGGAGCTTTTTGGTTCTGTTCACAGCGTTTTTGTACTCGGTCAAAAACCTCCGGTGTAATGATAGCCGGAATCACTGCGTCCTTATATACCTATTTTAAAGTTATAATCAGGAGGTGCCTGCGATAAAATATTGAGCTAAAATAGTGCCGTCATCGAACGAAGTTTTACAATTTCGTGCGGCAACGGCACTTGAATGGCAACTGATTTGTTACTTGAAAGAAAACTTTTCTTCAGCGAAGGATATTCCTTTTTGATACTGTAAATCAAATATGTTAGGGTAAAAGGAGCATACGGTCAAAATCGGATCGGGAAGCCCCTTTCCTGTAACGGTCACGCCGAGCGTTGCCTCTGGCAAAGCTTCTGGCGTTTGGCTGTTTTTTATATTGAGCCATGCCTCACTTGTTTGCTCCCAAACATCCGAATTTTCAAAACCGTAATCAATAACCGCATAAATTGCCGAATATCCTTTGTACTCACAAAGCTTCAACACTATATTCGCTTCTATTTTTTCTTTTCCTCTACAGACGAACACTTCCTTTTGGGCTGTATACCTCCATAGTTTAGCTTCTTCGTAAAAGTCTTCTTCCATAAGTGCAGCATCTTCAGGAGAACAAATTGTTTCAATTGCTTGGTATGCGTCAATTCCAGGCGTTTCTGAAAGCTGCTCATATTGGTATTCTTCACCCGGTACATTTTTGAACGCCGTACATCCTACTAAAAATATCAATAAAAAATATTCCAAGCAAAAGATAATGTTTTTATTAATCATCCTTTATTCCTTAAGCGTACAGCTTATATGTCCAAATCAGGCTCATTGTATCACTGGAGTAAGTGTCTGTATATGCAGTTGAGCCGGTCAAATTAAACCCGTTAATATTTACTGAGCCGCCTCCGGAATGCGTTCTGGATTCAGTAAAATATCCACTTCCAACAAAATCGACAGAAAGAGAAGGGAATGAAGCGTTGTAGTTATTGTACAACTGCACCCAAGAAGCGGTGGATGTTCCGGTCTGTATCCTTGTGGCACTTCCTACTACGCCTTGAATTTGAAAATAGGAGCCTTTTCCTCTAAGCCACAATGTTGCTTCGGACGTTGCACTATAAGTACTATTTTTTGAATAAGTAAAGGTTTTTGAAACCACCTGATAATGATCGACCAGATCAGCATAAGGTGCTATACCATCACTTTGGGAATTTTTACGAATTCCTTCAAAAAGCTGTACGGCTTCTTCCTCACTAATTCCATTCAATTCTGCAGTTTTTTTGATAAACTCTTCGTAGGTAA
>ENA-ORUB01004822-ORUB01004822.1-human-gut-metagenome-genome-assembly--contig:-NODE-4822-length-10028-cov-2.950266_pt1 | contig 10028 bp, 7 predicted proteins | sample MGYA00241918_ERZ509200 | MGnify/ENA primary metagenome ERZ509200 (study PRJEB26280, sample SAMEA2338853) | human gut metagenome | biome: human gut; feature: human-associated habitat; material: faeces... | reverse complement strand
CATCTCTCTTATCGCCAAAGATCCCTCATTCCCTCTCATAGATTCCAAGAAATATCCGGATATATTTTCTTTCTATGCCAAAGAGCCTCGCCTGCACCTCTATCTTCACGAGATGAATCGGCAGGTATTAAGCAAATACGATTGTATGAGTGTTGGAGAAGGTTCGGCCGTGATGGTAGATGATGTCGCTAAATTTGTCGATCCGGCCCGGGAAGAGTTGAATATGCTTTATCATTTCGACGCCGCCCGTATCCGGAATACAACCCTACCGGACAATCCGGAATCCGGTATAGACTATAGCTTGATCGCCCTAAAGAAGATGTTTACGGAATGGGATAAGGCGGTAGATAAGGGTTGGCCCTCGATCTACTTGGGTAATCATGACCAGCCCCGTATGGTCAGTCGCTTTGGTAGCGATAAGGATGAGTTCAGGGCCTTGTCCGCTAAGATGCTTATTACTTTTCTGCTTACGATGAGAGGAACGCCTTATTGGTTCGCCGGGGACGAGATAGGTATGCGTAACATTCGGTTCGACCGTATCGAGGATTATAACGATATCGATACGATCAACCGCTATAAGAAAGCGAAAGCAGAGGGTAAAGATCCGCAGGCGGTATTGGACGAACAGAAAGAGACCGGACGAGACAACGCCCGCACTCCTTTCCAATGGGATCGCTCGCCGGAAGCGGGATTTACGGCAGGAACCCCTTGGTTAAAGGTAAATCCGGATTATACTTGGATAAACGTAGCGGACGAAGAAAAAGATCCGACCTCCATACTTAATTATTTTAAGAAAGTAGTCAGTTTCCGTAAGGAGAATCCGAGTTTGATTTATGGCAGTTATCATTTGCTGGATGCGGAGAATCCCCAATGCTATATCTTCTTACGCAAGACTGGGGCCGACACTTATCTGATTATGCTCAATTTCTCCCCCAAGGCGGCAATCTCCACTCCGGGGATAGATATGAGTAACGCACACGTCCTATTGGACAATTACGGGGACCGAAGTCATATGGCGCCTCAAAAAGATATCACGCTCCGTCCTTTCGAAGCGATTGTCTTTCAATTGAACCATCCCGTCTATGAATCCTTCATCGATTCGCTAGATCTTTTGGAATGATTCGTTAAAAAGAGATACAAAGCGCAACCAAAAACTTTTCGGATGTGTTTAAATACAAAACATCAGAACTTTTAAATAAAATATAAAACTATTCGTTATGGGATTTATTTGGTCTATTATCATCGGTATCGTTGCCGGCTATCTGGCTGGTAAGATTATGCGTGGAGGAGGTTTCGGGGTCATTGTTAATTTGATCCTAGGTATTATTGGAGGTGTATTGGGTGGCTGGGTATTCAGCTTACTAGGCATATCGGCCGGTGGTATCTTAGGAAGCTTGATAACCTCTACGGTCGGAGCTATTTTGTTATTATGGATCGGCTCGCTATTCAACAAATCCAAAGAGGTTTAAGAAGGCGTGCTCAATTATCAAATCATATATTACATGGCAACAAAATCTCACGAAACTTTAGTTACGGCATAATATAATGTAAAAGGCAGTCCTTGCCGGACTGCCTTTTTATTTAGATCGTTTCCACTTTTTCTTTAGGTAAAACCCATTTCAATACCAGATAACCGCAAAGACCGGATATAAACGATCCCGTGAATACACCCAGCTTCGCCTGATTCAAGAGATCGGCACCCGCCGCCGTACTGCCGTCAAAGGAAAGATTCGCTATAAACAAAGCGACCGTGAAACCGATTCCTCCCAACATGGATACTCCAAATAAATTACGCTTGCTCATGCCTGTAGGCATGGAGGCAAATGGCGTACACGCGAACAAGTAAGAGAAAGAGAATATACCTAATGTCTTTCCTACAAATAGGCCCACGAACACCGCCAACGGAACATTAACTAATGTCTGGGGTTGGATATCCCCGAATGTCACACCGGCATTCACGAAAGCGAATAAAGGAAGTATCACATAGTTTACCAAAGGATGCAACTTATCAGTCCGTTGCAACAGATGTTTCATCCGTGCTGCCGGACGAAAGGCAACCGACTTAAATTGAATCGATTCCGCACGTACTTCTTTCGGAGATTTAATGGGCGGACATTTCAATGTCATCTGCAAATATCCGATTCCATCCAAATGAACGCTATAACCATCCCGTAACTTTTCTGCCATAATATCGGCTAAAGCTACTAATGCAGCCTTTACATCTGCCGTCGATAAACTACACCGATTCTGGATTTCTTCTGCAAGTTTTTCCGTGCTTATTGTGCCACTCGGAACAATCCGAGCATGGTATCGTGCTTTTTTCTTGCTTCCCGGCAGTTTGGGATTCTGATAGAAGTCGTAATTCGCTGACATTTTTTATTCCGTTTTTACCGTCAATTCGTCTTTTATATCCGAGAAACTAATTAAATCACCTTTATGAATTGATCAAATCACATTTGTGACTCAATCAATTCACCCAGGTAATGCAATTAATTCACTCATATGATACAAAAAGTTTCTTGGCACAAATGTACGAATAATTAAGCGATTTACAACAAATTTCAACGGATTAATATTTGTTAATAAGAAGCTGTAAATAGTTGGAAAACGAAGGGTTGCACGTAATCAAAAGTAATTTTTGGACAAGAAAAGCAAGAGGATCGAAAATAGGTGGTTAAAAGTGCGTTCGAATGTAAAGTACATCAAAACGATTAATTGAAAGGAAAGGCTTGCCATAAAGGCAAAATAAAGGCCCTTGAGTAACCCATTAAAAATGAAGCTACCCAAATAACATTTACAATCTGATGTATCTGAATAAAATAGAAAGGTTAAATCACCGGAATGGTATAAAGCATTCCCAACATGATTTGCTGGGTAGAGAAATCTTTTCCTCCGATTTGTCTGGCAAGTTCAGGAAAATGAATTTTCTTGTATGAGAGGTGTAAGAAGACTTGTAGGTCTTTTCGCTTCAAAGGATAATACTCTACGCAAAACTGTGTATTCCAAGTCTGACGATAGGTTCCTTTCTTATAGATCCAATTATCCTTATAAACACTGCCGGTTTCATAGACTCCTTTGACATACATATTCCATTTCGGATGCAAACGATAATCAAAATTGGCTATCCACGTCAGATATTGAACATATTGCGCCGTTAAAGGAGATTCTTTCTCCAAGGTTTGAATAGACGAAACCAATCCTTTTGAATCAACTTCTTCCCGGGAATACAAACAATCCAGGTAAGCAAGAATCGGACCTCTTTCCCAAACATTTCCAAAAGTCAGGTAATATATATTCCGGTTACGCAGAATTTGTCCGGCAGCTGCCGAATAATAAAACTGCAAAGCCTGATCATCATAGAATTTTCCTACCCAATTCAGCGCACCCATCAACGGAACTTTAGGCATGGAAGAAGCCTCTTCGCCAACATGTATCTCTGCTTCTGTTTCCACTCGGTTATTCGCTACTTCAAGCGTAAGCGACTGATGCGGCTTTAAGTGGTAAGTAGCCGAAACGCCAGTCAGATAAGCCGGTGTATAATTATTAAAGTCCGAGAATTCCCGCACCAGAATCGAATTGACATAGTATTCATATCCGCCCAACATAAAGAACTGTTTACCGGCTGTCAAGGTAAAACGATCCGTTATGTCCCAACCCATGTTTGCCAACTCGACATGCGTTGACAATTCATCTACTGTATTTGGATTCGTATATTTATTATAAGTATAGCGGAAATGATAAGAAAACTTATCAAAGAAACGCCCCAGAACTTCCATTCGCAAACGATTTAACTTGAATCGAGCCTGATCTAATGCAAAATCCTGGAAACTGGTTGTGAGTGAAGTACAGAACTGGAAATTCAGATGCGAAGTAAAAGAACGCGCATCTTCTTTCTTTAACTGCTCATAAAGCGACTTCTGCTGTTCAAGTGAGTCGACCAAAGCCAAATCCTGGGCCCATAAAGAACAAACGCCCAACGAAAAGAATAAAAATGACAGAAGTTTCCGTTTCATGAGTATTCAGATTTAATATTGCCCGAAGATACATATTTTTATCAAGTTCCACAAAATATATCGGGATTGACGACAAACATAAAAAAGCGTCGTCTCAGAATTTCCGAAACGACGCCATCTTTATGAATATCTAATTAAACTATTTATTTCAACAGAGAATCCGGACACAGATGATCTTTTTCGATATCCTTGAAGTAATTGTATGTACCGACCTTCAATTCAGCACAAGCAGCATCATCACAAACGATGATTCCTTTCGGATGCAACTGCAAAGCTGTAATTGTCCACATCTGATTAACGGCTCCTTCAACGGCTTGTTGCAAAGCACGTGCTTTGTTATGACCATTTACCATAATCAAAACTTCCTTTGCATCCAAAACAGTTCCAACACCTACGGTTACAGCTGTCTTCGGAACCTTATTTACATCGTTATCGAAGAAACGGGAATTGGCAATAATCGTATCAGTAGTTAATGTTTTCATACGAGTACGAGAAGCCAATGATGAGCCCGGTTCATTAAATGCAATATGACCGTCAGGCCCGATACCTCCCAAGAACAGATCAACACCACCAGCAGCTTTCATCTTTGCTTCGTATGCAGCACATTCTGCTTCGATATCTTCAGCATTACCATTCAGGATATTTACATTTTCCGGTTTGATATCGATATGGCTGAAGAAGTTATTCCACATAAAAGAATGATAACTTTCAGGATGATCTTTCGGAAGTCCAACATATTCATCCATATTGAAAGTAATTACATTCTGGAAAGAGATAACTCCTTTCTTATTCAACTCGATCAGGTTCTTATACATGCCTAACGGAGACGATCCGGTTGGCAAACCTAATACAAATGGTTTTTCCGGCGTCGGATTTGCCTGTTTAATCTTGGCGGCAACATAATTAGCTGCCCATTTTGACAACTGCTCGTAATTCTGTTCAATAATAAGTCTCATAATATTATATTTTAAATGTGCGAATGTTCAAAAACAAAACATTCACAAATGTACACATTTAATTCATTTAATCCGAAAAAAATCAGATTCTTTCTGCCATGGCTTTACCAAGTTCCCAACAAGCTTCATACTTATCAGGTTTCAAGCCTTGCTTTTGTTCAACCGGCACACCAACAACTTCCCAGTTCATCTTTTCTCCGAAAGCTGCCAGACGCTTTACGGCTGCTCCAGCCCATGAGAAAGAACCGAAATAACCGAACAGGCGGTTCTTAACTTCGCGTACTTCGATCTTCTGCAACAGAGAATCGATTTCCGGATAAAGTTGGTTACTATATGTCGGACAACCAATAATAACAGCTTTATATTTGAAGATATCTTTCAAGATATAGGAAGCATGGCTCTTGCTTACATTATGCATAACGATGTTTTTCACTCCATGTTCTGCCAATGATGAAGCAATCGCTTCGGCCATCTGCTCGGTATTACCATACATACTGCCATATACGATAACCACTCCGTCTTGTCCTTCATAACGACTCAGCTGATCATAGATTTTGATTACGTCCGGAATATATTTTGTCCATACCGGTCCGTGGGTTGAACAAATGGTTTTAATTTCCAAACCCGACAGCTTCTGCAAAGCTTTTTGTACCGGATTACCGTATTTCCCTACAATGTTGGCATAATAACGGCGCATTTCATCCCAATAGTGATCCAGATTCATGTCTACATCCAAGACAGCTCCGTCTAATGTTCCGTATGTTCCAAAAGCATCGGCAGAGAAAAGAATCTTATCTGTAGCATCGTATGTCACCATCACTTCCGGCCAGTGTACCATTGGTGCCAGATGGAATGAAAGCTGATGCCGACCAACGTTCAAAGTTTCTCCGTCTTTTACTTCCAACAGTCCGGTATTAATTCCGTGAAAACCTTCCAACATGTCGAAAGTACGTTTGTTTCCTACTATCTGAACATTCGGATAAAGCTGACGAAGCAGGCGGATACTTCCGGAATGATCCGGTTCCATGTGATTAACGATCAGATAATCCAGTGTACGGCTACCCAGTGCATCTTCGATTTTCTTCAAGAAAACATCCGAATAACAAACATCCACCGTATCTACCAATACAGTCTTTTCATCAATGATCAGATACGAATTATAAGAAACGCCATAAGGCAAAGGCCACATATTTTCAAACAAGACCTTCTGGCGATCATTTACGCCAACATAATAAACTTTATCAGCAATTTCCTTCAGCTTATACATATATATTATAGATTTATTTTAATGATTGGGTTTTGCCTGCGCACGACAAGCTCTCACAACAAACCAAATTCCTGCCAATACAAACGGAATGCTCAGCAGTTGTCCCATATTCAACAGCATATCTGCTTCAAAAGCTTCCTGGTCGTTCTTCAGGAATTCGATGAAGAAACGGGAAGTAAAGATACAGATCATGAATACTCCGAAAATAAGTCCTTCACGTTTCCAGGCTTCTTTGCGGAAATACAACCACATACACAGGAAGAATGTCAGGAGATAACAAAGAGCTTCGTATAATTGTGTCGGATGACTCGGCGCAGAAAATATCGGTTCAGCACCGGCTTTCCAGGCATGTAAGTTCTCGATAAAGCGGAAAGCCCAGGGAAGATCCGTCGGATGACCATAGATCTCGTGGTTCATCAGGTTACCCAAACGAATCATGGCTGCGACCAATCCCGTCGGAACAACCAGCTTATCGAACGTCCACAACATACTTTTATGGGTAATCCGCTTGGAATAAAAGTAAATAGCGATAATGATACCTAATGTTCCACCATGGCTGGCTAATCCTCCTTCCCAGATTTTCAAGATTTCTATCGGGTTGGCTAAATAATAATCCGGGGCATAGAACAAACAATGCCCTAAGCGAGCGCCAATGACTGTACCAAAAATGGTGTACATCAACAAGGAATCGATCCATTCCGGCTTAAGATTCTCTTGCTTCCACATCTTCTGAACGATCATATATCCAATCCAGAAACCAACAGCAAAAGCCAAGCCATACCATCGAATCTCTCTTGAACCGATTGAGAAGATGGCCGGATCGGCTGTCCATGTAATAAAATCCAACATAAGTATTCGATTGAAAATAAAAAACTGAAAGTTGAAAAGAGAAGAATGCCTTCTGCACTCTCCGGTTTTCAACTTTCAATCTTCTATGAAATTAAACAAGTCTTCTGATCAAGGCTTCACGATCGCCATACAACATATCGATAATCGGTAATTCGATCATCGTATAAGCTCCCGGTTTCTGCTTCAAGCTTGCACGGGCAACTGATACCAGAATCTGAGCTGTCAAAGCCGGATTGTTGATCTTCATGTCGAATTCGATCAACTGATTCTGTGTTTTACCCGATACTCCTTTTCGTACCAAGTTTACACCGTGTCCCATATCCAACAGGTTATCTACGCTTTCAACTTGCATCACGTGTGTTTCATCATGTGCAAAGTAATCGTCGGCTTTAATTGCGGCAGCTACATCCTTGAAATCGTATCCGTCTTTCACTTCGATATAAACCATACGACGATGAACGCCGGTTCCCAATGGAATTGTCATACTCAACGCAGCCTTTACGCCTTCAATTGCCTTAACAGCTACGGTATGTCCCATACTCATGCCCGGACCAAAGTTCGTATATGTAATACCTTTCGGTACCATAGCTTCCAACAAAGCACGAACAACTGAATCGCTTCCCGGATCCCAACCGGCAGAAATAACAGAAACCCGGTTGTGAGCCTTCGCTACTTCGTCCAACGAACGGCGAAGGTCGGCGATTCCACCATGAATATCAAAGCTATCTACTGTATTAATGCCTAAAGCTAAGATTTCTTTTGCATAATGTTCAACCTGACGGGTCGGAGTTGCCAAGATAGCCACATCTACTTTTTCCAGTTTCGAGATATGATCTACAACCGGATAAGCCTGTAACTCGGCCGGAATATCATTAGGATTACGGCGTACAACGCCTGCAACTTCAAAATCAGGGGCGGCTTGCAAAGCCTCCAGAACATACTTTCCAATGTTGCCATAACCAACGATGGCTGCTCTAATCTTTTCCATAAACTTATAAATGTTCTATTTGTCGCAAAGGTAGAAATAAATCAGTATTTATAGTCAGTTATACAACAAAAAATAAACAAAATTGGTTGACAAAAATCAGAATGAAAGCTTATTAAAAAATCTTATTAAGTTTTGTCTTATCCATAATGAACTGACGAAATCCTTAGGAATAAGGAAGGGATACTGCCAGCTCTTTTTTCAAACATGGGTATATTATCATCTATTCTCTTTAGAAAGAAAGGCGTTTCTGCCTAAAAACAGATCGTTTCACCCATGTGGTACGATCGTTTCACCTAGGTGGAACGATCTCTTCACCCTTGTGGAACGATCATTTCACCTGGGTGAAACGATATAAATAAAAAGATTTTACATCTATATCCAGTATCTCTTCTTTTTATGTATTTTTGAAGAAATAATATTCTCTCAAGAGCGTTGCATTGGAAAAAAACGTATATTTGCGATACAAGCGGGAGAAATCCGCTGACGTAAACTAAGCGTTTTTGCTTTATCCTGAAAAACGAAATCGCCAATTTCAGCAGAAGGATAGAGACAATGTAACGCTCATTCTGTGTTTGTCTGTATGCAATTTGGTATGGCCCTTGGTGGCTATATCCTATTCGTCATACACAATACGGCGTGAGAATATTGTTTCTTCGTCCATTTCTGCGAGGTGTTTGGCGATACCTGTTTTTCAATGGACAGAACAAGTCTCACGCTTCTTATTTATAATACAGGATGTCAAACTTAAAAAGCAAACCAGATGATTAAAAACATCATTACCTGTTTCCTATTAGCAGGAAGCATACCTCTTTCAGCACAAACGATCCATGGAAAACTTGTCGATGAAAAAGATCAGCCTTTACCCTATGCCAATATCGTATTGTTATCGCTTCCGGATTCATCGTTCGTAACGGGTACGATGAGTGATGAAAACGGTTCTTTCGCTTTGGAAGCAACAGCCTCCAACCAGCTCGTCCGCATTTCGTCTATTGGCTTTGAGACCATCTATAAATCCATCAATCCGCCTAATTTAGGTATCATACGTTTGGCCTCGGATGTACAGCAATTAGGTGAAGTCGTAGTAAAGGGTTCGTTGCCCATTACCCGCATGAAAGGAAATGCCATGGTAACAAGCGTAAGCGGAACCGTACTGGAAAAAGCTGGAACTACCGAACAATTACTCGACAAAATCCCGAATGTAACCGCCCAAGACGGAGAAATAAACGTATTCGGAAGGGGAACACCGGAAATCTATATCCACGGACGTAAAGTACGAGACCTGACAGAACTGGATCAGATATCAGCTGAAAACATCAAGTCGGTAGAAGTCATCAACAATCCGGGTGCCCGATATGGAGCTGATGTGACAGCAGTTATACGAATTGCCACCAAGAAGGTTGAAGGCGAAGGCTTTGGATTCGATAATCGCGCCATGTTTCAATACAACCGTGACTGGAGCGCCTTGGAACAATTTAACTTCAACTATCGTAAAGGGAGTTTTGACTTGTCGGGCATGATCTACGGTTCTCGTTCTTACGGATGGTCATCCAAAGATTTTTATCAAGACACTTATCTCCAGCAATATTGGAGACAGGAATCAACCGTCTTCACCGATGGAACTGACAAAAGATTAGGCGCACAGCTTGCCTTGAACTACACTTTCGACGAGAATAATGCCATCGGTATTCGCTACGGGTATGATAAAACGCCGGCAAATACCATGAACATGATCCTGAATACAGAAGTATTTCAAGACCATGAACCAACAGAAAGCACTTACAGTCCGAATCTCGAAACCGATGAAGATGACACCCATCAGCTGAATGCCTACTACACGGGAAAAATCAATAACTGGAATGTTGACTTAAACCTGGATGGTTACTGGAGTGATATCCATAAAGAAAACAACATCGATGAAGTTACCCGCATACCCAATCAAGCAGAAGAAACCCGGA
>ENA-ORUB01004816-ORUB01004816.1-human-gut-metagenome-genome-assembly--contig:-NODE-4816-length-10048-cov-7.100570_pt1 | contig 10048 bp, 7 predicted proteins | sample MGYA00241918_ERZ509200 | MGnify/ENA primary metagenome ERZ509200 (study PRJEB26280, sample SAMEA2338853) | human gut metagenome | biome: human gut; feature: human-associated habitat; material: faeces... | reverse complement strand
CGCAGAACGCGCCAAAGTTTTCAATGTGTGTTACCGTGCAGGGAATCACGCTGCCGTTTTCCAGCTGGTCCAGGTACTGCTCCCGGCAGGCCCGCTGCGCCGCCGCGCAGTCCGGCTCGGAATAGCTCGCCGCCTCGATTCGTTTCCACTCCTCGGGCTTCTCACGGCGAAAGTCCTCGCAAAGCTCCGAGAGCAGCCTGCGGGAGGTCTTTTCCCCCGGTGCGGCCAGCGCGGCGCGCACCGCCTGCGGATCCCACTGCATAGCCGTCACCGGTACTGGATCTTCATGCCCTTGACATGAAGCGGGTTGATCGGCACGATGACGCGGTCGCCGGGCTTGCACTCGATGCCGCGCACGTCAACTGCGATATGCAGCATGCCGATCTGGCCGACGACACGGCATTTATGCCCGTTGACCTCCACGAGCGGCAGGGCGCGGAAAAAGATCCCGCGCAGGCCGCGCAGAATGAGGCTCAGGCAGTCGCGGAAGCGTGTGATGCCGCCGTCGCAGCGCTCGCGGAAGCCGTTGTACCAGCCGATGGGGACAATGGCGACCGGCGTATCCTCGCGCGCAGTCCACATGGCGCCGTAGCCTGTCGGGTGGCCCTTCGGCAGGATGCGCAGCTCCTCCACATGCGCCTCGGCATAGCCGACGGGGCGCAGCTTTGTGTGGAAGGGCACGCGGCCGAGAATGGCCGAGCCGAGCCGCACGCCGTCGCAGTGCATCTCCGGAAAGCGCAGGAAGGCAGACGAATTGCAGCAGTGCACCGTCCCGGTCTCGAAGCCGGCCTCGCGGATGGCCGAGACCGTCTTCCGGAAGGTCTCGAATTCCTGATGCGTGAGCTTTTTGCTGCCGAAGGCGCAGTTGAAGTGCGTATAGACGCCGCTGACCGCGATATTTTTCTGCTCGCGATAGACGCCGAGGATGTGGTCCATATCCTCCGGCAGGAAGCCGTAGCGGCCCATGCCGGTGTCGATCTTCAGATGAGCCTCGACGACGTCCGCACGCTCAGCCGCAATGGCGTTGATGGCGCAGGCCGTCTCCCACGAGCCGATGGTCAGAATGACCCGCAGGTCCATCAGGCGGTTCAGCTCCGCCGGGTCGCCGGTGGAGCGCAGCATCAGGATCGAAGCGTCCTCAAAGCCGTTTTCGCGCAGAAGCTCCGCCTCGCGCACCTCGGTCACGCAGAAATGGTCGATCCCGGCCTCCGCCAGATGGCGGGCCAGCGGCAGCACGCCGATGCCGTAGCCGTTGCCCTTGAGCACGGCCCAGATGGGAACACCGTTTGCCATTTTCTGCAGCAGTTCGATATTATGGGAGAGGGCTTCCTTCTCCACCACATAGGCCTTCATGGGCGCACCTCACTTTTTGCGGTTTTTCAGCAGATAGAGCTTCGCGTTGAGATTCTTATAGAGCACACTGCCCTTTTCGGCAATGAGCCACGCCGTGCGCTTGAGCACAAGGTCGTACTCGCCGACAAATTCCGTGAAATCTCCGCCGAAGCCTTTTTTGAACTTATACAGGCCATACAGGGGGTTATCCTCCGAGATATCGCCGGAAACGCCGCGGAAATCATAGACGCTGCAGCCGGTCTCAACGGCCCACTGGATCATGCTCCACTGCAGCAGATAATTCGGCATGAGGTTGCGGTGCTCGTTCGAGCTTGCTCCGTAGAGATACCACACCTTGTCGCCGTAATGGATGGCCAGCGTACCCGCGATGGGCTGACCCTCGTGGAAGGCCATATACAGCCGCGCGTGCTCGCCGAGGTTGTCGAGCATGTTGGCAAAATACTCCGGCGGACGGGTGACGAAGCCGTCGCGCACACCGGTCGTGAGCATGATGCGGGCGAAATCCGGCACCATTTCCTTGCCGCAGACGCGCACCTCCACGCCCTTTTTTACGGCGAGGCGGATGTTATAGCGCCACTTCTGGTGGAACGAGGCCATGAGCTCGTCCTCCGTGCGGCCGTTGAGCCAGAGGCGGAAGACGAATTTCGGCTGAATCGCCTCGAAATTCTTGCCGCCGTGGCGCGTGCGGAAGCCGAAATCCTCGAGCATGCGGCGGAAGTCCTCGTTTTCCACGGGGACGTCCGGGTCGATCTTGATGACATAGGCCTTATATTCCTTCGCCAGCTCGCGGGCGGCGGCGACAAGCTCGCCGAACGTCTCGCGGTCGTCAAGATCGCAGACGGGGCCGCGGCAGGCGTAGAGCATCGTTTTGTGGATATAGGGCATGGTGCGGATCAGGAAGGCGATGCTGCCCCGGATCCGGCCGTCCGCGCCGCGCGAGACGATGGCGCGCCACTTCCACGCGGGCTTCTGCTTGGCCCAGAGGGAGCTCTGCGCAAAATGTCCCTTCGGGTGGCTCTGCACAAATGCCTCGTATTCCGCGAGGGTGGATTCCTGAATCAATTCGGTCATGATACATTCTCCGTTATTCCATAAGTATGCAGCTACAGTGTAGCACACTCCGCCCGGCAATGCAAGCAAAAAGACGATGACAAACGCAGGCCCGGCGGGGAACCGCCGGGCCTGCGTCCTTTTCCTTATTTCCAGGTAACGCCCTCGACCGTGGAGGACGTGATGACCGTGCGGCCCGCCGGGAAGTCATAGAACCGCTCCGTTTCGTCGCTGCCGGGGGCAAACTGGCGGAGCGTGAACGCCGTGTCCGACTGAATGACGACGTTTCCGTTCCGATATGTGACCGTGACCTCCTGCGAACCGGCCGCCTTTATGGTCAGCGTCGTCTTGTCCTCGCAGCCGTAATCGAATAGGAGGCTGTACTCCATGTCGTCCCCGCGCAGCCTGCACGACTCCGCGTCGATCTCGAACGTCAGCTCGCCGTCCTCGGCGTAAGTCGCGTCCAGCTGGCATTCCACGGCATCGCTGTGCAGCAGGAACTTCGTGGACGCACTTTCTATGACCGGGTTGTACTGCGAATGCAGCGTCAGGGACGTCGTGCGCGGGATCTCAAAGCAGTACGACAGATTGGTAGAGTACGATTCCCCGATCTCCATGGTCGTGGCGTCGTTGTCAAAGCCCAGCTCCGGGTCGCCCTGCAGACGTTCCCCCGCCGCGTTCGTCAGGCTGTCCGCCGAGTGTCCCGCAACAAAGACGATTGGGTTGAACGCCTGCTTTTCGCCGCACCCGGCCAGCAGGAGCAGCAGCGGCAGCAGGGCTGCAAATATCAGAAATTTACGGGTTTTCATGCGCGTTTCTCCTTTCCGTCTGTTCCTTCCGGTTATTTGGCAATGTGCCTCTCGGTAAATCCAGAATACCACATTTTATTTTTTTGTCAATATTTTTGCAGAAAATATCCAGTTAATTTCAATAATATGCAGAATATGCAGGAAGGTATGTGGTGATTCCGTGGCGCGAGGCAAACAGGCTTGTCATTCCGAGGAGCGAAGCGACGTGGGAATCTCGGGTAGGCAGTTGCAGTCCGTACAGGCCATCGTTAAAACAGCGTGCACCGATTACGTCTGTAGCGGCGGTCACTGCGCAGCCGTTGGCGGCTTTGCCGCCTTACGGATGCGGCGTCCCCTTTACGGGGAGTGACCGCCATGGGCAGTCGCAGGTATTGCAGTAGTAATTCGGCGGCGTAAAACAAACAGGTTTGTCATTGCGAGGAGGCCGGAGGCCGACGTGGCAATCTCGCAGAAACCAGTTGGACAACAGGCAGGCCTCAGCGAATTCGGAGTCTGGTGCGTGAGATTGCCACGGCCCCTTCGGGGCCTCGCAATGACAAATCTGGGGACTGGTGCGGTCGACGATGCTACCACATAACTTGCTGGTCTGCAAGGCGCTCAGGGAACGCCGCTACAGACGCAATCGGTTTTTACCATTTTAACGACAGCTATTCCAAATTGGAAGTGCCTTTCCGAGATTGCACCCCAAGGGCACTTCCTCGCGCTTCGCGCTCAGGGCGCCACGGGCGCAGAGCGCCCTCGCAATGGCAAATCCGGGAGCAGCTGCCATGATAACAACAGTCTGCGCCGGAAGGGACAGGTCCCTCCCGGCGCAGCTCGTTTCATTTCCTTATTTTCCTTCAGGATACAGCGTGATCTCCGCGCCAGTGCAGTCGGCCGGGACGGGGATCAGGCAGACCATGCCGTTTCCGCGCACCTCTCCGACAGTCGGCGCGGACATCCGCAGGGTAATGTCCACCGTGCCGTCCTCCGCGCGGAGAACGACCGGGTCGAGCAGGGTGTCGCTGCCCAGACGGCAGAGGTCGATCAGAAGCAGCTTCTGCTCCGCAAAGAAGTCGGCGCTGCCGAAGGCCTCCGCGGGCGCGCTGCAGGCCTCGTCCGTCAGGTGCAGCACGCCGTCGTCCGCGCGGCTGCGCAGATAGGAGCAGACCGTCTGCAGCTCCTCCTGCGACGTGACCCAGCGGCCGCCCGCAAGGAGCGCGTTTGCCTCCCATTTGACCTCGACGGCATCCGTCTTTGTCAGGTTCAGGACGGTCGACTTTGTGACATGCGTCTGGTCCACCCACGAGTTGCTCGTCAGCTGCTCAACGGACGCATAGTACGGCACGAACACGATATCGGTCCTGTCCGTCTCCGTGTCCTCCTCCGCCGGAGTTTCGGCCCGGTGGATGGAGATCGCCTGCTTCGGCAGCATGCTGAGCGTGGAAACGAGCTCCTCGCCCTGCGTCTCGGGCGTTGTCTCCTCCGTCGGAACCGCCGCCGGTGCACAGGCCGAGAGGAGCAGCAGAAGTGCCGCAAAAATTCCGGATAATTTTCTCATAACGCGTCCTCCACACTCCGAATGTCAGTCTCTTAAACCGTACACCGCTCCAGGCGGTAGGTCTCGCCGATCGGGCTGGCGGCCAGGACATCCTCAATCGGGAATTCGATCTCCGTCGTGCCCGTGCCGGTGATGCAGAAATACTGCCGCTCCCGCGCGTGGGAGGTTGTGAGGATCTTATAGGTCATTTCCGAGCCGGACAGTTTGATATAGCCGTCGCGGAACTCAATGCGGGTAACGCCGGTACATTCCGTCACGGCATAAAATGCATCCCCGATCTCCGCACAGAAGGCACTGGGCGACGTCGTCGTCTCCAGCGTAAAGCTGTCACTGGCCGCAACCTCCCACACCTCCATCGGCAGGGTACCGGTACAAAAGCCATAAAGACCGGTGCTGTAAATCGCCAGATCGCCCTCCGGTCCGCTGTCATCCCCCTGCCGGACAGTCTGCCCCTCCGCGTTGGTGATCGTGCAATCACAGTTCACGGAAACCTGAATCTTCACAGTATGCTCCGGACGCTCCGGCGGCTCCGTCGGGGCCTCCGTCTCCTCCGGCAAAGCCTCTGTCAGTTCCTCGGTAGGGGCCTCAGTTGGAGCCTCCGTCGGTGCTTCGGTAGGGGCCTCGGTAGGAGCATCCGTCGGCGCTTCGGTAGGGGCCTCCGTAGGCGGCTCGGTCTGAACTGCCGCCGGTGCGCAGGCCGTGAGGAGCAGGATAATAGCAGTCAAAAACACAAATGTCCTTTTCATTATTTTTTCTCCTCTCTCGGGTGTAACGGTCAGTTAAACGGAGTAAATTGAAAATTTTTCTACCTGATAAGTCTCACTGAGCGCACCGGTGCTTGCAATCTCCCCCATGGGAAATTCAATCTCCGTCGTTCCCGTACCGGTAATTTCAAAATAGTAATCCTCTCCTGCATCAAAAGTCGTGAGCATTTTATAGGTCATCTCCGAGCCAGTCAGTTTGATATAGCCATCGCGGAACTCAATGCGGGTAACGCCGGTACATTCCGTCACGGCATAAAATGCATCTCCGATCTCCGCACAGAAGGCACAGGGGGACGTCGTCGTCTCCAGTGTAAAGCTGTCGCTCGCCGCTACCTCCCACACTTCCATTGGCAGGGTCCCGGTATCAAAGCCATAAAGATCAATGCTGTAAACCACCAGATCGCCCCTCGGCCTGCCGTCATCTCCCTGCCGGGTGGTCTGTCCCTCTGCATTCGTGACTGTATAATCACAATTGTCAGAGACCTGAATCCTCACGGTATGCTCCGGACGCTCCGGCGGCTCCGTCGGGGCCTCCGTCTCCTCCGGCAAGGCCTCTGTCAGCTCTTCGGTAGGGGCCTCAGTCGGCGCTTCGGTAGGAACCTCTGTCGTTGCTTGGGTAGGGGCCTCCGTCGGCGGCTCGGTCTGAACTGCCGCCGGTGCACAGGCCGTGAAGAGCAGGATTAGACTTAGAAAAAGGCAAAGTAATAGATTATACATTTTCACAGGATGTCACCCCAATTGCAATACTATGTTGTCCCAATATTACGAAACTCGCTGTGAAGACAAATCGCGCACATCAACGATTTCTGCATGCTGATTTCCTTCAGTAATCATTAACGGAGCAGTACCGTCAAGGGATAGCTCAAGGCTCTCCGGTTCACTGCCATAATAGCAAATGTAATGATTGTCTTCCATATTGGCAGTACTGATCACACGATAGTCGATATTGGTCCCTGCAACGTTAACTTTATTTTTTGAAAAGTCCACAGTGGAAATCCCCGTGCCCGTCACAGCATATAGCTCCTCATCGATCTCGGCATAGAAGCCGCATTCATCCGACTCTGTCTCAAAATGGAAGCTCTCACTGGCCCGTACTTTCCAAGCCATCCGTGCCGGCATACCTTCACCAAGAACGATCATCTTCGTATCTAAAATTTCCATATCACCGGAAGAAATGCCATACTCCGACCGCAGCACCTCTCCGTCAGCATTTATGATCGTACAATCTGCATTTGTATCGACATAAATCCAAGTCGTACTCTCCTGCTTACTCGGACTTGCCGCGCGGCCATTATTGACTCCGTCAATATCAAAGGGAAGCAGCCCATAATAAGATGAGTAATACACTACATGGGAGGGGGCTATCGTTCCCGTGCCAGTCACAAAATAGCATGATTTGTAATCGCTTTTAACTCGAAGCCTTGCCGGTGTATTGCTGTCCATAGAGTCCCAGCATTTAATATCATAATAACCGTTATTTAGGGTCGGTTTCCCGTATAAGAGGACCGAGTGTGCCCACGTTGAGTTGCCCATAGCGGATTCAACAGAATAATTGACCATAACAATGCCGCCCTTTTTCAGGCTGTCCACCAACCCCTTTGCCGGTGTACCAGAAGCGTTTACCTTATTATCAAACTCTCCACCGCATTCCGAAATATTCACTTTAGATTTTACGAACTGCGTGAGTAGGTAATAATTGATGGTATCTTCCAATTGCGTAAATCGAATTGTTTTCTCCTTATTGTAAACAGCTTTGTGGTGACTATTTCTAATGTTGGACGGTTGCGGCATACTATAAATTGTTTTGCACGAATTCGTATAATTACCGTTAAGATCAATCACACCATATTTGTCTAACATCAAAGACATGCTTAAGCCATAACACGCACCAAGCCACTCTGTCGATTTGACGAATGATGCGATAAGCGCCGCTTCAGACTTATTTGCTTGTGATAGCAACTTCGTGTAATTAGCAGTCGATATTAAATACTTTTTCGGCGTTTCGTTTGTATCCGGGTTAACCGCTGTTGCAGACGCAAAATACTGTGGTTGGTTTGAAAAAGAAAAGGTATCTATTCCTGCCCGTATACCCTCAACATTCGTGCCAAAGCGGCAAATCCATAATGCAAGTTCCTTGCGATAGACACCGGCTTTGGGATATAGGCGCTTATTAGAGGACGAATCCGGATATACGATGCCATTACTCACAGCCCAGCGGAACGGGGTAATCGCATAGTCATATATATTCGCATAGTCTCCGCACGATGTAATCGACATATCTACAATCGGCGTTACTCCACGATACTTCTGTAAGTACCGGTAGAAGAAGGTTACCGCCTGTTCTCTTGTAACTGTGCTATCCGGTTCAAACGTTGTTGTCGTTGCGCCTGTAGTAATACCATACTTTACAGCCCAGCGAACCGCATTGTAATACCATGCGGAAGTTGATACATCGGTAAAATTGACACTGGCATAGCTTGCCGGACTTCCCGCCAAACGATGCAGAGTCGTAACGATCATCGCACGGCTAATTACCGTGTTGGGTTCAAAAGTGGTCGATGATGTGCCATTCATCAGGCCATTATCAGTCACGTAGTTGATTGCATCAAAATAACTTGGAAAAGCAGAACGAGTCACATCAGAATAGGCGGAAGCGAACGGTACTGTGATGGAGAACAGCAATGCCACAAGCAGCAGGACACTGCACACACGTGTCAATCGGCATCGTTTCATTATGATTCATCCTTTCTTTCTTATTCTAGCTCACATATTCACGGACTAACTCATCTCTCTTTCCGCGGCTCCTTTCCATTCCTTGGTAAGGCCAGCATATCATACTTTAGAAGCTCTGTCAATGTCACAGCATCACAAGTACCATTATTTTGAAAAAAGTCAAGTTTCGGTTGGTTATAAAAATCCCCCCGAAACAGACCCGGAGCTTATCCGGAATCCACTTCAGAGGGAGCGAAATTCTATCAGGGTTCCTGCGTGGGGTCCGCCGCATCGGCCGTCTCCGTGGGTTCGGCTGGGTCGGCCGATACATCCGTCGGTGTGGACGGCTCTGCCGCGCCGTCATAGGAGTGGTCGGCATCGGCCAGCGTGCGCGCCGTGGCGGCGTTGTGGAACACGCAGTCCACGCCCGGCGAGATGGAGGCGATCGCACCGCGGCTGACGCAGACCTCGTAGCTCTTGAACACAATGGGGCAGAACGGCACGGTGTCGAGCAGGCGCGCGCAGAGGTCGGCATAGCTGCCGGAATTGCCCAGCGCCTGCGTGCAGAGGCCGGCCAGGGAAGCGTCCGCCACGGCCCCGTAGCTGAGCGCGCCGCCCGTGCGGAAGAATTCCGACAGGTCGAAATTCGCCGTCAGGCGGACCTCGCCGAGATAGGCGTCGTAATTGCCCGCCTGCAGAGCGGCCACATAGGCCTCGCGGCCCAGCGAGCGGACCTTGAGAAAGAAGCCGTTTTCCTGCATGGAGGAGGACAGATATTCCGCGGCGCGTACGCGCGCCGGGTCGTCCGAGCACACAAGCAGCACGGGACAGTCCGTCTCGGACGTCGGCACGCCCGCATTGTGGATGGCGGCCTGAAAGGCCGTGGCCGAATAGGCATACTGCGCAGCAAGCTGCGCGTCATAGAGGTCGGAGGCAGGCGAGCAGGGCAGCGTCGCCGCCTGCGCAAAGCCGTTATAGACGGCGCTCGTCATCGCCTCGCGGTCGACGCCGTAGGTGAAGGCGCGGCGCAGCGCGACATTCGTGAACCAGCCGCTGTAGAGGTTGAAGCCGACATAGTGCAGGATGGGTGCCGGCGCTTCCCACGCCTCATAATCGCAGCGGTAGCCGACGGCTGCCGGGGAATTCGGGTCGCAGTACACAAGGTCCGTGCTGCCGAATTCGAAATTGTCGCGGATGTCGTTCGGCGTTTTGGCCGCCTGCAGCTCGATGGTCTCGGCCGTCACGGCCGGGGCCTGTGTCTGCCACCAGCGGCTGCTGCGCCGGAGCACCTCGCCGTCGAGATAATACGGTCCCGTGCCGAGCGGCGTGCTGCTCTGTACCGTCGCCGCAGAGACGATGGGCACATCGAGCATCAGGGAAAAATTCTCATACGCCGTGTCGAGCGTGACCGTCAGGGTGCGGTCGTCATCCGCCGTGACGGACAGCATATGCACCAGCCTGCCGGAATAGAGCGCGCTCTGCTGCGCCGCGCGCAGCGAGGCGGCGGCGTCCTGCGCCGTCAGAGGCGTTCCATCGGAAAAGCTCACACCGGAAACAAGGGTATAGCGATAGGTCTTTCCGTCCTCCGAGGCCGTGAAGCTCTCGCAGAGCACCGGCTCGGCGCGGAAATGCGGCGAAACGACGAACAGGCTCTCATACAGCAGTGAAAACGCCGCGCGGTTCACCGTTGCCGTGCAGGTATAGGGGTTGAAGCCGTGCTCCGGCAGGTAGGACAGGCCGAACGTCTTCGGCGCGGCCGCCGTCTCCGTCGGGGCGGCCGCAGTCTCCTCCGTCGGCTGCTGCGTGGCCTGCGTGGGCTG
>ENA-ORUB01004814-ORUB01004814.1-human-gut-metagenome-genome-assembly--contig:-NODE-4814-length-10053-cov-7.435687_pt1 | contig 10053 bp, 9 predicted proteins | sample MGYA00241918_ERZ509200 | MGnify/ENA primary metagenome ERZ509200 (study PRJEB26280, sample SAMEA2338853) | human gut metagenome | biome: human gut; feature: human-associated habitat; material: faeces... | reverse complement strand
CGCCGGAACGCGCGAGGGCGGGGTGGACTACCTTGCGCCGCAGCAGAACGCCACGCGCGCGCAGGTCGCCGTCATCCTGATGCGCTACCTCGGCGCGGCATAAGCAGAAAAACGCCGGGCGGCGGACCGAAAAAGTCCGCCGCCCGGCTGATTTGTGGGGATAGAAAAAATCCCGATTCCTATCACGCGCTTTATTGTAAGTTTCCCTTTGCCGTTTTGCAGGAAGCGATCAGCAATCTGCGAATATTACCACATAGTTTCTCGGTATATCGATAGGTAGTAAGATCAATTCTTTTGGTTTCGTACATTAGCTTCAGCCAATAACTTGTTTCGTTGGACTCTTTCAATGCAATTTCCAACTTTGCAACAAAATCTTTCTTGCTCTGCGCATACTGCGCTTCGTGTATATTCGCGCCTACAGAAGTACCTGCTCTTGCAAGCTGATTGATCATATATGAGCTTTTAGGTGCCGTTACGCTATCAACAAGATGAACAATTGCCACCGCAAATTCAAAAGATAAGTCGAGCAATTTGTTTCCAGACATAAAAGCACCTTTTTCTAACATATTATATCATAAGACGCTGCGATTCCCAGTGATATATCGCTATCGCGATACGATATACGGCAAGCCGTATGATATGCTTGCTGTGCAAGCATGATATAATATCCGTTCCCTCATATGCCGCAGGTATATATCATCGCACGAAAGTGCGATATCATATCGAAGATATATCACCCGTTCGGACAGGAACGGATATCATGGAAAAACCCTCTTTTGTCAAGTTGACAAAAGAGGGCTTTTCATGGTGGACGATATAGGACTCGAACCTATGACCTTCCGCACGTCAAGCGGATGCTCTAGCCAGCTGAGCTAATCGTCCGTCAGCAAGGCATAGTATACCAGAAGGCTGCCCTTTTGTCAAGCACTTTTTTCTTTTTTTCCGAAAAAGGACGCGGACCGCAAGGATATGACATGGGCCTTGCGTATCGGCGGGAATTATGCTAAAATATATAGAATCAAGTGCCCTGGGCACAACTCTGTTTTCTGAGAAAGAGGCGTGATCTTATGACAGAACAGACTACGGAAAGAACTGCGCCGCGCAAGCGTATGCTCTCCGGCATCAAGCCGTCGGGCGACCTGACGCTCGGCTCCTACCTCGGCGCGATCCGGAACTGGCGCGACCGTGCAGAGGAATTCGATTGCTATTACTTTATGGCGGACCTTCACGCCATTACCGTCCGGCAGAACCCGGCCGACCTGCGTCGCCGCACAATGGAGCAGCTGGCGCAGTATATCGCCTGCGGTCTGGACCCGGAGAAGAACGTGCTGTTCATCCAGAGCCATGTGCATCAGCACGCGGAGCTCGGCTGGGTGCTCAACTGCTATTCCATGTTCGGCGAGCTGAGCCGCATGACGCAGTTCAAGGATAAAAGCGCGAAAAATGCCGACAATATCAACGGCGGCCTGTTTACCTATCCCGCGCTGATGGCGGCGGATATCCTGCTGTATCAGGCGGATCTTGTTCCGGTGGGCGAGGACCAGAAGCAGCACGTCGAGCTGACGCGCAACATCGCCAAGCGGTTCAACGGCATCTACGGCGACGTGTTCAAGCTGCCGGAGCCGTATATCCCCAAGGTCGGCGCGCGCATCATGAGCCTTGCCAACCCCGAGGCCAAAATGTCGAAGTCCGAGAACGACGATCCCGGCCGCGTCTGCCTGATGGATAAGCCGGAGGATATCATGCGCCTGTTCAAGCGCGCCATCACGGACTGTGAGTCCGAGGTGCGCTATGACCCCGAGCACAAGAAGGGCGTTTCGAACCTGATGACCATCTACTCCGCTGCGACCGGGCGGACGTTCGCCGAGATCGAGACAGAATTTGCCGGGCGCGGCTACGGCGACTTCAAGAAGACGGTCGGCGAGGCCGTCGTGGAGCTGCTGCGGCCCATCCGCGAGGAGAGCCAGCGCCTGCTGGCCGACAAGGCCTATCTGCAGAGCGTCTGCGAGAGCGGCGCGCAGAAGGCGGCCTATGTTGCGGAAAAAACGCTGCGCAAGGTTTATAAGAAGGTCGGCTTCGTGGCGCGCTGACCGGGGAGCAGAACATGATTATGGATCCGAATTTCATTGTCAAGGTCCTGCTGTCGCTCATCGTGGCGGCGGCGCTGGCCTTTGCGGTCACGCCGCTCGTCAAGCGGCTGGCGCAGCGCGTCGGCGCGATGGATGTGCCGAAGGACGAGCGCCGCATGCACAAGATCCCCATCCCGCGCATGGGCGGCCTCGCCATCTTCTTCGCGTTCCTTATCGCGGTGCTATGCTTTGCCGGGATCGACCGTGAGCTGCGCGGCATCTTGCTCGGTGCGACGATCATCGTCGTGCTCGGCATTCTGGACGATATCCTGACGCTCAATGCCCTGCCGAAATTTGCCGTGCAGATTGTTGCAGCCGTTATCGCCGTTCTGCACGGCTGCCGGATCGAGCATTTTATGGGTTTCCGTCTGGCAACGTGGCTTTCCTATCCCGTCAGCGTGATCTGGATCGTGGCCATCACGAACGCCGTGAACTTCATCGACGGTCTTGACGGCCTTGCTGCCGGCGTGTCTGCGATCTCGGCCGGCTCCATGCTTGTCGTGGCGCTGCTCGTGCCGGATTACAACTCCGCCATCCTGCTAGCGGCCATCGTCGGCGCGTGCGCGGGCTTCATCCCGTATAATTTCAACCCGGCAAAGATCTTCATGGGCGACACCGGCTCGACATTCCTCGGCTTTATGCTCTCGTCCATCTCCATCTACGGCCTGTTCAAGATGTATGCGATCATCTCGTTTGCCGTGCCGTTCCTTGTGCTTGGCCTGCCGATCTTCGATATCTGCTTCGCGGTCATCCGCCGCGTCTCCAAGGGTCAGAGCCCGATGCATGCCGACCGCGGCCATGTGCACCATCGCCTGATCGACATGGGCTTCAGCCAGAAGCAGGCCGTCGCCATCGCCTATATGCTCTCGGCCATTCTCGGCATGGCGGCCGTCGTGCTGACGAATGACGGCGAGATGAAGGCCCTGATCTTCATCGGCGCCGTGATCGTGGTGGGCGCGATCGGTGTGCTGGTCATTTTCCACCGTCACCCGGATAAGACGGAAGAAAATGCGAAAAAGCCGGAGGAGGAACCGCATGAAGAGAATTAAGGTGATGTCCGTCTTCGGCACGCGGCCGGAGGCGATCAAAATGGCCCCGCTGGTGCAGACGCTGGCGCAGCGGCCGGAATTTGAGAGTATCTGCTGCCTTACGGGCCAGCACCGCGAGATGCTGGACTCCGTCATGCAGATCTTCCGCCTGACGGCGCAGTATGACCTGAATATCATGCAGAAGCAGCAGACGCTGTCGTCCATCACAACGCGCGCCTTGCTCGGCATGGAGCAGGCCCTGCAGGAGGCACAGCCGGACCTTGTCCTGGTGCACGGCGATACGTCCACGACGTTCGCCGGGGCGCTGGCGGCCTTCTATCAGAAGGTCCCGGTCGGCCATGTCGAGGCGGGCCTGCGGACCTATGACAGGTATTCCCCCTTCCCCGAGGAGATGAACCGCACGCTCGTCAGCGATATCGCGGCGCTGCACTTCGCGCCGACGTCGGCCAATGTGGATAATCTGCGCCGTGAGTCCGTACAGGGTGAGATCTTCCGCACGGGCAACACCGTCATTGACGCCATGCGCACGACCGTGCGCCCGGATTACCGCTTTGCCACGGCGGAGCTCAACGAGTTGGATTTCAAGAGCCGCCGCGTTATCGTTCTGACATGCCACCGCCGCGAGAACTATGGCCAGCCCATGCATGACATCCTGCGGGCCGTGCGAGACGTTGCGGAGCGGTATGAGGACGTCGAGATCGTCTATCCCGTCCACCTCAGCCCGGCCGTGCGCGCCTGCGCGCAGGAGGAGCTGGGCGGTGTACCGCATGTGCACCTCATCGACCCGGTCGACGTGGAGGAGATGCATAATCTCATGGCGCGCTGCTGCTTCGTTATGACGGACTCCGGCGGCCTGCAGGAGGAAGCGCCTGCCCTCGGCAAACCGGTGCTGGTGCTCCGCCGCGAGACGGAGCGGCCCGAGGCCGTTGCAGCCGGAACGGTCCGGCTGGCGGGCGTTGCATACGACGATGTGCTCCGCGAGGCCTGCACGCTGCTCGACGATCCTGCTGCCTACCATCGCATGGCGCATGCCGTGAACCCCTATGGAGACGGCCACGCCTGCGAGCGCATTGCCGACGCGATCGCCTGGCACTTCGGCCTGCGCGCCGAGCGCCCGGCGGATTTCGACCCTGCTGGCTGATACAATTATAATGTATACCGGGCAGCCGCTGTTGCCTGAAAAACGAAAAATCGCGCCGCATCCCGGCTCTGGGATGCGGCGCAGGTTGTTTTTGGGAGACTCAGCGCTCTTCGCGGAAGTACGGGACGCCGAGTGCAGCGGGCGGCTGCTTTTCGCGGTTGTTGCGCAGACTGCTGAAGATGAGCACGAGCACTGTGACGATGTACGGCAGGATCTTGTAGATCTGCGAGGGAATGAACGGAATGCTCAGGCGCAGGTACAGGTTCTGCAGGCAGCCGAACAGAATGCTGCCCCAGATGGCTGCGGATGGCTTCCAAAGGCAGAAGATGACGAGCGCGACAGCCAGCCAGCCGACGCCGGACAGACCCTCATGGTTCCACACACAGCCTGCGATGCCGGTGATATAGGCGACGCCGCCGATGGCGGAGATGCCGCCGCCCAGCACGGTGGCCAGATATTTGTAGCGGGTGACGTTGATACCGGCAGCGTCCGCCGTTGCGGGGGATTCGCCGACGGCGCGCAGGTACAGGCCCTTGCGGGTCTTGTTCAGGAACCACGCGAGGAAGACGGCGAGCGCCAGAGCAAAATACGTCAGGATGTTGTGCTGGAACAGCAGCGGGCCGAGCACGGGAATGTTGCGCAGGAAGGCGGGGAAGGGGGAGTTTACAAAGATCGCCTTGAGGTTGTTGCTCAGGGAGACGTAGGAGCCCTCCTGCACGCGCATGTATTCGCCGAGGAACTGACCTGCGCCGGTGCCGAAGATCGTCAGGGCAAGGCCGGTGACGTTCTGGTTGGCACGCAGGGTGATGGTGATGAAGCTGAACAGCAGCGAGGCCAGCGCGCCCGCCAGGAAGGCGAAGAACACGGCCAGCAGCAGCGCCACGAACGGCGAGGCATTCGCGCCTGCGAGCTTTTCATAGTAGAACGCGCCGCCGAGACCGGCTGCACCGCCCATGAACAGGATGCCCTCGACGCCGAGGTTCATATTGCCGGATTTTTCGGTCAGGATCTCACCGAGCGTGCCGTAGAGCAGCGGCGTGCCGTTGACGACCGAGAAAACGAACAGCGTGGAAAGAAATGTCAGAACAGCGCCCATACCTCAGTCCTCCTTTTCCCGACGGATGGAAATCTTGTAGTTGATGAAGAACTCGCAGCCCAGCATGCACAGCAGAATGAAGCCGGTCAGGATGTCCGCGATGGTCGAGGGCACCTGCATGCGGGTGTTGAGCGTCTGGGAGCCCTTCGTCAGCACGGCGAGCATCGAGGCGATGATGATCATCGCGAACGGATTGAGCTGAGCCAGCCATGCCACGGAGATGGCGGTGAAGCCGACGCCGCCTGCCACGCCGTCATAAAGCGTGTGGTTTGCACCGGAGACAATGATGAAGCCGACAAGGCCGGAGATGGAGCCGGACAGGAACATCGTGCGCATCATGATGCGGCCGACGTTCATACCGGCATAGCGCGCGGTGTTGCTGGAGTCGCCGATGACGGCGATCTCGTAGCCGTGCTTTGTGTAGCGCATGTAGATGAACATCAGGACCGTCAGCACGAGTACAATGATCCAGCCGCAGTGCACGCCGAGCACGGACGGCAGCTTGGCGTTGCCCGCGAACTGCGCGATCATCTGGCTGCCGGAGGGAGGAGCCTCCCACGGGCCGCCCTGCAGCCACTTGACGACACCGATGATGATGTAGTTCATCATCAGGGTGAACAGCGTTTCGTTCGTGTTCCACTTCGCCTTGAAGAAGGCGGGGATGAGGGCCCACAGGCCGCCGCACAGGATCGCGGCTGCGGCCATGATGAGCAGCAGCGGAAGCTGCGGCATCGTCTTGCCGAACTTCAGCGCAAAGAACGTCGCGCCGATGGCGCCTGCGGTGATCTGGCCCTCTGCGCCGATGTTCCAGAAGTGCATCTTGAAGCACGGGGCGATGGCCAGCGCGCAGCCGAGCAGGGGAATGGCGATCTTGATGGTCTGGCGGACGAACGTCTTCGACCCGAGCGAGCCGTCGATGATCGTGCCATAGGCCTTCAGCGGGGAATAGCCGAGGGCGAGCAGCAGCAGGCCGCCGACGATCAGGGCGAACACGATGGACGCGACGCGGATGGACCACGCCGCAGCGGGATGCATCCCGTCGATCCGGCGGGAGAGCTGGAGCTTGCGTGCGGATTTCTCGTTCATGTTGATTCCCTCCCGTCAGACCTTGGTCATAAGAAGACCGATCTCTTCCTTCGTTGCGGTGCGGGCGTCCACGATGCCGCTGATCTTACCGCCGCACAGGACCAGAATGCGGTCGCACAGCTCCAGCAGCACGTCGAGGTCCTCACCGACGAACACGACGGCCGAGCCCTTCATCTTCTGCTGCGTCAGAAGATTATAAATGGTGTAGGACGTATTGATATCCAGACCGCGCACGGCGTAGGCCGTCAGCAGGACAGAGGGGGACATCGCGATCTCGCGGCCAACGAGCACCTTCTGCACGTTGCCGCCGGAGAGGCGGCGCACCGGTGTCGAGATGCTCGGTGTGACGACCTCCAGCTCCTCCATGACCTCCATGGCGAGCTTGTTCGGGTCGCGGCGGTTGACAAAGGCGCCCTTGCCCTTGCGCCAGCTGCGCAGCATCATGTTGCTGCCCATGCCCATGCTGCCGACCAGACCCATGCCGAGGCGGTCCTCTGGCACAAAGGCCATGGCGACGCCTGCCTTGCGGATCTGATTCGGGGTTTTACCGATGAGCTGCTGGGCGGGCTTGCCCTCCGGCAGGAACGTGACCGTGCCGTGCTCGACGGGATACAGGCCCGTGATGCACTCGAGCAGCTCACGCTGGCCGCTGCCTGCAATGCCTGCGATGCCGAGGATCTCGCCGCTCATGGCGGTGAACGTGACGTCGTCGAGGCGCTTGACGCCGAGATTGTCGACGCAGGTCAGGCCCTCAATCTTCAGCCGCGGCTTCGGGTCGACGGGGTCCGGGCGGTCGATGTTCAGGCTGACGGCGCGGCCGACCATCATGTCGGTCAGGGACTGGGCCGTGGCCTCGCTCGTCTTGACGGTGCCGATGTACTTGCCCTTGCGCAGCACGGCGACCTCGTCCGAAACGGACAGCACCTCGTGCAGCTTGTGGGTGATGAGGACGATGGCCTTGCCGTCGGCGCGCATGTTGCGCACGACCTGGAACAGGCGGTCTGTCTCCTGCGGGGTCAGAACGGCGGTCGGCTCGTCGAGGATCAGGATCTCCGCTCCGCGGAACAGAACCTTGACAATCTCGACGGTCTGCTTCTGCGAAACGGAAAGATCGTAGATCTTTGCCATCGGATCGAGGTCGAAACCGTATTTTTTGCAGATGTCGTCAATCTTCTGCGCTGCGGCGCGAATGTTGAGCTTGCCCTTTTCGTTCAGACCGAGAATGATATTCTCCGTGACCGTCAGGACATCGACCAGCTTGAAATGCTGATGGATCATGCCGATGCCGTTGGCAAAGGCATCCTTGGGGGAGCGGATCTGGATCTCCACGCCGTTTTTCAGAATGTGCCCCTGCTCCGGCATATAGATACCGGACAGCACGTTCATCAGCGTGGTCTTGCCGCTCCCGTTTTCTCCGAGGAGGCACAGGACCTTGCCGCCCTCGATGGTCAGGTTCACGCTGTCGTTGGCAATGACCTTGCCAAAGCGCTTTGTGACGTTGACCAGTTCAATTTTGCAGTTCGACTCCAAAGCGGTCATCCTTTCTTGCATGGATTTGCTGGGGAATTTGCATAACTTTCAAAGTTAGTTTAGCACAGGCTACGTCAAAAGTAAACAAAAATTTTGCTTTCCTAACAATTTTTTTGAAAATCCGTCACTGAAACGACAGAAGCCGGGTCTCCCCGGCTTCTGCGCGATGCGATATGCTGTTTCGGATCAGTTTTCGGAGGTGATGCCCTCGATGATCCAGTAGAAGTACGGAGCGGAGGTCTGACCGCCCTCGATATCGGATTCCTTGAACCAGTCGTCGGCGGGCATTTCCTTCGTGTCGGGAGCGTCGGCGCCGTAAGCGGTGCCCTCGCCCTTCCACGGGCCCTGGAAGACATGGATGCTGCCGTCAGCCAGACCGGCCTCGACTTCCGCGATCTTCTCGGCGGTGCCTTCGGCGGCGATGGCTTCATTCAGCTCAGTGACGACAACGGCGCCGTCCTTCATGCCGGCGGTCCAGTCCTTCGCAATGGTCTCACCGTTCACGAGGCAGTCAAACACTTACTCGAAGTAGACGGACCAGTCGATGCGGCTGGAGATGAGGGAAGCCTCGGGAGCGATGCCGGTCATGTCGTTGTTGTAGCCGACGTGGAACACGCCGTTCTGCTGCGCGACCGTGGCCGGGGTGGTGTTATCGGAGTGCTGGGAGATGAGCACGCAGCCTTCGTCGCACAGAGCCTGCGCGGCGTTGCCCTCAGCCGTAGCGTCGGACCAGGAGGAGACGTACTTGACCGTCATCGTGACCTCGGGAACGATGGAGCGGGCGCCCAGATAGAAAGCGGTGAAGCCGGAGATGACCTCGGCGAACGGGTACGCGCCGACATAGCCGATCTTGGCCTGATCCGCGGTGATCTTGCCGGAGTCGATGAGCTCCTTGATCTTCATACCGGCGACAACACCGGCGACATAACGGCCCTCATAGATGTTGGCGAAGGCGTTGTGGCAGTTGTCGAGACCGGCGAACTGGGAGTTCAGGTTGGTGCAGCCGATGAACTGCACATTGGGGTAATCGGGAGCAGCCTTGAGCATGTACGGCTCGTGGCCATAGGAGTTGCAGATGACGACATCGCAGCCGGCCTCGGCCAGCTCGACGCAGGCGTCGGTGCAGCCGTCGTCTTCGCCGATGTTCGTGATGATGTTCCAGTCAAGGGTAACGCCCTTGGCGGCCATCTTCTCCGTGACGGAGTCCTTCGCGCGATAGAAGTTGTAGGTGTAGCCCTGATCGTTCTCGTCGCCGATGCAGATCATGCCGACCTTCAGGGTCTTGCCTTCGGTGTTGTTGCCGTTTTCTTCGGACGGCTTCGTCTCGTCGTTGCCGCCTTCCGTCGTGGCGTTGTTCGCGGTGTCCTTCGTTTCCTCATTGTTCCCGCTGTCCGTACCGCAGGCGGCGAACATGCCGATCGCGAGCACGAGAACGAGAAGCAGCGCAAGTACCTTCTTCAATCCTTTTTCCTCCTTGATATTGTTGGGTCACCCCAATGTGCATTCGCCGCGGTTCGTCCATGACGAATGTTTGAATCTATCATACAAGATTTTTTTGCAGGACACAATAGGCATTTTGCAAAATCTTGAAAAAATTTCCTGCGAAACATTCGGAGGAAATTCCACGAAACAGGTCGAAAACAGGGGAGAAAAAGAAAATCGGAAAAATCTGAAAAAAGTGCTTGACAAAAGGAGGCATGCATGGTATTATATCGGAGCTGTCTGCGAGAGACATAAACGCGAAAGCGGTTAAGGGTCAAGCAGTCGGCGGTGTACCTTGTAAATTAAACAACGAGAAACATGAACAAACACCTTGGACAATTTGATGAAAAAACAAGTTGTTCTTTGAGATGTCAGTGTAAAAGCTGAGATTGTGAAGAATAGCCAACGAGAAATTCTTGAGTGAAGCTAAGAGCAAAACTTATAGAATGCATGATTTTATTCAGGACCTGAAAAGGGACTGATTAAGATACCATTTTATAGAGAGTTTGATCCTGGCTCAGGACGAACGCTGGCGGCGTG
>ENA-ORUB01004813-ORUB01004813.1-human-gut-metagenome-genome-assembly--contig:-NODE-4813-length-10053-cov-10.785357_pt1 | contig 10053 bp, 8 predicted proteins | sample MGYA00241918_ERZ509200 | MGnify/ENA primary metagenome ERZ509200 (study PRJEB26280, sample SAMEA2338853) | human gut metagenome | biome: human gut; feature: human-associated habitat; material: faeces... | reverse complement strand
TCTTCAGCGGCGGGACCTGGACTGCTGGGAGGAGGCGGCGGCCATTGCGCGGCTGATCTCCCGGTATGGGCTCAGCCAGGAGGAGGCCGCCCGGCGCCTGGGCCGGGCCCAGCCCACGGTGGCCAACAAGCTGCGGCTTCTGCGGCTGCCGGAGGATGTGCGGAATCTTCTGCGGGAAAACGGGCTGACGGAGCGGCATGCCCGGGCGCTGCTGCGGCTCCAGGACCCGGAGGTCCAGCGCCGGGCCGCCGGAGACATGGTGCGGCGGCAGATGAACGTGGCCCAGGCGGAGGCCCATGTGGAAAAGCTTCTGCAGGAGGACCGGACCACGCCGCCCCGGGGGCGCAGCACCTACATCATCAAGGATGTGCGGCTGTTTCTCAACAGCGTGGACCGGGGACTGCACCTGATGCGTCAGGCCGGGGTGGACGCCGGGTGGGACCGGCGGGACACGGAGCAGGAGATCCTGCTGACCATCCGGATCCCCAAGCGGGCCCGTACATAAATCAACAGTGTGTTGAAGAACCGGCGATTGTTACCGGATTGTAACCTTTTTTGGAAGGAGATGTAGTATACTATACGAACGCGCAACAGCGCGGCAACAGAATGATGAGGAGGGGCCCTGATGGAAAAGACAGACCAGAAGCCCTTGCAGAAGGAAAAGCGGACCCGTTCGGCGGGCCGGATCGCCGGGATGGCGGCGGGTATCGCCGTGGGCGTTCTGGCGGCGGCATACCTGGCGGTGTGCATCGCGGCCGCTGCGGGAAGGACCACCCTGCACCGTACCCGGGTGCTGGGCGTGGACGTGGGCGGACTTACCGCCCAGGAGGTTCGGGATAAATGGCAGCGGGACGGAGCCGATGCGTGCAGCGGCGAGGTCATCCACCTGACCCTGGGAGAGGAGAACATCGGACAGGTGAGCCTGTCGGAGCTTGGGGTATCCGTTACGCCGCAGGAGGCGGCCCAGGCTGCCTGGAACGCGGCCCATGGGGGAAATTTCTTCGTCAACGGATATCACCTGATCCGCAGCTGGTTTGGGGAGACTCAGGCGGCAGTCCGGTGGGATCTGGACGCGGCGCAGCTGTCCCAGCGGGCGGAGAGCCTGAGCCGGGAGCTGAGCCGTGACCCGGTGGACGGCGCATACCGTATGGAGGAGGGCAAGGGCGACGGCTTCTACGTCACCAAGCCCGCCGACGGACGCACCATTGACCGGGATAAGCTGGCCCGGGCCCTGCATCAGGCCGTGACCACCCGGTGTCTGGACCCCATCGAATGCGTCAGCACCGTGACCCAGGGCAAGGCCCTGGATCTGGCGGCAGTGGAGCGGGAGATCGGCGGTGAGGGGAAGAACGCTTCCTATGACCGGGCCACCGGTCAGGTGGTGGAGGGGCGCGTGGGCGTTACCTTTGACGTGGCGGCGGCCGAAAAGCTGGTGGAGCAGGCCCAGCCCGGGCAGGAGCTCGTGATCCCCGCCCGGATCACCTATCCCACCGTTACCAAGGCGGGGCTGGAAAAGGTGCTGTTCCGGGACGTGCTGGGGCAGTACACCTCCTATGTCTCCGGCACCAGCGACCGTATTTTCAACGTTCGGAGGGCCGCCGGGAACATCAGCGGCTCCGTGGTCAACAGCGGCGAAAATTTCAGCTATAACAACGCTGTGGGCCCCACCACCAAGGAGGCCGGGTTCAAGATCGGCACTGCCTATGTGGGCGGCAAGGCCGTGCCCTCCTATGGCGGCGGCGTGTGCCAGGTGTCGTCCACCCTGTACTATTCGGCGCTGCTGGCCAATCTGAAAATCGTGTCCCGGGCCTGCCACATGTATGCCCAGGACTACGTACCCTCCGGATGCGACGCCACGGTGTTCTGGCCGTATCTGGACTTTGTGCTCCAGAACAACACCGACTATCCCATCAAGATCGTGACATATTGGTACAACAACAACGTCACGGTGAAGATCTTCGGCACCAAAACCGACAGCAGCTTCGTGAAGATCACCAGCAAGACCGTGTCCACCACCCCGTGGAAAACCATCTATAAGGAAGTGGACAATCTGGCTCCCGGCGCGGAGCGGGTGACCCAGTATCCCATCACCGGGTTTACCGTGCAGACCTGGCGGAATGTGTATGACGGCAACGGGAATCTGATCTCCAGTAATTTCGAGGCGGAGAGCAATTACGACAGCCGGGACAAGATCGTGGAGGTGGGCAAGCAGGAGCCCCAGCCGGAGCCCAAGCCCGATCCCACACCCACGCCGGAGCCTGAACCCACCCCGGACCCGGAGCCTGAACCCGAACCCGATCCCGCCCCGGACCCGGCAGAACCCGGAACATAAGCATAAAAAATCAGGGCCTTTCTAAGGCCCTGATTTTTTGCGCTTTATGAGGGTTACTGGAGCAGCAGCAGGCTGAACACCAGGGTGAACAGTGCCACCGTTTCGATAATACCGATGACAATGAAGAAGTTTGCCGTGCCCTTTCCGGTCTCGCCCAGCGCGTCGGCAGAGGCGGCGGCCACCTTGCCCTGGAAGAAGGCAGACAGACCGATGGCCAGGCCCGCGAAGATGCCGGTGAACATGGCCAGGGCCGCGTCACAGCCGCCCTCCACGGCGCTGCGGATGAAGTTCATCAGCAGGAAGCCATAAATGGTCTGGGTCAGCGGCGCGCCGGAGAAGGCCACCATGATGAAGGGGGCGGGCTTGCCGTTGGCGTAGCACTTTTTCCACGCACCCACGGAGGCCTGAGCCGCAAAGCCGGAACCGAACGCAGAGCCCATGGCGGACAGGCCCAGAGCGCACGCCATACCAATAAATTCGATATTCATAGTTGATCTCCTATCCGTTTATTTTTTGATTTTATCGCGTTTCTTAAAGGGATCGTAAGCAATACCGGCCCACTCCATCCCCAGCTGACCGGAAAACTCCAACAGGTTCAGGCGGACACCGTGGACCACTACAGACAGCAGACCCATGACGATGTTCAGCCCGTGACCGATCAGCAGGATCAGGATGGCGGCGATGACCAGGGGCCCCTTGAAGCCGAAGGCCATGTTGTTGAAGCTCTGGGCGATGGCCAGAGACGCCATGCCCACGGCAAACAGGCGGATGTAGCTCATGATGTTGCCGAAGGCGCTGATGGTGTTCAGGAACACCGTGAACGCGTCGCCCAGGCCTGCCTTGAGTCCCTGGCCGAAGGTCTTGTCCGGGGACATGCCGCCGAACAGCACCACCAGCAGGAAGCCCGCAATGACTACGCAGGCCACAGGCATCAGGTTTACCTGCTGGCCGATGACCAGGTACAGCACCACGAAATACAGGGCGTCGATGGCGGCCAGCCACCCCAGGTCCGCCAGCCAGCTCAGGTCCTTCTCCCCCAGCTTGCGCCGGATGTTCATGACGCAGGCCAGCGACAGCTGCACCGTGCCCAGGATGAAGCAGAACTTCATGATGGTGTTCTGCTGGGTGGTGGATTCCACACCGAAGTGGGCGGGATAGTTGGCGAAGGTGGGGATCACCAGGCTCTTGAGAAGCGGCACGTCCATGGCCTGCTCCAGGCCGAACCAGGTGCCTGTCAGCGCGCCCCACACAATGGTGGCGATGGACAGCAGCCACAGCAGCTGCACGGCGGTGGACGCCTTCTTATTCTTCAGGGTCATGACCAGGGCCGCCAGCAGGAACAGGCAGCCGTATCCGGCGTCGCCGATGATCATGGCAAAGAACAGGGTGAAGAAGCCCAGAAACCAGAAGGAAATGTCATACTCCCGGTAGCCGGGAACCACGCCCAGAATGTCGAACACCGGGATCATCAGGCGGGTGACCTTGTTGTACTTGACCTTGGTGGGGACCTTGTCGTCATCGGCGGCGGGGTCCTCCATGGCCCAGGCCCAGTGCGCCTGGGCGGCGGCCTTTTTGAAGCCCTCCACCTCCGCTGCCGGGATATAGCCCGTCAGCCACACCAGGCCATCCTGGCTCTGGGACGTGTTGCTGACGGCGGAATACTCCGCGGCGTTCTGGGTCTTGAGCATCTGGTCGTGGATGCTGGGCAGGTGCCGGGCGGCGTCGTGCAGCTCCGCCTCACAGGCCCGGATGCCCCGGTCGCAGTCCTCCCACTCCCGGTTCAGCTCCTCCAGGCCCTTTTCGGGGATGGGGAACTCGGTGACGGGATACGGGGCGGGCAGGGGCCCGATGGAGGCCAGGGTGGGCATCTTTCCCACCGGGGCCAGCCGGATCACACGCACGTCCGGGTCCGCCGCCAGGGCGGCCGCAGTCTTTTTGTCCGTGCGGTAAATGTGGATATCCAGGCCCTGGTTCCCCAGCGACCGCAGCTCCGCCGGGGAGAAGGCTCCCCATTCGGACAGCCGCTCCGCAGCCGCATGGACGGCAGTCTTTTGCTCCTGCAGGGCCTTGTGCCGGTCTATGCAGGCGGCCAGGTCCTTGTAAAAGGCCTCAAATTCCTTGTCGGACAGCAGCTTTTTTTCCGGCTCCTGTCCCGTGTATTCCTGGAGAAGCATCTCCATCCTGGACAGCTCCGCGAAGCGCTCCAGATGCCGCTGGTCGGCGCTGGCCTTTTCGCCGAAGTGGACGATGCCCAGGGCGCGCAGCCGGTCCAGCAGGGCGGTTTTCTCCGACGCGGCCGCCACAATGTGGACGACCTTCATTTTTTCGATCATCGGCTCACCTCCTGCAGCTTTTTCTTGGCGATCTTGCCCCGCACCACGGCGGAGGTCTGCTGGTCGCCCAGGTAGATGCCGATGACTCGGATATTCTCCTTGGCCTCGGGGATCTTCACCTTCTCGAACAGGTTCACCCGCTGGGCCGTGGACCGCAGCTCCTGCTCCAGAAGCTCCACCTGGCGGCGGAGGGTCTTTTCCAGAGCGTCCAGCCGGGCGATCTCCCGCAGACGCACCGCCGCAGTGTCCACCCACAGGGGGTAATCCGCCACGTCGTAGCAGATGTCCTCAAAGCTCAGCTCCCGGAACACCGGCACGGTGACGCCGGCGATGTTCTCCTCTCCGCACTCCACATGGTGGGGGCGGACCAGGGTGTCCAGGCGCTTGTCCACCGGGAAGCTGTCGTTTTCCGCGAAAACGGCCACCCAGTCGTCCAGCCCGTCCACGGCGGCCCGGCGCTGCTGCTCCACCTGCTCCAGCTGGGCGTTGACCTGCATCACCACGGATTGCAGCTGCTGCTTTTTCAGCTGGAGGGTGGGCAGATACCGCTGGAACTGCTTCAGGCGGTCCTTCTGCACCTTCAATTCATTTTTGGTAAGTTTGACAGCCATAGGCGCACCCTCATTCCACGGCGGACCGCTTGGGCCATCTCTCCTGGATGAGGCTGGTTTTCAGGCCGGTTTCATTGGGCTCGAAGCACTCGGCCAGGATCTCCCAGCCCAGGTCCAGCGCCTCCTCCAGCGGGATATTCACGCTCAGGTCCATCAGCTTCGTTTCAAACAGGTGGCCGTATTTCAGCAGCTTTTCGTCCCACTCGGACATCATGAAGCCCATGGACTTCTTTTCCAGGCTCTCCTTATAGGCGCTGTACAGCCGGATCATGCCGTCCATCAGGGCCCGGTGGTCGCTTCTGGTCTTGTCGTTGACGTTCTGCTTCAGACGGGACAGGGAGCCGAAGGGCTCGATGTGGCCGTTTTTCAGGTAATACTGGCCCTCGGTGATATAGCCGGTGTTGTCGGGCACCGGATGGGTCACGTCGTCGCCGGGCATGGTGGTGACGCCCAGAATGGTGATGGAGCCCGCGCCCTCGAAGTCCACAGCCTTTTCATAGCGGGCGGCCAGGCAGCTGTACAGATCGCCCGGATAGCCCCGGTTGGAGGGCACCTGCTCCATGGTGATGGCCATTTCCTTCTGCGCGTCGGCGTAGTTGGTCATATCCGTCAGCAGCACCAGCACCCGCTTGCCGGCCAGAGCGAACTGCTCCGCCACGGCCAGGGCCATATCCGGCACCAGGGTGCATTCCACGGTGGGGTCGGAGGCGGTGTGGATGAACATCACCGTGCGGCCCATGGCGCCGCTCTTTTCCAGGGTGTCCCGGAAGTACAGATAGTCGTCGTACTTCAGGCCCATGCCGCCCAGGACGATGATGTCCACCTGGGCCTGCATGGCGATGCGGGAGAGCAGCTGGTTATACGGCTCGCCGGACACGGAGAAGATGGGCAGCTTCTGGCTTTCCACCAGGGTGTTGAACACGTCGATCATGGGGATACCGGTGCGGATCAGCTTGTTGGGCACGATACGCCTGGACGGGTTCACGGAGGGGCCGCCGATGGGGATCATATTCTCCGTCAGGGCAGGACCGTTGTCCCGGGGTACGCCGGCGCCGTCGAAAATACGGCCCAGCAGGTGGTCGGAGAAGGACACCATCATGGGGCGGCCCAGGAACCGGACCGGGTCCGTGGTGCTGACGCCCTGGGTGCCGCTGAACACCTGAAGCGTTACCAGGTCCCTGTCCAGCTTGATGACGTTGGCATAGCTGTCGCCCACCAGGGCCAGGTCGCCATTGCGGACGCCATCGGCCCGGACCGTGACGACGTTACCCACGATGGACTCAATTTTCGTGTAAACTTTCTGCATATTGACTCCCCTCTCAACCCGCTGCCTTGCTCAGGTAAAAGTCCTTCAGCCGCTTTTCCTGGGCCTCAAATTCCGGGGTGCGGAACACGGTGTTGTGCCAGTCCAGGAACTCCTGCCGGACCTGGTTGAAAAAGGCGCGGATCTCTTTTTTGTCGCTGAGTGCGAAATCCCGGGTCAGCACGTCATACAGCACGTTGAACTCGTGGATCTGACGGTCGGGATCGCAGGCCGCGTCGATGGGATCGAAGGAGTTCTGCTGCAGATACACCGCGTCCAGCAGCTCGCCCTTCTGATAGACGATATAGTCCTCGGCGGAGGTACCCTCCTCGCCGATGACCTTCATCATCTGGTTGATCTCGTTGCTGCGCTTGAGGATGCTGCGGGCCTGCTCCACCCGGTCCATATCCACCACGCCCCGGTACTTGGACCAGGAGTCGATGGGGTGGATGGCGGGGTATTTGCGGGCGTCGGACCGCTCGCGGGACAGACCGTGGAACGCGCCCACCACCTTCAGGGTGGCCTGGGTCACGGGCTCCTCGAAGTTGCCGCCGGCGGGGGACACGGTGCCGCCGATGGTGACGGAGGCGATCTTGCCGTTCTTCAGCCGGACCTTACCGGCCCGCTCATAGAAGGAGGCGATAACGGACTCCAGATAGGCGGGGAAGGCCTCCTCGCCGGGGATCTCCTCCAGACGGCCGCTCATTTCACGCATGGCCTGGGCCCAGCGGCTGGTGGAATCCGCCAGCAGCAGCACGTCCAGACCCATCTGGCGGTAATACTCCGCCATGGTGACGGCGGTGTACACCGACGCCTCACGGGCGGCCACGGGCATGGAGGAGGTGTTGCAGATGATGATGGTGCGCTCCATCAGGGAGCGGCCGGTGCGGGGGTCCACCAGCTCGGGGAACTCCTTCAGCACCTCCACCACCTCGCCGGCCCGCTCGCCGCAGGCGGCCACGATGACGATGTCCACATCGGCGTTCTTGGCCTCCATGTGCTGCAGCACCGTCTTGCCGGCGCCGAAGGGGCCGGGCACGCAGAAGGTGCCGCCCTTGGCCACCGGCAGGAAGGTGTCGATGGAGCGGAGCTTGGTCACCAGGGTCTCGTCCGGGCGCAGACGCTCCTCATAGCAGCGGATGGGCTGCTTCACGGGCCAGGAGAACACCATGGTCAGCTCCTTCTCCTCGCCGCTTTCGTTTTCCAGCACCGCCACGGTGTCCCGGACGTTGTACACGCCCTTTTCCCGGACGGATTTCACCCGCCAGCCCTGGTCCTTCAGGCCGAAGGGCACCATGATCAGGTGGGTGAACAGCCCCTCGGGCACGCTGCCCACGGCGTCGCCTGCGGTGACGTGGTCGCCGGGCTTCACCAGGGGGGTAAACTCCCAGTCCTTGTTGGGGATGGGATCCAGATACACGCCCCGCTGCAGGAAGAAGCCGCACTGCTGCGCCAGCTCCGGCAGGGGATTCTGCAGCCCGTCGAACACCTGGGTCAGCAGGCCCGGCCCCAGCTCCACGCTCATCAGCTCGCCGGAGAGCTCCACCCGGTCGCCCACCTGGATGCCGTTGGTCATTTCATAAATCTGCATACTGGCTGTGTCGCCGTTGACGCGGATGACCTCGCCCTTGAGCCGGTCATCGCCCACCTGGACATAGCCCACTTCATTTTTTCGGACGGAGCCGGAAAAGGTGGCTGCCACCAGATTCCCGTTTACTCCGGTCACATATCCTGTCACTTTGTCCATTTCGTTTCTCCTGTTTCGTTATAGGCTGGAAACCTGCTGGCGGATGCCGGCCATAAGCTCGTCGAAGGCCCGCTTGCCAGCCTCATACCGGAAGGTGCGCTGCCGCTCCAGCAGCTGGAGCTTCATGGCATAGCCGAACAGCGCGTGGTCGTCGAAGTTGTGCAGGCCGATCATCCCGTCCAGACGGCGGAATTCCAGGTCCAGCAGCAGACGCTCGCCCTCCAGCGGATTCTCGGCGTTTACCGCCGCCGTCACCGTCTGGACGATGCCGGCGTCCCGGTCCGAGGGGATGGCACAGGGCCGGCCCAGCTTCACGTTCCGCTGATACGTCAGCTCCCGGCACAGGGCCTTGTAAAACCCGGCCCACTCCGACAGCAGCGGCCCCTTGTCCGACGCCGCCGTCAGCTCCTCCAGCGTTTGATACACCCCGCTGCTTACCGCCGACTTGCACATGGCCAGAAACGCGGCGTAGTCCATGGGCGGCTCGCCCTGGGTCTTCAGCATGGGGAGGCTGGAGATCAGATAGTAATAGGAAGCCATGGGGCCACCCCCTTACAGGTGCATATCCCGGAAAAAGGGCATGAGCATCTCCGCGATCTCCTGGTCGGAGCAGTCAAAATAGCCGGAGCCGTCCTTGGCGGCCAGGCGGAAGCCCGCGCCCACCTTCTTGGAGGGACGGATCTCCAGGCCGTTTTTCAGCTCCTGGGCCAGCTGCTGGCGGATGCCGTCCGTCACCTGGCCCACCTCCACGGCGTAGCCGGAAACGTCCTCTCCCTGCACAGCGGCCTGGATGAGCCTGGCCAGCGTCTGCTGGTCCAGAGCCTTGCCCACATCGGCGGCGAGAATTTTCTCGAATTCCTTCTGGATTTCCTGGCGGAAGGCCAGGACCGCGTCACGCTTGGCCTGCTGGGCGCTGAGCTGGGCGCTGGTTTTGAACACGTCGATCTCCGCCTTGGCGTCGTCCCGCAGCTTATCCGCTTGGCTCTTTGCCTCGGCGACGATGGCGTCCGCCTGCTTACGGGCGTCGGCCAGGATCGCGGCGGCCTGCTGATTTGCGCTGTCGATGCCGTCCTTTTTGATGGAAGAAACAAGATCCTGAATCTGAAGTTCCATAATTGATCACCTTCTTGTCTGTATTTGCCTGATATGACTACGGGTATGGCCATATTATAATACAAGCCAGGAAAAATGCAACACTTTTTGTGGATGTATTATTCGGACTCCTTATACATTGTCCTTCATCTGTTTGCTTTTTTATCATATATGTTTCCCGGAAGCGCACAAATAATACCGCGGCTTCCGGGAAATGGAAGCTGCGGAACGTCCGCTGCTTCTCCTGCCGGAATAGGGATGCCGTTCAGGGCACGAAGGAACAGCTCCTGTGGTTCTGCACAGAAAAAACGGTATAGCAAAAACAATTAACACAGCAATTAAATGACATCCGGTGCAGAACGCACGGAAAGTCCGCTAAGAAGCTGTTAAGATAATTTGAAAAATTAACGCAATATTTATATATTTCTTGCAAATATAATAGCCTTTTGCATAAAGAAAGTGAAAGAAGATGAAAGGTTTGGAGAAACAGCCAAAACGCCAGTTCATAATTTGTTCAAATTCCCGTTTGAATTTGCGTTGGTGAAATCTTGACAATCAGATCAAAAAACGGTACCATAAAAGAACCAAAACTTGAGGAGGTAAATCACTCTAATGGAAAAGAAAGGTACCAAGAT
>ENA-ORUB01004810-ORUB01004810.1-human-gut-metagenome-genome-assembly--contig:-NODE-4810-length-10058-cov-11.299010_pt1 | contig 10058 bp, 4 predicted proteins | sample MGYA00241918_ERZ509200 | MGnify/ENA primary metagenome ERZ509200 (study PRJEB26280, sample SAMEA2338853) | human gut metagenome | biome: human gut; feature: human-associated habitat; material: faeces... | reverse complement strand
CGCACCCGTCGCCGTCGCGCCCGCAGCTCCGACACCGGCCGTCCCCGCGATCGCGTTTATCGGCTACCAGAACTCGGGCAAGACAACGCTTGTCGAGAAGGTTATCGCCGAGCTCACTCGCCGCGGCCTGCGCGTGGGTTCGCTCAAACATCATGGGCATCATGGCTTTGATATCGACGTGCCCGCTAAGGATACCTGGCGCCATCACCAGGCCGGATCCAAGCACGTGGGGCTCATCTGCGCCACGCGCTGGGCGGAGTACGCCGACACGCGCGAGGAGGACGAGATGCCCGCGCGCGAGCTGCTGTCGCGTTACAACGATGTCGACGTGGTGATCATCGAGGGCTACAAGACCGAGGGCTTCGACAACATCGTGGTCGCGCGCTCCGGTGTCGACCGTCTGCGCGGTAAGAGCTCGCTCGACCTGGTCGACGGTCACACGCTGGCCCTTGCCTGTAACGAGGCCCTGGCACGTCAGGCCTTCGACGCCGGCTTTGCGACCCGAGCCATCAACATCAACGACGCCCGAGCCATCTGCGATCTCATCCAAGACCACCTTCAGGCTTGACGCTGCGCCGGCCCCAAGCACCCCATCTCGCCCCTCAAGCCGTCGCTCGCGTACCAAAGTACGCGTCGCTCCTCTTTCGGGGCGACCTGGGGCACTTGGAACCGGCTCGCTGCGCTGCCACAACATAGACCTGTCAAAAAGGGACAGGTTTATTTTGGCAGGTTTTATCTGGGCAAACGTCACTTCCACCACAAAGGGGCCAGGCACCTTTGTGGTGGATTTTGCTTTAGTAGATGTGTGGGACATGCCTTACAATCTACCAAGTAGTTCATGACGGGTAAAAAACGGAGAAAAAGGGGCTTGATGCGTCCTTAATGTTTCATGCGGATAGATTGATTTGACAGACGGTGGCGAATGCCCGCCGCCCGTATTCGTATGAAACAAGGAGTCTCCATGCTCTCCTCTCTTTTCTCAAAGCCTCAACCATCGCTGTCCGTGCAGGCCAAGCGCCTGGTTGCGATGCGCTTTCTCATCTACACCGGTTTTCAGACCAGCTACTTCATCGGCGTCATCGGAACGCTCACCTATGCAGACGATGCCTCAGTCGTGGCGACATCGCTGGCCGTCCTGTTTATGAATGTATTTGTGATTCTGGGATCCTTTGCGGGTGGCGCGGCACTCGATGCCTGGGACCCGCGACGCCATTTCTTGCTGAGCATCGTCGGCACGCTGGCGACGGGTGCGGCAATCATCGCCTTTGGCAGCGCGACCGGCGTCGTCCTGCTCGGCGCGGTACTCCTGGGCTTTGTGATGGGATTCGCCCAGCCCATCGCCACATCCTATCCGGCTTACCTCACCGACGATCCTGTCGAGCTCAAAGACATCAACTCCGCCATCGCCATGCTCTCAAACGTGAGTATTATCGTCGGACCCACGTTGGGTGGCTTTGTCGCGACGGCTGCGTCGTCGCGCGCGGTGTTTGTGCTCATGATGCTCTTTACCGTGCTGGCGCTCGTCGCCGGTTGGGGCTTTAGGCCGCAGACCAGCCATGTCGCCGGAGATGCGGATGCCGATTCGGCAGAGGAAGGGGAGCGTGCGGGACAAAGCTCCAACCCCAGCACATCCACCCGCGTCACCTTCGCGACCAGCATCAAGACGGTCTTTACCAACAGCGTCCTCGCGCTACTTTTCTGCATCATCTTCCTCTCGAACTTTGGCTACGGTGCCTTCGATCCGCTGGAGTCGTTCTTCTACCGCGATGTCCTGCACGTCGGTGTCGAATGGATGGGCTGGCTCTCGTCGGCCAGCGGTGTGGGCGCGGTGCTGGGCGCCGTTATTGCGCTCCGTTTGCCGCCGCATCTGATCAACCTTAAAACGCTGCTCGCGGCGCTTATGTCCGTGGGCCTGGGAAGCCTGCTCTACGTGGGAACAACGTATGTGGGCGTGGCGCTCATTGGCCAGATTGTCCTTGGCGTGGCCTGGGGCGTCGTCAACCCGCTCCACAACACGATCGTGCAAACGACGGCCCCGCTCGAGCAGCTCGGTCGCGTCAACTCGGTCATGGGCTTTGGCAACATGTTCGCCGGCGTGGCCCCGCTGGCGATTGCCCCGTGGCTGGCGGCGACGTTTGGTGTGCAGCAGACGCTCATCGGGGCGGGCATGGTCGTGACGGCGGTTCCCGCGGCGTTGCTGCTGTTTGGTCGCTGGCACTTGGATCGTGCCGCAAAGCAGTAAAAAACCATCACAACATTCGATGAAAATCGCGATTTTGCCGAAAAACGTCGAATGTTGTGATGGTTTGCGCTGCGGGTCAGGCCATCCTGCGGGTCCGGCCGCCACAAAGGGGCCAGGCACCTTTGTGGTGGTTTTTGCTTTGGCAGGCCGCGCCTGTGCCTTGGTATACCATGAACGCCACATCCAGATACACCCCACACCGCCGCACAACCCAGAAAGGCCCCCATGGACACCACCTTCAGCCACATCAAAGCCGTGTTCTGCGATATTGACGGCACGCTGCTCACGAGCCAGCACACGGTGTCCCCGCGCACCGTGGCGGCGATCCGCGCCCTGCGCGAGCGCGGCGTGCTCTTTGGCCTGTGTACCGGGCGCGACGCCCACGCGACCGAGGCCATGTACGAGCTCTGGGGCATCGAAGGCCTGGTGGACGTGCTCGTGGGTTGCGGTGGCGCCGAGGTCATAGACCGCGCGCACGACATCAACGAGCTGAGCTATCCGCTGCCGGGCGAGACCATCGCGCGCATCTGCAGGCACATGGCGGACCTTCCGGCAACGCCCGTCTGCCCCCGAGACGGCGTGTTCTACGTGCCCGAGAGCAACGCGTGCGTCGAGCACCTGTCGCGCGTCGACGGCGTGCCCTACCAGGTGGTCGATTTTGCCGAGTTTTTGCGCGAGCCGCAGCCCAAGGTGATGTTTACCATGGCGCCCGAGGTGATGTCGCAGGTCATCGAGCGCGCGTCGACGTTTGTCGATGACACTGTTAAGGCGGCGGCTCTGCAAACCACGCAGCGGCTCTACGAGTTCATGGATCCGCGCGTGTCCAAGACACGCGGCCTTGTGCGCGTGGCAGAGCTCAACGGCATGGAGCTCCAGAACATCTGCGTGTTTGGCGATGCCGATAACGACACCTGCATGGTGGCTGACGCCGGCGTGGGCGTGGCCATGGCAAATGGCAGCGACGCCACCCGTGCCGCCGCCGATTTTGTAACCGCCAGCAACGACAAAGACGGCATTGCAATCTTTATCGAGGAACATCTGCTGTAGTGCCGGGGCAGAATCACCACAAAGGGGACAGGCACCTTTGTGGTGGCCTCAGGCGATTTGGGCGAGTTGATGCCTACAATCTGCGCGCAAATTCAAATATGGTTGTCTGAACATTACGCTTCCAATCACCGATGGGCTAAAGATATTCTCATCAGTTTGGCAGGGTATTACTCCCGGTAAATGACCTACCGCTCATGGTCGATTTTCGACTGTTTACAGGATGTTTACTCTTGAGCAAAATGTTGTGCAAATAAATCTAATGCCATTAAAAAATGATAGACAACTATATTACCAGCAGAAACAAAAAATAGATAGCGAATAAACGAAGGTAAATCTGAGCAAATGTCAAGAGAATTGAGAAGTCGCTACAAAACAATCGGTTATCTTGTTCAGATGTTCAAACAATCGCTACAATATGGATTACTAAGCGTGCGCAATTACAGATTGCGCAGATACGTTTGATAGTGAAAGAGCAAGATCGCGGTCTCTTGGGGAGGAGACATCGATGAAAGCAAATTCAGACAAATCTAAGCAGAGTAATAAAGCGACGCGCCATGTACTGGCAGGCGTTTTGTGCGGAGCCTCCGTTTTGAGCCTGGTACTGTCGCTCGTCATGCCTCCGATCTCGCAGGCCATTGCCAGCGACACCCAGACAGTTTTTACCGAGGAAACTGTAATGGGGTGCTCAAAGTGAAGAAGTTCGCCGCATGTAGCTTTATGGCAACTGTTCTCGTAGTGAGCACTCTGTTGTCGCCGTTTAGCGCGGTCTCCACCGCAAGCGCGGAAGATGCTGGACATCTCACTCCGGGCATTTACAAGCCAACGCCCATCGGTATTGGTACGAATATCAATGTCTCCACCTCCGATCCCGGCGTTGCCACCTACGTCGGCCGCGACATGTACATCGGTGGTAAGCCGAGCGACACTAATACTCTTAATGCGAGCAATGCCCCCACCGGCTCATATGCCGCTGAGGCGGAGGGCCTTACCGTGGTCCGTGGCAAGCTTGCCATGAATCCTGTCAAGGAGAGTTGGAGCGGCGATGGCTTCCGTTTCGGCACCGTTGGTTTTGGCTCGCAGTTTCGTCCCAGTGAGGGAAGCACGGTGCTTGCGGTCGCCGGTATAAAGAGCTCGATTGAGAACATGAACACCGGTCTGGGATCGACCTTAAATACTGCGACGGTTGGTGCTTGGACCAAGGGTGCCTGGGTCGGTCAGGCGATAACGGGTGACTCCGCTGGCTATGACTACACCGCGAAGATCGTCGGTCCCATTACCTATTGGAATGGGACTGCTAACAACAGGCGCCAGTCTGTGGTTAAAAAACAGCACAACTACTATGAAGGGGGAAATGCGAACGAAAGCTCGCTGTTCAACTACAAGCAAGTCGACTTCCTCAAGGACATTAATGGCAAGGATTATTCGAATTACAGCGGAGATACAGGCTATCCAGGCTATCTCACCACGCTCTCTAACCAGCTGAATTCGTTCGCGAAGACGACGGGTGAAGTGATCTACAGCGTTGCTCCGGCGTGCTATCGGGACAAGCGCTACTTCATCAACAAGTACAACAAGACGGATTGTAACTATGGCCTGGTGTTTGATGGGTCGCATAAGACCATCAATGAGGACTGCGCCGATACGTCGCTCAATAGTAAGCAATTCAAGAATAGCGAGCGTCTTATCACGTTTAAGGGTGACAACACCTCTATGCAGCAGGTGTTCACCATCGATGCTTCTGAGCTGAGCAATACATACAACAACGAGTATTATCGTGGCGTTGATTTCGCATTCGAGGGCATTCCAGATGGCGCCTCGGTTGTTGTGAACGTTACCGGATCTTCGAATATTGAGTTTCACAATGGCTGGCGCTTTTGGTGGAACGGCACCGAGATTTCGCGTTATTACGAAACTCGATATTCCGGCACGGCGGAGGGCAAGGCATACGCGACGGCTTCTCAATCCGTCATATGGAACTTTGTTGATACGCAAAGCCTTACCATTCGGGGCGGCATCGCGGGAGAGGACCGCGCGGACTGGGGATACGATGGCGCAGCCACTGGTGCCAAGTGGACTGACGACGATCCTGCGGCGGCTATGATCGGCAGCATCCTTGTACCCAACGGAAGCTTCGACGACCATGTGACCACCAACGGTCGCGTTTATGTGGGTGTCGATTTCTCAATGAACAGCCCGAAGGTTGCCGCACAATTTGGTGAGGGTAACTCGGCTTCCGTCATCGACATGGACCAGGAGCGTCACAACTTCCCGTGGTCCGGTACCTACACGCCCGGCGGCTCCGCCGTTGCGTGGAGCAAGGTCGATGCGGCGGACGACAAACCGCTCGCGGGTTCCGAGTGGGCCATCTACGCGACTGAGGACAATGCACGGAAGGATGAGAAACGTATCGTCTCCATTGTGGATAACGGCAAGAATGACTCTGATCCTGCCGTTGGCACCATTCAGTTCAACTACCTGAACCAGAAGGCCAATATTGGCAACCCTGATGACAAAGACTACTTCACGTACTACATTCGCGAGACTAAGGCGCCGGAGGGCTACGAGCTTTCCAATGCGATCTATACCTCGAAGATGTTCCACACGGGCGATGAACTCAACCTTGTGGGCAACGTGGGCACAAACGGCAACGAGATTTCCAGTCCGCGGAGCGCCATCCCCAACGCCAAGATTACCGGTACGGTGTCTTGGACCAAGGTGGAGGAGAACGACACGACGCATACTCCGCTGCCAGGTTCCGAGTGGGCGCTTACCAAGATCAAGAATGCCGATGGCACTGATATCGCGGACACTGCGGTCCTGGCGGTCGTCGATAACGACGCCAATGCCGGACAAGCAAGTGATAAGTGGGGGGACTGCGACCTTTCAGACGGTAAGTTCACGCTCGAGGGCCTGCTGCCGGGTACGTACACACTTGTTGAGACCCAGGCGCCGTTTGGCTACGAGAAGAACCCGACGGTTTACGAGTTCACGGTGTCCAACACGGACGGTTCCATTAAGTGGACCGAGGGAAAGAGCCCGACGATTGACGGGAACAACGTCTACATTTCCGACGCCCTTACCACTACGTCCGTGACGATCCCGGTGACCAAATCTGTTCGCAATACGGACTGGCCGAAGGATTCCAGCGATAAGTACGTTGCGTTCAAATTCAGCATCGAGGCTACAGGGGAAAATGAGGGTAACGCACCTAAGCCCGAACCGACGACTATTTCCGTCGTTCCCTCAGACTCCGCTAAGCTCAACGACATCACGGCGACCTTTGGCGCGATCACGTTCAACAAGTCGCACCTGTCTGCTGAAGCAGGCACCGATAACGACTACGCCAAGACCTACACCTACATGGTGAAGGAGGTCGCGCCTACCACCGATGCCATCGAAAAGCTCCGTTACTCCAAGGCCGAGTACCGGATTGCCGTCACGGTGGAGGCCAAGCGGAATGAGGCCGGCAAGTACACCGGCCTCACCACCTCGACCACGGTCACGCAGACGAAGGACGACATGGTCAATATCGTGAGTAAAGACATCGGTACCATCGATGCGCCCAACGTCATTCCCGCCTCCACCTTCACCAACGTGAAAGTCCTCACGGACCTCCCGCTCACCGGCGCGGGTTGGACCGAGAACTCCATGCTCCTCGTGGGCGCCGGTCTCATGCTTCTGAGCGGCATCGCTGCGGGAGCGTATTGGTTCGCTGCAAAGCGCCGCCAGGACGACCCGTCCGATGGCGCTGGTAGATAGATGTTTATGAATGTCGGGCTCATTTCTGAAAGGGGAATCATGAACCGATTTGTACAAAAGCTGATCGCCGGCGCCGCCGCCGTAGCGATCGCCGTAACCGGCCTGGTGGGTGGCGCGCCCACGGCCAAGGCTGCGGATCCCGCACAGCCGACGGAGGGCACCATTACCATCACCAACAACGATTCCGCTACGTATAACCATACGTTCGAGGGCTGGAGGCTTGCTACCCTGAAGAACGTTACCGTTACCGGTGCGGGTGAAGATGCCTCTATTAACTTCGAGATCGATACCACCAACGACTTCGTCGCTGTTATTGAAGATGTCATGGGTGAGATGACCAGCACCGTTAACGGGCAGAGCATCAAGTCTGCTTACGACGCCGATGCTAACTACAACGGCACCGTGAATGGCACCGAAAAGAACCCTATGGGCTTCCTGATCGACAAGGTGTTCAAGACTGGTGATAACGCTACCGTTGAGAGCACCGAGAACCAGTGGAAGGGCAGCGGCTCTGCTCTTCGTGAGTTTGCTACTTTGCTTGCCAAGAAGACTCTGACCACCACGTCTACCGATGACTATAAGGCGGATTTCCAGAGCGCTAAAGATGCGGGCTATGAGAACAAGTGCAAGCAGGGCTTCTGGTTCCTGAAGGACGCCACTGAGGCTGCGACCGATACCAACAAGGATAAGATCGAGTCTCAGTCCATCCCGATGCTGCTTGCTACCAAGCTCGTTAACCCGGACGATCAAACTACCCCTGACTACGCCGCCGCGACCTCGAAGCTGGGCACCGTGACCCTTAAGGCCAACGAGCCCTCCATCATCAACAAAGAGATTACCAAAGTTAACGGTGCCGCCGTTGACCCTGCGACCAAGACGGATGCTCGTATTGGCGACACCATCACCTATACCCTTACCACCACGATTCCGGACTACACTGGCTACAACGACGGCTCCCGCGTACTGCAGCTTATCGATACCGCTGCTCACGGCCTGAAGGACGTTACGGTTACCAAGGTCATGGTTGGCGACACCGAGCTTACGGCTGATGCTAGCGATGGTACCGATAACAACGGCTACGTCCTGACGAATCTCGAGAATCAGAACGATCCCCTGGACAGCTGCAACAAGCCTGACGCCACCGTCACCACGGTTGACCTCGCCCACTACGTGAACTCGAACGACAAGATTGACTCTGGTGCTACGGTTACCGTTACCCTGACCGCTGTTGTCGACTCCGATGCCGTTATCGCTGGTACCGGCAACCCCAATACCGTCGAGCTTAAGTACTCTCGTACCCCGAGCGGTGAGGAGCATAAGGTTCCGGGCCCCACCGTTCGCGTGTACACCTACGACTTCAGCATTTACAAGACCAACATGGCCGGCAAGGAGTCGCTTTCTGGTGCTCAGTTCGCGATTGCCCGCGTGAACGGTAACGTCGAGACGTTCATGGCCCAAGAGACCACGACCAAGGCCTGGAAGGATCTCACTACTGCCAAGCCCGCTGCCGGTGCAGCCAATGATGGCGTGTTCACTACCGGCACTGACGGCAAGATCGCCATGTCTGGTCTCCCTGCTGGTGAATACCGCGTCTACGAGATTAAGGCCCCTGATGGCTACACCAGCATCGGCTTGCCTGACTTCAAGTTCACCATTAACCGTACGTTTGATACCGATGGTGTGACTGTGAAAACTGTGGAGTACAAGAAGACCACCAACACCGACGGCGACCGCGTCTCCTTCGGTACGGGCGACACCGCTTCTACGGCTACGGTCAAGAACGCCAAGAACCTCACCGAGCTGCCCTTGACCGGTGACCTGGGCATCAAGGTTTTCATCACCGTGGGCGTGCTGCTCATGGCTGCTGGCGCCGCCTTTGCCCTGAGTGCACGTATGCGCTCTTAATTCCCTAGCTTGATGACGCGGCGAGCGGGCGATCGTCGTCTCCTATCAGCGCCCGTGCGCCGCGTTCTCACATTCCCTTTCGCCGCACCCCGTCGCGCTTGGACCCGCGGCGGGGTGTGGTGCATTAACCGTGTCCTCGCACCCACACCCCCGGAGGTGAACCACATGAAGGCAATCAAGCCCGTATCGACGATGCGCACGCCGAGCGTCGGTTCGAACCCGGCTTCCCCCAGCCGACGTAAACCGCCCCTCGCCCTGCGCCTGCTTTCCCTTCTGTGCTTTGTCGCCGGCTTTGTTATCGTGGCCACGCCCCTCGCCCTGCGCGCCATGTCCCAGGCCGAGCAGACGGCCGCAGTTACCGCGGCCGCCAACACGGTTGATGGCTGGCCCTATCCGAAGGCGGAGGAGGCCCTCGCGGCCGCGCGCGCCTACAACGAGCAGTTGGCCGCCGGCGGTCAGGACGTTATCGGCGAGGTCGTGGATCCGTTCGGTAGCACCTCCGGCGCCTCCACCGCCTCTGGCTCTGAGGATTCCATCGCCTCGCAAGATACAACCTACCAGGGGCTTCTTAACGCGGGATCGGGCCTTATGTGCTCGGTGCGCATTCCCAAGATCGACGTGAACCTGCCCGTGTACCACGGCACCTCCACCGAGGTGCTCGCTGCGGGCGCCGGCCACCTATATGGAACATCGCTGCCCGTGGGCGGCGCGAGCACGCACGCCGTGCTTACCGGCCACCGCGGCGTGCCAGGCTCGCTCCTGTTCACGCGCCTGGACGAACTGCAGGTTGGCGACTCGTTTTACATCGAGGTGATGGGCGAGGAACTGGGTTACAAGATCGACCGCATAGACGTGATTACGCCCGACGACGATTCCAAGTTGCGCGTGACCGCCGGCGAGGACCGCGTGACGCTCATGACCTGCACGCCCTACGGCGTGAACTCGCACCGCCTGCTCGTATCGGGCGTGCGTGCGGAGATTCCGAATGAGGTGCCCGTGCCCGAGGACGCGCAGGGCATCAACACCACCGCGGTGGCGCTGGGCGTTTTGGGCGCGCTGCTGGCGATTGTTGTGGGTCTCGTTGCGGCCGGGCACGTGCGCAAGA
>ENA-ORUB01004793-ORUB01004793.1-human-gut-metagenome-genome-assembly--contig:-NODE-4793-length-10091-cov-6.447888_pt1 | contig 10091 bp, 8 predicted proteins | sample MGYA00241918_ERZ509200 | MGnify/ENA primary metagenome ERZ509200 (study PRJEB26280, sample SAMEA2338853) | human gut metagenome | biome: human gut; feature: human-associated habitat; material: faeces... | reverse complement strand
CGGTGGGGAGAGCGCCCTTTTGTATGGAAAAATATCAGAGTCTAACTTGCAGCGGTAGGCTTAGCCCTTGACCACGGTGTACCAAGTGTCGGCACCATGGGCCTCGGACACGACCTTGTAGCCATCGGCCACGAAGTTGGTGCCGGCACCCTCGGCCGTGCAGTTGGACGGGTCGAAGTTGATAAACGTACCGCCCTGAATGATGGCCTTCGCCGTACCATTCTTGTAAGCTTTGTCCACGCAGTTGATCAAGAAGTTGTAACCGTAAGTCGGGCTGCTGTACGGCTCGCAGGCGAAGGTACCGCCGTTGATGATGAGGGTACCCTTCTGGACCTGCACAGCAGTACCGCCGCCGTAATAGTAGCCGCCGTTGATGGTGAGGGTTGCACCATCATTGACATTGATTCCATAGCCGCCGTTGACGCCGGTATCAATGCCGCCGTCCTTACCGGCGTTGATGGTGGTGTCGGCGTTGACATACAGCGCAACAAAGTTGCTATTGGTGTTGTTGCCCATGTTATCGGGGGTGATGATCTTCTTCTCCAGATTCAGTGTGGTGGGCTGGGAGATGACGATGCGGGCCGCCGCCGTATCCTCAATGTTGTTGGTATGGATGTCCTTGGTAACAGCCACGACGCCGCCGTTGGTCAGAGCCTCCTTCAGCTCCGTAACGTTCGCCACAGGGTAAGTGGCGTTGGCATCATAGGTGTTGTGGAAGCTGTCGCTCTCCACGGTGTCCTGGGTGGCGTAGACGGTGATGGCGATGCCGTCAATAGACTCGTTCATGTACTCGTTGCCGGCGGATTCCTTCATGTGGCCCTTGATGGTCAGCGCCTCAGACGTAGCACCAGCGGACAGACTGTGGTCAGCGGACAGATCGGCGTCATTGATGGTCCAGTCGATGACCTCGTTCAGCTTGGCGCTGCCGTTGATGCCGGTGATGGCCACCTTGTACTTCAGGGCCAGCTTGCCGTTGTTCTTCACGTACACGGCAGGCAGCTCATAGGTGCAGCCCGGCTCCCACAGGACAGCCTCGCCCTCGGCAGCGTTGGCAGCCTTCTTGAACTCCAGCGTCTTGCCCTCCAAGCTATTGCCGTTTTCATCAACCAGTTGAACATCCAGATTACCGGCCTGAATTTTGTTGACACCCGTGCTTGCGGTGTCGGTGAACCATGCGAAGGTAGCGCCTACCAGCATAGCCAGGCACAGAACCATAGCCATGACGCTGCCCAGCAAGGCCCGTTTGGTACTCTTGCGGTTTGTCATAATATCTGCCTCCTATTTTTTGCGTGTGACCGATGGGGCGCTCATAGGGGAGTACGGATCGCCACAGCCAGTCTGCGGACCGGTCTGCACCGTGGTGTCAGCCGATTTTCAGCCACTTCGTGTCATGAAAATCAGGAAACATCCTCGAAATCGCTCTGCTGCATCCTCCGCTGGCGGCGCTGCGGTGATTTCCGCAATGACATTTTTATATCATATCATTGCCAAAAAATCGCAATTCGGCATAGGGATCCATATTCTCTTTGGAGCACCTCTTATCGTTTCAAGCGAAACGATAACCGCCCATGGGCGGTTCGGCACATTGTCTATATGCGCATATTAGCACTCCTTACGACGAACTGCAAGAGGATTTGATATTTTTGTCGTTTTTTACATAGCGGTTTTACAGCCATAGCGGTTTTACAGCGATTTCACACAAGGCGCCCCTCTCGCAAGGAGAGGGGCGCTCAGGCGGTATATGGGCAGGATCAGCAGCGGACCAGCTCCACCAGCACCTGCACCATTTTCTCCATGGAGGCCACGGGGACGAACTCATGGACGCCGTGGAAATTGGCGCCGCCGGTGCAGAGGTTGGGGCAGGGGATATCCCGCTCCCAAGAGAGGCGGGCTCCGTCGGTGCCGCCCCGGATGGGAACGATCTCCGGCTCCACGCCCACGGCCCGCATGGCGGCACAGGCGTTGTCGATGAGCTCCATGTGGGGCAGCAGCTTTTCCTTCATATTATAGTAGCTGTCCTTCAGCTCCAGCCGGAAGGAACCCTCGCCCCAAACGCCGTTGAGGTAGCGGACGGCGTTTTCCACGAAGGTCTTGCGGGCCTCGAACTTCTCACGGTCGTGGTCACGGATGATGGCGTGGAGCACCACCTCCGTCTCGTTGCCGGAGACGTCGGTGACGTGGTAGAAGCCCTCGTAGCCCTCGGTGTGGGCGGGAGTCTCCGCCTCCGGCAGCAGGGAGATGAACTGGTGGGCCATGAGGACGGCGTTTTTCATCTTATCCTTGGCGGAGCCGGGGTGGATGTTGACGCCGTGGACGGTGAGGGTCACGGCGGCGGCGTTGAAGTTCTCATACTCGATCTCGCCCAACTCTCCGCCGTCCACGGTATAGGCGGCCTTGGCGGGGAATTTGGCGGGGTCGAAGTGGTCGGTACCCTTGCCCACCTCCTCGTCGGGGGTGAAGCAGACGGCGATGGTGCGGTGGGGGACCTCCGGGTGGGCCAGCAGATACTCGCAGGCGGTGACGATCTCCGCCACGCCGGCCTTGTCGTCGGCGCCCAGCAGGGTGGTGCCGTCGGTGACGATGAGCTGCTGCCCCACGTAGCGGCTGAGGAAGGGGAAGTCCTTCACCCGCAGGCAGCCGGTCTTGGCCAGCGGCAGGTCGCCGCCCTGATAGGTGACGATCTGGGGGTGGATGTCGGCACCGCTGACGGCGGGAGAGGTATCCATGTGGGAGATGAGGCCCAGCGCCGGGACGTGCTCCTGACCCGGCGTGGCGGGCAGGACGGCGTAGACGTAGCCCATCTGATCCATGTGGGCGTTCTCCAGCCCCAGCCGGGCCAGCTCGTCAGCCAGATACCGGCCCAACTCCTTCTGGTGGGCGGTGGTGGGGACGGTGTCGGACGTCTCGCTGGAGGTGGTGTCAAAGGAGACGTATTTCAAAAAACGTTCGGTCACTTGCATGGTGGTTCCTCCTGTATCAGGCATCCCGCAGGATACCGGTATTCTTTGCCTTGTATTGTATCACAGTTTCGGGAAAATACGAGACTTTTTTCGCCGCCGGGGGAGATTTTTCTGCGGCGGCGGGGATTTTTGCTTGAGTAACGGCGGCGGGTGTGCTATACTAATCGCTGTATGCGGGCGTGGTGGAATTGGTAGACTCGATGGATTTAGGTTCCATTGCCATACGGCGTGCGGGTTCGAGTCCCGCCGCCCGCACCAAAAACCGGCAGGCCGCCACAGGGGGCCTGCCGGTTTTTTATGCCCGGGTCAGGGGTCAGGGCGGTTCCTCTCATAAATGGCAGCTGCGATGCAAATGCGCTGATCCGTCTGCCGTTTTCCGGCAGCACGCAGCTTTGTTCCTCCAGATCCGGTCAACTCCCTGCGGTTAGAATAGACTAACTTCCGTGCTTTCAAAAGGCCGCCGTCAGCGGCCTTCCCATAAGCTGTCTGTCTTATCTATATGGATCGTACTACCAGTTCCGTGCAAACACAAGATGCTTCTCCCGTTTGGGGAAATTTTTTCGGATGGGCGCCATGCGGCGACGGGCGCTGCGTCCATTCGCAGTCTAAAAAGGAACCCCTGCGGCGAGGCCGCAGGGGGTTCCTTTTCTATGCAGGGATCGACCGTATCTGCAGAAATTGCTGATGCAGGGCCCTCTTACATTTTCTCCGGGGCGCTGCAGCCAATGAGGGTCATGGCGTTCTTCAGCACCGCACGGGTGGTATCTGCCAGCTTCAGCCGGGCCAGCAGCACCGGCTTCTCCTCGCCCTTGATGCGGCAGGCGGCGTAGAATTTGTGGAACGCCGCCGCCAGAGCGGTGAGGTAGCGGTTGATGTGGCTGGGATCGTAGTCCCGTGCCGCCAGCAGCACCACCTGACCATAGGAGGCGATCTGCTTGATGAGGGCCTGCTCCGTCTCGTCGGTCAGGAGGCTGAAATCCACGGCATCGGCGGCCGGGACGGTATAGCCCTCGGCCTCCAGATTCTTCAGCAGGGTGCAGATGCGGGCGTGGGCGTACTGCACATAGTACACCGGGTTCTCGCTGTCCTCCCGGACGGCCAGACCCAGATCGAACTCCATCTGCGTCTCCGGCTTGGCGTTGAAGAAGTAGCGGCAGGCGTCCACGGGGATCTCGTCCAGCAGGTCCGTCAGGCTGATGGCCTTGCCGGTGCGCTTGGACATCCGCACCACCTCGCCGTCCCGCACCAGCTTCACCAGCTGCATCAGCACGATATCCAGCCGGTGCTCGCCGTCCAGCCCCAAAGCGTCCATGGCACCCTTCAGGCGGGCCACATGGCCGTGGTGGTCGGCGCCCCAGACGTTGATGACCTTATCGAAGCCCCGGACGGCAAATTTGTTGCGGTGATAGGCAATGTCGGCGGCGAAGTAGGTGTAAAACCCGTTGGCACGGCGCAGCACGTCGTCCTTCAGGCCCAGCTTCTCGATGTCCTCGTCGGACTTGCCGGCCTTTTTCAGGTTCTCCGCCAGGATCCGGCTGGTGGCCAGCCACAGAGCGCCGTCCTTCTCATAGGTATAGCCCCGCTGGGTCAGCGCCTTCACGGAGTCCGCCACATAGCCGCTCTCGTGGAGGGTGGACTCGAAGAACCATGCGTCGTACTGGATGCCGTACCGGGCCAGATCGGCCTTCATCTTGGGGATGTTGTGATCCAGACCGAATTTGGCCAGCGCATCGTGCCGGGTCTTTTCGTCGCAGTCCAGATACTTCTCGCCCTCCTGCTGATAAAACAGCCGGGCCAACTCCCGGATATCGTCGCCATGATAGCCGTCCTCCGGGAACTCCACGGCGTCCTCGCCACGGATCAGCTGCTGATACCGGGCATCCAGACTCCGGGCAAACTTATCGATCTGGTTGCCGGCGTCGTTGACGTAGAACTCCCGCCACACGTCGGCACCGGACTTCTGGAGTACGGAGGCCAGCGTGTCGCCCAGCACGCCGCCACGGGCGTTGCCCATGTGCATGGGGCCGGTGGGGTTGGCGGAGACGAACTCCACCATGTATTTCTTTCCGGTCAGCGTGTCGTTGCGGCCGTAGTCGGCGCCCTCCGTCTCTACGCAGGCCACGGTATCGCCGAACCAGCGGCTGCCCAGCCGGAAGTTCAGAAAGCCGGGGCCGGCCAGCTCCACGGAGGTGAAATAGGTGTCCGTCAGATCCATCTGCTCCGTCAGGATCTGGGCCACCTGCCGGGGGTTCATCTTCATGGCCTTGGCGGCAGCCAGGCAGAAGGTGGTGGTATAGTCGCCGTTGGCGGTATCCTTGGGGATCTCCACCGAGGGGGTCACCGTCACGCCCTCCGGCAGCAGGCCGGCGGCGGCCGCCTTCTGATAGGCGGCGGTGGTCAGGGCCAGCACCTGGTCCTTTGCGCTTTGGATCATATTCATTGCGGGGTCCTCCTTCATTCTTGATATAGCTCCAGCCGGACCGTCAGCGCCGACACCGGCGTCTGTCCCATGTGCAGGGAATAATCCAGCGTAATGTGTCCTTGTTCCTCCTGCTCCAGCTCCCACAGCAGCTCATGGGCGGCTACGTCCAGCGCCAGCACGCCCTCCTCCGTGGGCAGGTGCAGGGCGGTGGGGGCGGCGGGGTCCAGCCGCATCCGGTAGCTGTTGCCGCTGCGGAGAGTCACGCAGCCGCAGTCCTCCAGCCACAGCTCCGAGGTCATGAGACTGCCGTCCTCATCGCTGCGGGCCTGATACCGCAGCTGCCACCCCGACGGGGTGCGCTCCAGCGTGCCGCTGCCCCGGAAGTGCAGCACATCCTCCATGTCCGGGAGCCGGGTGCGGCTCTCCACATGGACCTTCACATTTCCTTCCATAACGGCCTCCTCAGTATCCCTCGATGTCCACCAGCCGCACGGGAGCCGTAGGCTCCTCCTGCAGGAAGCGGCGGGCCATCTGGCCGAAGCCCTCCGGCCGGTCGCTGGTACACAGCAGCGCCTGTCCGGTCCCCTCTGGGGCCAGCAGCTGCCGCCGGGCCAGCGCATCATGCAGGGTGTGGACGGACTCTGCACCGGCGTTCACCAGCGACACCTCCGGCCCCATGATCTCCCGGATGATATCCGTCAGCAGGGGATAGTGGGTGCAGCCCAGGATCAGCACGTCCAGCCCCTCCTGCCGCAGAGGCTCCAGATACTCACGGGCCACCGTCTCAATGACCACGTCGCCGGGCTGATAGCGGCCGTTTTCCACCAGCGGCACCAGCAGCGGGCAGGCCCGGCTCACCACATGGATGGTTTCATCCAGCCGGTGCAGCGTCCGCTCATAGGCACCGCTGCGGACGGAGGCGGTGGTGGCGATGAGGCCCACCCGCCGGTTCCGGGTCATGGCCGCCGCCTTCCAGCAGGCGGGCTCCACCACCCCTAGGATGGGCAGGTCGTTCTCCGCCTGTAGCTGGGGCAGAGCGGTGGTGGATACGGTGCCGCAGGCCACCAGCACTGCCTTGATATCGAAGGAGCGCAGGAAGTGGACGTCCTGCCGGGCGTATTTCAGCAGGATCTCCGGCGAGCGCCCGCCATAGGGGACACGGGACGTGTCTCCGAAGTATATAATGTTTTCAGAGGGCATCAGCCGCCGCATTTCCCGCACGGCGGTCAGTCCCCCCAGACCGGAGTCGAACACTCCGATGGGCCGTTGGTCCATGACTGGGCCTCCTTTCCGGCGTCCCCGTGACGCCGCAGTGTATCACGCTGCATAATAAAACAATCATATTATACTATGGAAGCTCTCCTTTCTCAAGTGAAAATTTGGCGGATTTCCCCGGTTTTTTCAGTGGTATTTTCCCGCCGGGTCTGTTATACTGTTGCATACAGTAAAGGCCCCTTCGGCGGCGTGGAGGTGTATCCGTATGGAGATCAAAATGACAGAAAAGCAGTTCCGGCGTCTGCTGGATCTGGTGTATATCGGCAACTGGATCCTCAATTCTACCCGCGGCGATGACCGCATCCGCCAGTATGACGAGGTGGAGAGTCTGGTGTTCTCCCAGTGTCTGGCCCATGGGATGGCGCCGCTGACGGAGCTGTATCAGGGGCAGCTGATCCCCTCACAGGCCTTTGCCGAGGGCGGCATCCACGAGGCCATCATGGCCTATGAGGACACCACCTTCTTCGAGATACTGGCGCAGGAGCTGGCCCTGCGGGACATGGATGATCCCCCCATCACGGAGGAGAATTACGACGAGGTCATGAACCGCATGAACGCCTATTTGGGGGAGTTCGAGGCCCACGGCACCGACCACATCTCCGTGGACATGGAATAACGCACTGCATAAAAAATCTGCCGGGAGAGCACTTCCGGCAGATTTTTTATGCACCGGCGCAGGCCTGTCGATGAAAGAGCCGGGGACGGAAGCTCCGTCCCCGGCTATTTTGATTTTTGTTACGCCTCAGCGCTTCAGCACTTCTCGTAGATGGTGGCAACGCCCATGCCGCCGCCGATGCACAGCGTAGCCAGACCACGCTTGGCCTCGGGACGCTTCTGCATCTCATGCAGCAGGGTGACGATGATACGAGCGCCGGAAGCGCCCACGGGGTGGCCCAGAGAGATGGCACCGCCGTTGACGTTGACCTTGCTCATATCGAAGTGCAGCTCACGGGCCACGGCGATGGACTGAGCGGCAAAGGCCTCGTTGGCCTCAACCAGGTCGATGTCGTCGATGGTCAGGCCAGCCTTAGCCATAGCGGCACGGGAGGCAGGCACGGGGCCAACGCCCATGATCTTGGGATCCACACCGCCCTGGCCCCAGCCAATCAGCTTGGCCATGGGCTTCAGACCGTACTTCTCCACGGCCTCGGCAGAAGCCAGCACGATGGCGGCAGCGCCGTCATTGATGCCGGAGGCATTGGCAGCGGTGACACGCTGGGTACCCTTGTCCTCGGTCTCCTTGGCACCGGTGACCTCGAAGGTGTGAACGACCTCGGGGTTGGGGGACTCAGGACCCACGGGGAAAGCGCCACGCAGCTTGGCGATGCCGTCGGCGGTGACGCCGGCCTTGGGGAACTCGTCACGCTTGAACTCCACGATCTCCTTCTTGACCTTCACAGGGACGGGAACGATCTCGTCGTCGAAGCGGCCGGCGGCCTGAGCGGCCTCGGTCTTCTGCTGGGAAGCAGCGGCGAACTCGTCCTGCTCACGGCGGGTGATGCCCCAGATATCATTGATGTTCTCGGCAGTGGTACCCATGTGATAGTTATTGAAAGCATCCCACAGACCGTCACGGATCATGGTGTCCACGATCTTCTTGTCACCCATGCGGGCGCCCCAGCGGGCATCGGGGGAGGCGAAGGGGGCAGCGCTCATGTTCTCGGTACCGCCGCAGACCACGATGTTGGCATCGCCGGACAGAATGGCACGGGCGCCCTCGATGACGGACTTCATGCCGGAGCCGCAGACCATGCCGATGGTGTAGGCGGGAACGGAGTAGGGGATACCGGCCTTGACGGAGACCTGACGGGCCACGTTCTGGCCCAGACCGGCGGTCAGGATGCAGCCGAACATCAGCTCATCCACGTTCTCGGGAGCAACGTTGGCCCGCTTCAGGGCCTCCTTCACCACGATGGCGCCCATCTCGGTGGCGGGGGTGTTCTTCAGGGAACCGCCGAAAGAACCGATAGCGGTTCTGCAGCAGTTGACGACGTACAAGTCTTTCATAGTATCTTTTCCTCCTAATTTGTTTTGGGTCCCTTTTTGGCTTTCCGATTTGCCTTGGTTTCCATTACCTTATCTATCGTACCATTTTTAGCAAAATAGTCAAGGGGAGAATCTCATAAAAATAGGAAATAATTCCAGAGTTCCCTTGTTTCGGGAGAAAATCAGTCCCCGGAGCCGGTGCTGCCGCCATCCTTTTCGCCGGAGTTATCGCTGTCCGTACTGCTGCCCGTGCCGGGATCGGCGCTGCCGGAGCTGAACTGGCTGCTAAGCTCGGACTGCCGGGCCGTGAGACGGCTGTAAAAGTCCCCGGCGTCCAGCTTGTCATAGAGACCCTGATTGTATTCCACCGTCAGCTCGCTGCGGGCCTGAGTCACGTTTTCCGTGAACATCTCGTCCAGCACGGAGCCCTCGTCCAGCGTCTGGCCGATGGCCACATACCAGCCTTCGTCGGTGGCAATGACATCGCTGACCTGTCCCGGCTCCAGCGCAGAGAAGGCGGCGGACAGGGTATCCCCCAGCGTCTCGGCGCTGAAGGTGCGGCCGGTGTCCCCGGCCTCGATGCCCAACTGCTGGGCCATCTCCGCATACAGGGCATCCTTATCCTCGGCGGTGGCCAGCCGGGCGGCGAAGTCCTCTGCCTGCGCCTGAGAGTTCTCACCGCCGGAGGCGGGCCAGTACAGCAGCTTCACCGTTACGTAGCCCTTTTCCTGAGCGAAGGCGTCGATGGCCTCCTGCGTGGGGTGCATGGCGCTGCCGTCGGCGGTATACAGATCGTGAATCCGTGCATACAGCAGGTACATCCGGTTGATGCTGTCGAAGGTATCCTCGCTGATGCCCAGCAGCTGCAGCTGCTGCTGATAGCCCTCCTCGCCGCCGTAGTAGGTGACATACTGCTGCCGCTGCTGCTGAAGCCGGGCCTCGTCCTCCTCCGTCAGCGATACATTGTACTGTTTGGCCCACTGCCGCAGCAGGGCGTAGAGCTTCACCGTCTCCACGGCGTCGGCCTTGGCATAGGACCCGTAGGTCATGCCGTTGGACACCTCGGCGCTGAAATCCAGATTCGGCACATAGGAGGTCAGGTACTCACAGTCATAGGCCAGCCAGTACAGGTACTCCTCCGCCGAGATATCCTCGCCGTTGATGCGCATCAGCACGGCGTCCGGATGGATGCCGGTGACCTCGTAGTAAAGGCCGTCCGTTCGTTGGCCGGCGCTCATCCGGTCACCGGAGGCGATCCACAGCACCATCAGCACCGAGACCGCCAGCATCGCAGCAAAACGTTTCATAGGGTTCCTCCTTCTGCGGGCGTTTCGCCCGAAATTTCCTTGCGTTTGAGAGTCAGCGCCTCCACCAGATGCCCGGCGGCGTCCAGCGCCTCCTCGCCGGGCTTCAGGTGCAGCGTCAGCTTGGGATGCTCCCCCGCCGAC
>ENA-ORUB01004789-ORUB01004789.1-human-gut-metagenome-genome-assembly--contig:-NODE-4789-length-10094-cov-2.421157_pt1 | contig 10094 bp, 9 predicted proteins | sample MGYA00241918_ERZ509200 | MGnify/ENA primary metagenome ERZ509200 (study PRJEB26280, sample SAMEA2338853) | human gut metagenome | biome: human gut; feature: human-associated habitat; material: faeces... | reverse complement strand
TAAAACATATAAAAGTTCGCTCAATTGATTATTTATCAATTTATTTTTCATGATTAAACTATCTGATTCCATCTCTATCTGAATCAGATAATTTTTATGATCTATATTTGTTTTTTTCTTTAATTCTGAATATTCTATCACATAATATGGTTCTTGAACCGTTTCAGTTTTGCCAAAAAATCCAGCTAAACCTTTCTTCTTTCTCGTTACTGTTCGTGTTTTTAAACTCTTTTTAGGAATTTGTGATTCAAAAAATAAACTGTCTGACTTCTCTTTGGACTTAATTGTTCTCATGATATGCAAAAGAGAATATTCTTTTTGCTCTAACATATTACATAAAGAATCAACTTGCTCAATCTGGATAAAACCATTACAATGTATTTTTATATCTTGTAAAATACTATCTGTAAACAAACGATTCCTTTGATATTCTAAATAGTCTCTATAATTCCATGTAAATACAGACTCGCTTAAAGATGATAATTTATTGACATATAAAGGTAAAACAGATATTTTGCTATGAACTAGATTTATTTGATATTGCTTATTATTTATGTCCTCTAGCTTAATCTTCTGACATATAAAAATTAAAGATATACATGCTATAATAAAAAAAACAATGATATATCCAAATATAACTCTTCCATATAATTTTGAATCATTGATTTTCATATTTATAATATGTGTTTAATTTTCTGTATCGTAAATCAGCACAAATTATTCGTTTTTCTACATTTATGAGTATCAGCAAACCGTATCTCATAAAATATTATTATAGATGAGTTTCCTTTAAAAAGTACATTCTTTCAAATTTACCCCCTCTCAGAGGCATTTGTAAGGCGTTAAAATCTATAAAATACTTTTTGTAGTAGATAAATCAGTAATCTTCCAAGTCATGAATACTTGCAATATTCATAGAAAGGTATCTCTCTCCTGTATCAGGCAATAATACTACAATCCTTTTACCTTTATAATTGCAGTTTTGAGCTACTTGTACTGCAACAGAAACAGCTGCTCCTGAAGAAATACCAACAAGAAGTCCTTCTTTCCTTGCCAAATCTCGCATCATTTTAAAAGCATCATTATCATTTATCTGAATTATTTTATCAATATAACTCCTCTCTATAATTTCAGGTATAAATCCTGCACCAATGCCTTGTATCTTATGCGGACCAGCTACTCCTCCAGACAAAACAGGTGAACCTTTTGGCTCTACTGCTATTATTTCTATTTCAGGACTCTTCTCTTTTAATCTTTTACCAATACCGGTAATACTTCCTCCTGTTCCGACACAAGAGATAAAGACATCAAACTTTCCTGCATCTTCAATAATCTCATTTGCTGTTGTCATATAGTGAATATCAGGGTTGGCGGGATTTTTGAATTGCTGTAATATGACAGATCCTTTTATTTGAGAATTTAATTCTTCTGCTTTTGCTATCGCACCTTTCATACCTTCACTTCCCGGTGTCAAAACCAACTCACTGCCGAATGCTTTGAGAAGTTTCCTTCTTTCTATACTCATAGTTTCCGGCATAGTAAGAATGACTTTATATCCTTTTAGGGCTGCAATCCAAGCCATACCGATTCCGGTATTCCCGCTTGTAGGTTCAATGATTGTACCATCTTTTTTTAATTTTCCGGAAGTTTCCGCTGCTTCAATCATAGCATAGGCTGCCCTGTCCTTTACACTGCCTCCCGGATTGAAATATTCCACTTTGGCTATGATTTCCGTTCCGTATTCATCTTTATATATATTAGAAAGCCGCACCAATGGAGTCTTACCTATAAGCTGCAGCAAATTGTCCTTTATATTGCTCATATTTATCAGATTATTTTTTCTGTACTCTTTTTCCGTATGGTTCCACATCTTCTGTTACCCAGAGATTACCCCCGATAACAGCCCCCCTGCCGATTGTTATACGCCCCAATATGGTAGCATTTGAATATACCGTCACATTATCCTCCAATATGGGGTGGCGTGGTATTCCCTTTATCGGATTTCCGTTTTCGTCAGTCGGGAAACTTTTTGCACCGAGTGTGACACCCTGATACAGTGTGACGTGATTCCCGATGATACAAGTCTGCCCTATCACGATACCGGTTCCATGATCTATATTGAAATATTCTCCTATCTCAGCCCCCGGATGAATATCTATCCCTGTCTCAAAATGGGCAAGCTCACTGATAATTCTCGGTATGAGCGGTATCTCCATTTTATATAGTTCGTGGGCAATCCTGTGGTTTGAAATGGCTCTGATGGCAGGATAGCAGGATATTATCTCCCCGATACAGGTCGCTGCCGGATCTCCGTCAAAGGCTGCATGAATGTCCGTTGCCAGCACCCTTCTCATTTCGGGAAGGCTCCGTATGAACCTCTCGGCATACTTTCTTGCCGTCTGGCAGCAGGGAGTTCCCTTTATCCTTTCCTTCATGTTCTCATTTCCGAAGAGCATACCCGCCTGTATCTGCTGCGTCAGGATATAGCTCAGCTTCTCCAGTGTCACCCCAAGATGAAATGTGAGTGTATGGCTGTTTACCGTATGATTTCCATAATATCCCGGAAACAGGACTGCACGGCAAAGTTCTATTATCTCATGTATGGCTTTACCTGAAGGTATCGGGTCTCCTTCTTCATATTTGATGAAAAGTTCAGGGAATGATGAATGATCCGCCAACTTTTCAACAACTTCTCCGATGTATGTAATATGTTCCATGTGATTATATATATTTAAATCGTAAATATACGTTGATTAAACCTATAATAAAAAGGATAGGTCATATCCTTTTTATTGTCTGCACTGTCTTTAAAATCCCAAAGCCTTGATCATCTTATGGTTCAGGTGTCTGTTCTTGCCCTTGAACGGATAACAGTGTATATGTATGGCAGGATTGAAGTTCATTTCAATGATCGCATAGTTATCCGGTGTGGCAGGAGCATGAATATCCTGTATCATCATATCCAGTCCGGTAATCTTCACGTTCAGAGCTTTTGCAGCTTCCACAGCAATAGCCTTGTACGAATCGTCTATATCGTCTGTAAAATCTATGCTGTCTCCTCCCGTACTGATATTGGAGTTCTCACGAAGATAGACCACTTCCCTCTCTTTGGGTACAGTGTTGAAATCCATTCCCTGCTGCTTCAGAAACATTTCTTCCTCACGCCCCTTTCTGATTTTCTCCAAAGGGGTGCGATATCCTTTACCTCTGAGCGGATCTTCATTCTTCATGTCTATCAGTTGTCCGATATTCAGAACACCGTCACCCGTCACATTTGCCGGAACACGGTGAAGGATACCTACCACTTCATCATTGATGATGAATATCCTGAATTCCCTTCCCGGTATGAACTTCTCTATAAGCACCGTGTTGTCATGCTCAAAGGCTATCTGCAAGGCTGCCTTGAAGTCCGTTTCATCATAGTTGTGCTTCAGTATGGTTATACCCAATCCGAAATTGGTGGACTTAGGCTTGATTACCACAGGTTTCCCTGCATACAGGCGGTAGTCTGCCATACCTGCCTCCGGTGACGTGTATTCATAACCGCCCGGCACGCTTATTCCGGCACGTTCCAGCACCTTCTTCGTTACCACCTTATTTTCCATCATCAGTACAGACACGTATGAGTCCAGAGAGGTCTTGGTTGCCTGCATCACATATTCTTCCTTTTTACCGTCAAACAGACGTATGAAATTTTCCTTACGGTCAAGTATTTCAAAACCTATCCCTTTAAGTATTGCAGCCTTCAGCAGAAGCTGTGTGGACATTTCCATATCCTCCAGTCCATGAAATCTGTAACCTCCGCTTATGGTGGTTTCCCTATACTGTCTTGCCTTTTCCAGATGGAACGGTACAAACCCCACCCTGTTTATGCTCTCATACAGTACCATGCCTATACGCTTCTCAGGATTCTGTACAAGGTACAGATTATGCTGCATCTCCTGACGGTAGATTTCATCGTCAAGCACCCCATATTCTGAGAGAATTCTCTCCATATCTTCTAAAATAGAAGTAGCTTTCTGCTGTACAGTGGTCGAGCAGCATTTCAACTCCTTCTTTTCGTCTCTTCCATAGCATGAAGCCATATCCTGATTACGTGTTGCCCTTTGCAGTTCTTCCTCCGTAAGACTTCCGTTCTCCTCCTTCAGCAGAGAATAGACAAGCAGAAGGTGAGAAAAATAAATGGCACTTGCACATACCCCCGATTTTGTAAACGGGTCAAGATCCACAATTCGTACCTCAATGTAAGAAGGAGAACCATTATCCTTTTCCAGAAACTTGATACGGACCGGAAGATAAAGCTCGTGAGGTCCGTCAATACGGTTTTCCCTTATCAGTTTGTCAATAGACATATTATAGGCTTCAAGTGAGGAATAATCGATGAAGAACTCCTCACGGTTACGATACCCTAATGGACTTGTCCTCAGACTGAGGCTTACCCCACACTTCATGGGCTGCTTTTCTCCCGTTTTAAGCGAAATCACATTCAGGGTTTCTTCTGCAAGCGGAGATTCACCGTACAGCCAGATAAAAAGCCAGCGGTATTTGAGAAAGTTCCTTACCACACGAAAATATACCGTTTCCCTGACCTCCTCCATAGAGCTACCGCAAACACCGCTTTTTAGCAGAACGTCCATCAGTTTTTCCGAAAAAGAGAAATTGAAGTGTATTCCCGAAATAAGCTGCCTTTCCTTTCCGTAGGTTCCGGCAAGTTTCTGACGGTAATACTCCTTGTCCTTAAACTCTCCCGAATAATGTGCAATGGGTATCTCCTGATTCTCCTTCAATACAGGAGGAAGGCTCTGAGGCCAGAGAAGCTCATCGCCGATATTCTCCGTAACCACATCGTGCAGCGTTTCCATAAATCCCAAAGCCTCTCCTACACTTGGCAGCGGCGGAGTTATCATTTCCACCTGACTCTCTGAAAAGTCGGTGGTTATATAAGGGTGCTTCCCCTTGTCGCCAAATACTGCCGGGTGTGGAGTCAGGGCAAGCGTACCGTCCTGATTGACCCTGACATTTTCCTTTTCAAGTCCGAAACACCCCTCTCTAAGCAGATGGCTGTTCTGTTTAAGTATAAAGCAAAAATCCTGTGTATTCATATACTGCTATATTGTATGTTTGATTCTTCAAGTTCCTTTTCCCTTTTTCTATATAATAGATAAAGTACAATGCCCTTTATCACGCTAGTAAGCGATATGCTCCACCAGACACCATCTATTCCCATTCCCATACTTTTGCCAAGCAGAAGGGCAAGAGGTATCCTCATTGTGGTGAACACGATGCTCACGGTTGCAGGATATTTGGTAAGCCCCTGTCCGGTATAAGCCCCCGAAGTGAGAATTTCAAGTGTGGCAAACAGCTGTGAGAAGCCGACTATACGCAGATAGGCACTGCCTATTTCTATGGTGGCAGCCTCCTTCACGAAAAATGACAGTATGGTTTCCGGGAAAGCTAAAAATATGAATGTGGCAGGTATGGAAATACAATATCCAAGCCTGATGCTTGTACGATAGCATTTCCTAATCATATCCGTATTCCTTTCCCCGTAATATTGCCCTATCAGTATGGAGGTTGCCTGCATAAGACCGTTCATAAGAAGAAACGAAAGCGACTCTATCTGAAGACCCAGCTTCTGTGCGGCTATTGCATCTGTTCCCCATATACTTACTATACGCCCGATGGCTATACCGATAAGCGAGAACAAAATACGCTGCATGGCAGGTGCTGTGCCTATTCCAAGTATTTTCCTGAGAAACTTGCGGGGTACCGCTTTTATACTCAAGGTAAGTTCAAGCCTATGTCTGAGAAGATATATCGCATACATCATGGCACCCCACTGTGAAAATGCCGTAGCCCATGCCGCACCTTCCACTCCCAGTCCGAAATAAAATATAAACAGAGGGTCAAGAATGATATTGACGATATTCCCATAAAGTACCGCCCTGAACGAGAACTGTGTCTTTCCGTGTGCGTCTATAATGGCGGTAAACAAAAGGTTCATAAACATGATAAGAACAGTGATACTGCTTATCCTCAGATAGTTCTGAGCCATCGTGTTTACTTCCGGTCTTTCGATATTGAAAAGGGATATAAGAGGCTCTGCCAGCATAAAGACGAACAGGGCATAGAATATCCCCAACACGAATGTACTGCGTATTCCGCATGATATGAAGTGTTGTATTCTGTCCTTCTTTTCAGCCCCTATACTGTGTGAAACCGATACCATGGTACCAATGGTTATCACGCTTATCAAAGACCAACCCAACTTGATATAAAATCCGGCTGTTCCAACAGCAGCCACTTCTCCGCTTCCCAATTTCCCGACCCAAAACATATCTGTAATATCGTATGAAATCTGAAGACAGGATGATAATATGATAGGGATTGCTATTCTCAATAGTGATTTTCTTTTTTCTCTTTTTGCTGATGTCTGTTCCATATTTCTAATTTTATATCGTAAAAATACGATACATTATACCAATAAAAAAACTCTTAATCAAATCATAAGAGTTCGGAAAACAGTTTCTTTGCCAAAAGCAGGTTCTCACGATTAATACGATAGCAAACCTTCGGTGGAGCTATCTCACCGTCTATCAGACCTACATCTTTCAGCACCTTCAAATGCTGTGATATGGTAGATTGTGCGATTGGCAGTTCCGTTGTCAAGTCCCCACAATAACAACATGCATTGTGGTTAGCCAACAACCTTACGATTGCTATTCGTGCCGGGTGGCTCAGAGCTTTTGCAAAACGGGCTGCCAAAATATCTTTTTCCTCAAATTCTTCAGCTTTACTAAATGCCATAATATTTTCATTGTTTTATATCGCAAATATACGATATGTTTTTTATCAACTAACCCCCTGATATGAATTTTATGTTTTTTTAATGTACAGACGCACGAAGCCCCCGGAGAGTTACCCCGCCGGAGGCTTTTTATCAGAAGAATTTTCTTGTATTGTTTGCAATCCGTACAAGGCTCAACATTACAGGCACTTCTACCAGAACACCTACCACTGTTGCAAGTGCAGCTCCGGACTGAATACCGAACAGCGATATGGCGACAGCAACGGCAAGTTCAAAGAAATTACTTGCGCCAATCATACCTGCCGGAGCAGCTACGTTATGTGGCAGTCCTGAAGCCTTTGACCAGCCGTATGCAAGCAAGAATATAAAGAATGTCTGTATAATCAGGGGTACTGCAATCAATAGAATATGCAGTGGGTTTACAAGGATTGTTTCACCTTGAAACGAAAACAGAATTATCAATGTGAGCAATAGTCCGATTATAGTAGCATTGTCGAACTTCTTTATAAATACATTATTAAAATAGTCTTCTCCCTTTTTCGATATTACAGTACGGCGTGTAATTACACCACCTGCAAGAGGTATGACCACAAACAAAATTACAGAAAGTGTAAGCGTGTCCCAAGGAATGGTTATTCCGCCAACACCGAGAAGAAAAGCCACTATCGGAGCAAAAGTCACCAGAATAAGCAAGTCATTCACTGCTACCTGTACCAGCGTATAGGCAGCATCGCCTTTAGTAAGATAGCTCCATACAAATACCATAGCTGTACAGGGTGCAGCACCCAACAGTACGGCTCCGGCTAGATATTCACCAGCCAGTGCTTCCGGTATCCACTGTTTGAATATAACAAAGAAGAATATCCATGCTATGCCGAACATCGTAAACGGTTTTATCAGCCAGTTTACAATACAAGTGATAAACACTCCTTTAGGTTTCTTTCCAACATTCTTAATACTCTGAAAATCCACCTTCATCATCATGGGATAAATCATCAGCCATATAAGAATGGCTACCGGTATGGATACATTCGCATATTCAAACTTACCGAGTGTTTCGGGTATGGCAGGAAACCATTGTCCTATTGCTATTCCTACTACAATGCAGATAGCCACCCACACTGTTAGGTATCGTTCAAAAAAACCTATTCCTTTTTTCTCTTTTTCCATATCCTTATTTTTTAGCAGTTGCCACCGCAAGAGCATTTTGGCAATACTTCTTTTCTGATTTCAGTAATGTAGAAACGGGCAAAGGCATTTCTGATTTCGTCACGCACACGGCGAAACTCCGAGTCAATAAACTCCAGTGTACCTGTTGCGTGTGAAGGATCGTCAAAGCCGATATGAAGACGTTTTCCTACTTTTCCTATGAATGTAGGACAGCTTTCATTTGCATCTCCGCATACAGTTATTACATAATCCCATTCCTGATTGATATAGGTGTTTACATGTGTCGGAATATGTGAACTGATGTCTATTCCTACCTCTTTCATCATTTCCATAGCCTTGGAGTTTACCTGAACGGCTGGTTCCGTTCCGCCGGAATATACCTCTAAATTTTTGTCAAATGACTGCAAAAATCCGTGAGCCATCTGGCTGCGGCAACTGTTTCCTGTACAAAGTATCAATACTTTCATTTCAAATAGTTTTTTAATTTGTTGATTTATATTTTACATTCTATACTCATAAGCAGGTAGTTTTCACGTTTCCCACTTTTTGCCTTCCAACTTTGGTAGTTTGGAGATATTCTGACTTGTTTAATCGGAGCATATTCAAAACCTCCTATAATGGTATGTCCTTCCTTAACTGTATTTTGGTTTTCTTCGGTTGCGTCCAATAAGTCGAATCTTCCATACAGATGTATTTTTGAATTTATTTTTATGGTAGTGTAAACCGAATATCCGTTTACATCTGTTTCCGGTGAAAATTTATAGTTGAAAGCACGGTTATATTCTGCACCGAAAGAAAACCTGCTGTGGCTGTACCCCGCAAAGGCTGCAATTGAATACTGATCTTTCTGATTTCCAGAAACCGACTTCATATACTCCGGTGTATTGTATATGTCGCCATACAGTCTGAACATAAATCCTTTTACCGGTTTTAAAGTTAGTCCGGCTCCGTATTTGTAATTGTTGTCCATATTCTTAAACTTACGCCCCTCTCCGTTTGTCAGAGCCATATCAGCAGATATGACAGGTGAAAATTCATATCCTGCTACAATTCCTATATCTTCACAAAAGGCTATTCCATATTCTTCCTGAAAAGATTTAAAGATATACCTATGTCCCCAGAAATTTTCCTGTTCCGAGAACTGCTTCAGATTTACCAGTCCGGCAGACACAAAAAATCCCTTCCCTTTCCAGTCTATCTGTGCGTTCTTCAAATATCCGTTGAATTTGGTATTTCCGTTTTCATCTGCCATTGTTTCCACATTCATAAGAATTTTTGCAGAAAAACCTTTTGTAAAAAATCCTTCATATCCTACAAAAGCACGGTCAAGGTTGAATCCGCTATTCTCGTTGCAGTGTCCGACCCCTGCCTTGTAGTTGGCAAAGAGGGTTAGTATGGGTTTGCCGGAAAATAATTTTTCATCATTTTGTGCAAAAGTCGGTTGAATGAAAATGGCGGCCATCATAATTGATGAACACCATTTTATAATACTTCTCATATTCATTTTTTTATAAAATGTAATTAAACAGATAACCGGATAGTATAATGAAGAAAGCAACTGTGCCAAAAAAGATACCAATCAGTTTCCATGTCATTACTTTTTTGAGTAAGGTTGCTTCCGGTAATGATAGCCCGACAACGGCCATCATAAAGGCAATGGCTGTTCCCATAGGGATACCTTTTGCTACAAATACCTCGATAACCGGAACGATACCTGCGGCATTGGCATACATCGGTACGGCAAGAATTACGGAAAGAGGAACTGCATACCAGTTGTCTTTCGACATATATTGCTCAAAGAAACCTTCCGGTACAAAGCCGTGCATAAAAGCACCTATACCTATACCTATAAGGATATAGACAAGTACGCCGCTTACTATCTTCCACGAATCACGGATAATGGTTGGCAGTCTTTTTATAAAGGTTGTATGGTCTTTTTCCCATTCCTCGCTTTGTACTGAAGAATTGGCTTGTATTTGCTTTACCCAGTCGCTGAGATAGGGTGCAAGCTTCATTTTTCCGAGGACGAAACCGCCGATAACTCCAAGCAATATACCACTAATCACACTACTGTCCAAAGAAATTTTCCCATAGAGTCAACTGACCATCATCGGAG
>ENA-ORUB01004787-ORUB01004787.1-human-gut-metagenome-genome-assembly--contig:-NODE-4787-length-10097-cov-10.591814_pt1 | contig 10097 bp, 5 predicted proteins | sample MGYA00241918_ERZ509200 | MGnify/ENA primary metagenome ERZ509200 (study PRJEB26280, sample SAMEA2338853) | human gut metagenome | biome: human gut; feature: human-associated habitat; material: faeces... | reverse complement strand
AACGGTTACAGCGCGCAGCGCAACAGCGGCTCAAGGCGTGGCCGCGGCGCTAATCCGCCCGAAGGCACACACCGCGGCGGCGGCACCCACCGCTCCCCCGGCTCGAAAGGCCCGAAAGCCAAAGGGCGCAAGAAGCATCTGATTCTCAAGTGGACGCTCGGCATCATCGGCCTGTTCCTCGCCGTCGGCATCGGCGCGTTCGCCTACCTGTACGCCACCATCGAAATCCCCCAGCCGGAGACCATCGCGCTGGCCGAGAAAACCAGCGTGTACTATGCGGACGGCAAAACGAAAATCGGCACGTTCGCCGAGCAGAACCGTGAGATCATCGACTGCTCCGTACTGCCGAAATACGTGGGCCAGGCCGTGGTCGCCTCCGAAAACCGCACGTTCTACACGGACCGCGGCATCGACCTCAAGGGCATCGCACGGGCGCTGATCAACAACGTCACCAAGGGCACCCGCCAGGGCGGATCCACCATCACCCAGCAGTACGCGGAACGGTATTACCTCGGCGAGACCACCACCTACATGGGCAAGCTCAAGGAAGCCATACTGGCGGTCAAGATCGCGCAGACGCAAGACAAAGACACCGTCCTGTGCAACTATCTCAACACCATCTATCTCGGCCGCAGCGCCTACGGCATCCAGGCCGCCGCCCAGGCGTACTTCGGCAAGGACGCGAAAGACCTGACTGTGCCCGAGGCGGCGATGCTCGCCGGCATCATCCCGTCCCCCAGCAACTGGGATCCGGCCGTCAACGCCAAGCAGGCGAAATCGCGATTCGAGCGCGTCATCAACATCATGAAAGAGGACGGCTACATCACCGCCAAACAGGCCAGTGAAGCCACGATGCCAAAAACCGTCACCAACGCACAGCAGAACATCTACGAGGGCCCCAACGGGTATCTGCTGCAGATGGTCCGCAGCGAACTCATCAACTCAAAGGCGTTCACGCAAGACGACCTCGACACCGGCGGCTACACCATCGTCACCACCATCGACAAATCCAAACAGGATCTGATGTATCAGACCGCGAGCCCCACCAAGGGCAACGCGGGCATGCCGGACGGCGTACAGACCGGCGGCCTGTCGGTCAACGTCAAAGACGGTTCAATCATCTCGCTGTACGCGGGCGAGGATTACCTGAAGAAACAGCTCAACAACGTCACCGACGCGACCTACGAAGTCGGTTCCACGATGAAACCGTTCACGCTGCTTTCGACCGTCCAGACGGGCGTCAGCCTCGATACTGTGTTCAACGGCAACTCGCCGCGCAGCTTCCCCGGGCTGAAACAGCCGATGTCGAACTCGGGCGGCGCTAGCTACGGCTACATCAACCTGTACAAGGCGACGGCGAACTCCGTCAACACGGTGTACATGGATCTGCAGCAGCATCTCGGCGCGGACACGATAATCAAGACCGCGCACACGGCCGGCATCAAAGGCAAGATCACCGATGACGGCTACGTGACGCTCGGCAACTCCGGTCTGAGCATGATCGACATGGCGCGCGGCTTCTCCACCATCGCCAACCAGGGCAAGAAGCCGACGCTGCACATCGTCGCCAGCGTGAAGAGCAGCAAGGGGCCGGAACTGTACAAGGCGCCATCCACCGCGGAGCAGGTGTTCGACGCGAACGACACCGGACTGGTGGTCAAGGCGATGGAAGGCACCATCCAATACGGTACCGGTCGTGCGGCGAGCGCGATCGGCAAGACGATGGCGGGCAAGTCCGGCACGGCAAACGACAACAAGGCCGTGAGCTTCATCGGGTTCACGCCCTCGACGCTCACCATGTTCGCCATCTGGAATCCCGGAGCGAACGGCGAGGCGCTGGAACTGCCGACCATCAACGGGTATTACAAGGGCATGGGATATCCGGCCGTGCTGTTCACCAACTACATGTCGAGGGCGCTGGAGAACGTGGCGGACGAGAAGTTCCCCGACGTGACCGACAGCGGCAAGATCGGTGGACCCGATGGCACGTGGGGCACCGGTTCGCAATACTCGTCTTGGGGCAACAGCGGCCAGTCGCAGAGCGGGAATTCGCAGGGCGGCAGCAGGAGCGACGACCAGTCGTCGCAGAGCGGCACGCAGTCTGGCGACGGGTCGGGCTCGCAGTCGACGAAGCCGCAGACCGGCAACGGTTCGAATGGTAACGGCAATGGATCGGGCGGCAACGGGTCCGATGGCAACGGCGGGAACGGCGGCAACAACGGGAATAGCGGCAACGGAGGGAACAACGGCAACAACGGCGGAGGCTCGGATTGCGCGACCGATCCCACCGCCGCCGGCTGCTCCACCGGCAATGAATCCAGCACCAACGGCATAGCGTCGCAGTGAGGGACGAGGCCGGATTCGCGGTTATTGGCGTGCGTTGACCATCCCCGCCGGCGGGGGCACGAGAGCTAGGCCCCGTGCGACTGGAGGTGGTTCCGGCCTCTCACGACCATCAAAAAAGGGTGGCTGCAGGACGAATGAACTGCGCCCCGATTGTTGGACGCTGTTTATTAGGATACAGGCTCAGACCACGGTGGACGCTCTCCGGAATTCCTCCGGGGTGCGTCCACCGAGTCGTATCTGGCGTCGTTTGGTGTTCCAGTGGATGATGTAGTCGTCGAGCTCGGCCTTGAACCGCTCGTACGAGTCGAATTCGCGGTCGCGGTAGAACTCGTCCTTGAGGTGGCCGAACACCTGTTCGGTGGCGGCGTTGTCCAGGCAGTTGCCCTTGCGGCTCATCGACTGTCGTATGCCCAGTTCCCCGAGCCGTTCGCGCCACCACGGGTGCTGGTACTGCCATCCCATGTCCGAGTGCAATACGGGACTTGCGCCGGCGGGCAGCTTGGGCGCGAGCATGGCGAGCAGACGCTTCTGCTGTTCCATGTCGGGATGCCGGCTGACGTCCCAGGCCATGATCTCCTTGCTGGCCATGTCATAGACCGGCGCGAGATAGGCCTTGGCACCCGCGACCTTGAACTCGGTGACGTCGGTGCCGAGCTTGGCGAACGGCCCGTCGGCCCGGAAGTCGCGCTTGAGCAGGTTCGGCACCCGTTCGCCGTCCTCGCCCCTGTACGAGCTGTACTTCCTCCAGGGGTTCGCCGCCCGTATCCGGCACTTGAGCCCCATGCGGCGCATGACCCTGAGCACGGTCTTGGCCGACACCCTCCGCCCGAACTCGTGGACCAGGCACATGTGGATCTGCCGGTGCCCGCATCCGTTGGCGGTCCTGCCCCAGACCGCCGCGATCAGCGGTTCGAGGTCGGCTCGCGTCACATGCTCCGGATGAGACAGGTGACGGTAGTACGTGGACCTCGCCAACCCGCCGGCCCTCAGCAAGTGGTCGAGCCGGTGTCCCCGCCCTGCGAGCGATCGCACGATGGCGCTTCGCTCGCGCCTCGCGACTTCCGCGCCCGCAGGGCGCGCACTTTTTCCAGGTACGCGACCTTCGCCCTGAGGTAGGCGACCTCCTCGGCGAGCTCCTGCTCGCGCGTCGGTTTGGGTTTCGGACTGGATTTCGCGCCCCTCGGCCTGCCCTTGGGCTTCGGGCGCAGGGCCCCGGGCCCGCCGGTACGGTATTCGCGGCACCAGCGCTCCAGGGGCGCGACGCTCGCGATTGCGTATTTGGCCATGACCTCCGTCTTGGTCATGTCGTTGTCGACGTGGTCGCGGGCGGCCGCGACCTTCGTCTCCCAGTCGTAGCTGCGTTTGCCCTTCGCGCCCATGACCGCATCCTCTCCGTTGGACCTGTATTTCATGATCCATTTTTCCGCGGTCTGCACGGGCATCGCAAGCCGGCGGGCAAGGAAATGCTTGCCCACGCCGGCCTTGATGAGCCCCAGCGCCTCGCGCCGGAACTCATCATCGTAACGTTCCCTCCGATCCTCACGCATACGAAAGAACCGCACCTCCGATCATCGAATCTGAATTTCCTCAGTCCAACAATCGGGGTGCGGTTCACGAATCCTGCAGCCACCCTTTCGTTTACCGCGAAATATCAGCGCTGCGAACGGTTGATCGCGGAGATGATCGCCTTGAGCGCGCTGGTGGTAATCGAGGAGTCGATGCCGACGCCCCAGATGATCTGGGTCTCAGCGTCCTCACCCACCTGGCATTCCACGTAGGACGCGGCCATGGCGTCGGTACCGACGGACATGGTGTGCTCCACGTAATCCATCACGGACGCCTCAATGCCGAGGTTGGAAACCGCGTTGAGGAACGCCGCAATCGGGCCGTTGCCGATGCCGGAGATCTCACGCTCGTGAGGCTCGTCCACGCCCACGTTCACGCCGCGGTCGAGCACACGCGCCTTGAGCACGGTGTCTGAACCATCCTCGCCGGAGCTGACGGCCACCTTGAGCAGTTTGAGGCGGCCCCACGGAGCGAGCGTCGCGTCATGCGTATCGCCGACGACCACGCCGGCGGCCGTCATGCCGGACTGCTCCACCGGCAGGTACTCGTCCTTGAAGAGACGCCAGATGTCCTCGTCCTTGACTTCCTTCTTGGTCGTGTCGGCGAAGTTCTGCACGATCTTGTCGAACTCCACCTGCAGACGCTTCGGCAGGTCGAGGTTGTGGTTGGTCTTGAGCAGGTATGCCATGCCGCCCTTGCCGGACTGCGAGTTGACGCGGATGATCGCCTCGTAGGTGCGGCCGATGTCCTTCGGGTCGATCGGCAGGTACGGCACGAGCCACACGAACTTGTCGAGATCGGCGCCGACTCGGTCCGCAGCGACCTCGCGGGCTTCGAGGCCCTTCTTGATGGCGTCCTGATGGGAGCCGGAGAACGCGGTGAACACGAAGTTGCCCGCGTACGGATGACGCTCGGAGATCTTGATCTGGTTGCAGTACTCGACGGTCTTGCGGATCTCGGGAACGTTCGAATAGTCGATCTGCGGATCGATGCCCTGCGTGAGCATGTTCAGACCCAGCGTGACCAGATCCACGTTGCCGGTGCGCTCGCCGTTGCCCAGCAGGCAGCCCTCCACGCGGTCGGCGCCGGCCAGCACGGCCAGCTCGGTGGCGGCCACGCCCATGCCTTCGTCGTTGTGCGGGTGCAGGGAGAGCACCACGGCGTCACGGTCGTCAAGATGCGTGGACACGTACTCCACCTCATCGGCGAACACGTTCGGCGTGGTCATCTCGACCGTGGCCGGCAGGTTGATGATCATCGGGTGCTCGGGGGTCGGCTTGATGACGCCGATGACCGCATTGCACACCTCGACCGCGTATTCCGGCTCGGTACCGGTGAACGATTCGGGGCTGTACTCGTAATACAGGTCGATGCCCTTGGCCTCGTTTTCAAGGTCCTTGCACAGCTCGGCCGCGTCGGTGGCGAGCTTCTTGATCTCTTCCTTGTTCTTGCGGAACACGACCTCGCGCTGCAGCACGGAGACCGAGTTGTAGAAATGCACAATCGCACGCTTGGCGCCCTTGAGCGCCTCGTAAGTGCGGCGAATCAGGTGCTCACGACACTGGGTGAGCACGACGATGGTCACGTCGTCGGGGATGAGCTCGCGTTCAATAAGCATGCGGATGAAGTCGAAATCCGTCTCTGAGGCGGACGGGAAGCCCACTTCGATTTCCTTGAATCCCATGGAGACGAGCAGGTTCCAGAAGCGCAGCTTACGCTCGGAGTCCATCGGGTTGACGAGCGCCTGGTTGCCGTCGCGAAGGTCGACGGAGCACCAGCGCGGGGCACGCTGCAGACGCTTGCCCGGCCACGTGCGCTCGGGATAGTCGAACGGCACCTGCTTGTCGTAGGCGACGTACTTGGTGTAAGGCATATCGCTCGGCTTCTGCGGCTCGCCGATGAATCGTGCGGGAGGCAGCAGCGGGTCGTTGTTCCCCCCATTGGACGCCGCGGCGACCGCCGCAAGATCAAACACTGATGATTGATCCTGACCCATATCTCCTCCTTTACTTGATGATGCCGGCGCCTGTTGCCTGCCGGCCGTATGTTGTCGTCGCACGATAGGTCATGCGATTAATCAGTCTAGCGTGAAGCGCTCCGGTAAACCGCCGAGATATCAAGAATGCGGCCAATCCATGCGGCCTTCGGAGCGTTATCTCGCTTCCGAGGGGGTGATTTCAGGCCCGCCGAACATCTATCTGCGTTTCAAGGGGTTGGCGTTGCTCGATATTCGAGGTATTGCATGATGGACGCCACTGGAATCATGCGGCTCCCATGCCATTGATACTCGGCCACCAACCCCTCGAAATGCAGATAGATGTTCCGGAGCGTCCGAGTCACCCCCTCGAAACGTAGATACCCTGCCGAGATAACGTTTCGGCCCCTCTCCGGACGCCCGTTGACTGTATGGCGGCACCCGCTCCACGCATGGTGGCGACTTCGCGAAGAGTATGGCGCCGCACAGGGCGACTCGCTACAGTGGAGGGCATGACACTGCGTTTTCACGACGACGGCACGTTCCGCGTGCTGCAAATGGCCGACATTCAGGACGGCCCGGAAGTCAACCGCGACACGATCCGCATGATCGAGGCCGCAATCAACGAGGCGAAGCCGGATTTGGTGGTGTTCACCGGCGATCAAATCCGCGGGTACGATCCCGCGTACATCGACACGTTCCTGCGCCGGCGCGGCGAGAACCCCGGCGCACGCGTACGTCTCGTCACCGAAATCGAGGCGAAGCTACACGGCATCCACAGGCGCATCGCGGCGCGGCGCAATCCGGACCTGCCACCGCAGGACGATGTGGTCACGATGGACGACCTGATGAACGACACCCGGCAGAAAGTGCGCGACACGTTCAGCGCGTTCCTCGGACCGGTCATCAACGCGGGCGTGCCATTCGCCGCGACCTATGGCAATCACGACTTCCAGTGCGGCATCCTGCCTGACGAGCAGGACGACATCTACCGCGAGTTCCCCGGCTGCCTGAATCCCGAGGCCGATGCGGCCGGCGGCTCGCCGTTGGCCATCGAGCCGGGCACATTCGCGCTGCCCGTGCTGTCCTCCGACGGTTCGGAGCATGTGGCGATGGGCGTGATGCTGGTCAATTCCGGCGATTATGCGGGCAAGCCGGAGGAGAATGACGCCCAGTACCCGCGGTATGTGGCGCATTCGCGCGGACTCGACCTGGCGGATTCGGACGGCTACGGCACACCGAGCGCTGAGGCGATCGCATGGCTGGGCGACGTGCAGCGCACGCTCGCCGAGCGCAACGGCGATGGCGAACCGGTGCCGTCGATCACGTTCCAGCATATTCCGCCGCAGGAATTCTATGACTGCCTGACCGAGGTCCCGGCATGGACGCCGAACGCCGTGGAGGGCGCCCGCAATTACGCCGGGCGCTGCTACGTGCTCAACGACGCCGTATGCCGGCCGGGGTCACGGCTCGGCGAGGCGATCGGCTGCGCTGACGAGAACGTCGGCGAGGTGGACGCATTGCGCGAGGCGGGCGGCTATTTCGCGTTGTACTGCGGGCACGATCACAAGAACTCGTTCGTCGGGCACGTGCATGACCTCGATCTAGGGTATGCGCCGACGTGCGGCTTCGAATGCTACGGCCCGAAGTCTCGCCTGCGCGGCATCCGCCTGTTCGAGTTCCGCGAGGACGACCCGGCCGCGTATGAGACCCGCATGCTCACGTGGGGCGACCTGGTCGGCCGTTACAGCGGCAATGAGTTGCGCGTGTTCTTCGAGGATCATTGCGTGACGGGCGCCGCGACCCTGCGCAATGAACTACGCCGGCCGCAGGTGTTTGCCACCGTCGCCCTGACCCTATCCGCCGGCTTCGCGGCAATCGTGCGCTCCATCGCACGGCGTCTGCGACGCTAGCGCAGCGGCGGCAAACAGACGACAAAGGGCATGGTTCCGGCGGCGATATCGTCGACACCATGCCTATTCATATCCGCCGTATATCCACCCGGCTCGTCCCCGGGCCGGCCCTACCTCTACTCGGTCAGGTACAGCACGTTCTCGTCAAGGGGGAACGACGTTCATGTGGTACCCCTCCATTTTCAGGAACGGCTTGGAGCTGTCAGGCTTGGCATGGCCTGACACGTCGGCAACTGGTAGCTCGCGCCGGCCAGTCCCTCCAGTTTGTCGCTGCTGATGCCGGCTGGCACATAGATGGAGTCCATCGGCTTGTTGATTTCGGCCTCGCTATATGTCGAACTCGACCCATAGCAGGATTTGAATCCTTTCTTGCCGCCGCAGCGATAGTCGCTATCCGGCCCCATGAGCTCGATGCCGACGTCCGACGGCACCTTCCACCAATCGTCACCACCCGTGTCCGTCCGGCGTGCAGCGTGACCGACTGCGGAGCATCGGGGCTCAGCATGGGCTTGCCCGAGCCAACCGAGGTGGCCTTGCCCTTGTCGTCCAACGTCAGGCACCAACTGTCGTCTTTCAGGCAGTATTTGCCTGCTATCGGCTAGAAATCGCCTTTGCCGAGTGCGGTGCGAACATCCGTCAGGCTCATGTCCTTGGTGGGCTTGGCCGATGATGCACCGCCGTCCGCGCCGGCGCTGCCGCCCGGCTCCTTGACATCGGCGTCGGGCAGCTCACCCCAATCCAGGTCGATGGAGACGGTCAGATAGTACACGGTGTCGTCGCTGGGAGCGGGCTTCATCTTGACGATGTCGTTTTTGCCGCCGACGTAGCCGTTGTACGGCATGAACGGGTTGGCGGAGTTATTGGTCATGTCCGCCGTGGTCTTGTCGTAGAGCTTCGGGTCACGGTAGATCAGGAACGGCTTGGTCGTGTTCACGGCTTTCTGCTTCTTGGCCGCGGCCAGCGCGTCCGCGTCAAAGTACCCGTCGCTTTCGAGCTTGTTCAGGTCCGCGCCGACCGGCACGACCAGATAGAAGTCCTGCATGTGATACGTCGCGCCGGAGATATTGTTGTAATCGCCGTTTTCGACCATCTTGCCGTTGTTGCAGACGATGCCGCCTGCCGTATTCGAGTCTTCCGGGCTGGTGCCGCACCAGTAGTTCGTCATACTGGATCGCGGGAACAGTTCGAACGCGCCGGTGTCACCGGTGAGCAGATAGTCGGCTTTCGGGCTGGAGCAGTACGGCTGCTGGATGGCATCGCAGGAGCTCAGCGACTCGTATTCGCCGTATTCGGTACCGTCGCGACCTTTCGGATAGGGGATGTACGAGTTGCCTTCGCTGCCATCGCCGCCATCCTTGAACGTGATGCAGTCACCGGAGTTGTTGCACCACGTTCCCGCGGCCACACCGGAGACACCGAGCAGATTGTCGCCGCCGGTCTCCGGGGAATCGTGAACCGTGTAGGCGTCCTTGACGCCGCTGGCGTCGATGCCGTAATACAGCGTGACCGCATCGCCTTCCGCTACCGTGGATCCGGGCATCGGGTCGGAACCGGACACTTTGCCGACGAACTTCTTCGAGGCGAGGCGCGGCACGAGCGTCACGTCATGTCCTTGGCTTTCCAGTTCGGATTTCACCGTGTCGACGTCCCGGCCGACGATGTCGATGCTGATGGCGCCGCCGTCGCTCTTCGTGGCGACGCCGATGTAGATGCCGTCGTCCTTGTCGCCGTCCGACAGCGCCTGTCCTTCGGCGGGGTAGGTCGCCACCACGGAACCGATTGGCTTCTTCTTGGTGTCGGACACCGGTACCTGCTTGTAATGTACCGGCACACCCATCGTCTTGAACGTGGATACGACCTTCGTGGCCTGCTTGCCCATCGTGTTCTTGGGCACACCGGGGCCACCCGACTCCTGGACGATTACCGCGGCGTCCTTCTGGACGCGGTCGCCGGGCTTCATGCCCTCGTATCCGAGGAACACGCCCTTCTTCTTGCCGGAGAAGATGATCGCCTTCGATGCCTTCACGCCCTTGGCTTTCAGCTGGGTGACCACGTCATCGGCGGTGGCTTCGCCGCCGGACGCACCGGAGATCTCTTCGGCGGTAGGCAGCGGGGTTCCGCCCCAGATGCCCGCGCGATACGTGAAGAACAGGGCAAGACCGACACCCAACGCGAGGGCGATCACCACGGCCACGATGAGGCCGATGAGCTTGCCTCTGGATTTGGGCTTCGGCGTTTGCCCTGGCACGGCCGGCGTCGCCGCTGACGGCTGGGCTGCGGGCGCGGCCGGAGTCGAG
>ENA-ORUB01004786-ORUB01004786.1-human-gut-metagenome-genome-assembly--contig:-NODE-4786-length-10103-cov-2.732683_pt1 | contig 10103 bp, 6 predicted proteins | sample MGYA00241918_ERZ509200 | MGnify/ENA primary metagenome ERZ509200 (study PRJEB26280, sample SAMEA2338853) | human gut metagenome | biome: human gut; feature: human-associated habitat; material: faeces... | reverse complement strand
GGCTATTACACCGGCACGATCTTTGAGGTGGCCATGGAGGGCTTTGGCGGCTCTGTGGCCGGCGGCGGAAGATATGATAATTTGGTTGAGGAAATCGGTGGAAAGCCTACAGGCGCAGTCGGTTTTGCTCTGGGGATTGAAAGACTGATTATGATTCTGGAAAAGCAGCATGGTGCTATTACCGAAACACCTGAGAGAGATGTTTATATCGGCTCTATGGGCGAAAAGGGACTTTTGAAAGCACAGTCTCTGACCTATGAGCTGAGAAAGGCAGGCATTCAGGCGGACTGCGATACTGTGGAACGCAGTGTAAAGGCACAGATGAAATATGCCAATAAGATTGGTGCAAAATATTCCGTTATCCTTGGTGATTCTGAACTGGAAAGCGGCAGAGTAGAGCTGAAGGATATGGCAAACAGTGAAAAGAGCGAGGTTGCTCTGGCAGATTTGCCTGCAATCCTCAAGGAAAAATGCGGAAAATAAAACAAAAACAGAATGAATACAGAGCCTTGGGAGAACCTTCTTTCAAGGCTTCCTTTTTACTTGCGGGGCGGCAGAGATTTTCATTGCCATGCAGCTTGGAAAAGTCTTGTATTTTTGGGAATAAAGTGATATGATAGCTTGATGGATTGAAGAATGTCAGAAAATTTCCTTAAAGGATAAGGAGGATACAGCATGAAGGTTGTAATCGTAGGGGACGGTAAGGTCGGCGGCACTATCGCCAGACAGCTCTCCGGTGAAGGACATGACATCATTGTAATTGATAATAATACAAGTGTTCTGAATAATGCTTCCAATACGATGGATATTATGAGTGTGGAGGGGAACGGCGCAAGCATGCTTGTCCAGAAAAGAGCAGGTGTGCCTGAGGCAGATTTGCTGATTGCGGCAACCTCCGCGGATGAGGTAAATATGCTTGCCTGCCTGCTGGGGAAAAAGCTGGGCGTGCCGCATACGATTGCCCGTGTGCGTAACCCCGAATATTATGAGCAGATTAACGAATTGAAGGAAGAACTTGGACTGAGCATGACGGTAAACCCCGAATTTGCGGCGGCAACGGAAATCCTGCGTCTTTTGCGCTTCCCCTCTGCTTTGAAAATCGAGGTGTTTGCGAGAGGGCGTGTGGAGCTGGTAGAGGTCAAGATTCCGCCCCACAGTGTGCTGGATGGGATGCCTCTATGGGCGATTTATAAGGAGTTTCAGGTAAAGGTTCTGATCTGCGCGGTGCAGAGAGCAGGAGAGGTGCATATCCCCAACGGTAACTTTGTATTGCAGGCAGGGGATAAAATCAACCTGACCGCATCACATAGTGAGATTGAAAAATTCTTCCGTACCATCGGTCTGTTCCGTACGGGGGTAAAATCGGTCATGATTCTGGGCGGCGGCAGAATGGCGTATTATCTGGCAAAGGCACTGATTCTTTCTCATGTGCGCGTAAAGATTATCGAACTGGATTATAAGCGTTGTGAATATCTATGTGAGGCGCTGCCGGAAGCGGTTGTGATTCACGGAGATGGGACGGATAAGGAAACTCTGCAGGAGGAGGGTCTGGAAAAGACGGATGCTCTGGTCTGCCTGACGGGGATGGATGAGGAAAATATCGTAGTTGCGCTTTATGCCAAGGCGAAAAAGGTTTCCAAGGTGATTGCGAAAATCAACCGTATTTCCTTTGATGAAATTCTGGATGCGCTGGATATTGATGGCTTTATTTCGCCGAAGATGATTGCGGCAAATAATATTGTCCGTTATGTGCGCGCGATGCAGAATTCCGCAGGGAGCAGTAACGTAGAAACGCTGCATAAGCTGGTAAATGAGCAAATTGAAGCATTGGAGTTCAAGGTAAGAGAAAAATCCAGCGTAGTGGGTGTGCCGCTCAAGGATTTGAAGACGAAAAGCGAGGTTCTGGTGGCAACGATTATCCGCAACGGCAGGGTTATTATTCCGGGCGGTAATGACATGATTGAGGTAGATGACAGCGTGATTATTGTTACCAGAAATAAGCATTTGACGGACTTGAAGGATATTTTGAAATAATAGATTGAAATTTGGTGAAGGGTTATGAATTTTAATATGATTGCCTATATTCTGGGCAATATCATACGAATAGAGGCTGCCCTGCTTGCAGTGCCTGCCTTTGTTTCTATATGGTATCAGGAGGCAAAGGCGGCATCGGCATTTGTCGCAACCATTATCGCCTGCCTGATGGTAGGGACGGTTCTGGTCAGCCGTGAGCCGGAAAATAAGCGGATTTATGGGCGAGAGGGCTTCGTTGTGGTTGCACTTTCGTGGATTGTGATGTCCGTTCTGGGGGCACTGCCGTTTTATCTGAGCGGCTCTATTTCGGGCTATGTAAATTGCTTTTTTGAAACGGTATCCGGCTTTACCACAACGGGCGCAAGCATTTTGCAGGAGATTGAAACTCTGCCGAAAAGTATTCAGTTCTGGCGTTGCTTTACGCATTGGATTGGCGGTATGGGGATTCTGGTATTTATGCTTGCAATTATGCCCCTTGGGGACGAGCGCACGATGTATCTGATGAAGGCGGAGGCACCCGGACCTCTGGTTTCCAAGCTGGTGCCAAAGGTAAAATCGACAGCAAAAATCCTGTATACGATTTATATTGTACTGACACTGGTGGAGATGATTTTGCTGTTTGCAGGTGGAATGCCCTTTTTTGACAGCGTGGTGCATGCCCTTTCGACAGCGGGGACAGGCGGCTTTTCTGTAAAAAATAGCAGCATTGCGGAATACAATAGTGCGTATTTTGAATATGTCATTACGGCATTTATGCTGCTGTTCGGGGTGAACTTCAACCTGTTCTATTTGATGCTGATGAAGGATTTTAAGAATGTGTGGAAAAATGAGGAGCTGCGCTGCTATATCGCCATTGTCTGCATGGCGACAGCGTTGATTACCATAGATATTTCTCGGTATTATTCGACAGTGGAGGGTGCCTTCCGCCATGCGATTTTTCAGGTGGCGGCAATTATGAGTACAACGGGTTTCGTAACGGCAAACTTCGACCTCTGGCCTGAGTTTTCCAAGACGCTTCTGTATTGCCTGCTAATTCTTGGGGCATGCGGCGGTTCAACTGCGGGCGGTATTAAGGTTTCGCGTTTTGTAATCCTTCTGAAAATGATTAGGCGGGAGATCAGCCATATTGTGCACCCGCGCTCTGTTAACCTGATTAAACTGGACGGCTATAAGGTGGATGAGGATTCTATTCGCAGCGTGACAGGGTTTATTATTCTGTATGTGCTCATTTTGCTGGGGTCGTTCATGCTGGTTTCGCTGGATAATTTCGACTTTATTACGAATGTGACTGCGGTTACAACATGCCTGAGTAATGTCGGACCGGGACTTGCTATGGCAGGGCCTGTTGAAAACCTTTCCTTCTTCTCCGGCTTCGCAAAGATTGTGCTTTGCTTGGATATGCTGCTGGGGAGACTGGAAATTTTCCCGATTATTATGCTTTTCGCTCCATCCATCTGGAGAAAGAGCTACATGTAACAACGCAGAGCCAAGCATCTGCAAAAAAAGAACAGCTTACATGCTTGCATGATAGGCTGTTCTTTTTATTGCAGATATTTGGCGAGCGCCACAACGAAAAAATACGAAGTATTTTTGAGATGGGCTCTGCGTTGTTACATGCGAGTGTCCTGATTTCGATTTTACAGAAAAAGCAGCCTGTTTGGGCTGCTTTTTCTGTAAAGGGGAGGGTATATTACTATGATAAACCAAATATAGGTAGTTGTCTGTTTTTTTCTTTCAATATTTTTCTTCCAATAGGGGAAGGGGTGCCTGCAGCCTTTCGGGGAAGGGGACTGCAGGCGGAAGTAAAAGGGGGCGTCCTTTCGACTTCTTTTGTAGTATACTGTAAAAATATGGACAAAGTGTGAATAGAAACTTAAGGCTTTGTTAAAATATGCGAATGTTTTCTTTATTTGGGTGCCCTTTATCCGCTGCACAGAGAGCTTTGCCCTGATTGCTGCTGTATATAATGAGCCAATAGTTCGGATTTATGAATAAAAGTTGTAAATAAAATATCAGCGTGTTATGATAATTTGAGAGATATCCATGAAATAGGATTCGATACAGACGGGCTTATGCAATGAGGAGAAAAACATGGCAGATAGTGGAAGGATTGAAAAAAAGAAAGAACGGCAGACAAATCAGGCAGATATGGGACAGAAACGCAGATCACACCGTATGAATATCACGGCACTTCTGATTTTTCTGTTTTTATTTATTGGCTGCTCTCTTTTGCAGTACGCGAACAACGGGCAAAATGCACAGAAGTCCTGCGGGCTGATGCTGGATCAAATGAAGGAACTGATTACGGAAAATGAAAGGAGCTTTCAGCAGCTGGAGGATACGCTGAAGGATGAATATACTATTCGGGCGAATATCGCGGCGGATTATATTACACAGGGCTGGGAGGATTACAAGGAGGCAGATGATTTTGCTGCGCTGGCGAAGCTGTTAGGGGTGGACGAGGTGCATGTGTTTGATGAAAAGGGTAAAATTATCAACGGATCTGTCCCCAAATATTATGGCTTTACAATGGATTCAGGGGAACAGATCGGTTTTTTTAAGCCTATGCTTTCTGACCACACGCTTTCCCTTTGCCAGGATGTAACGCCGAATACGGCAGAGGGCAAGCCTATGATGTATGCGATGGTCTGGGCAGAAAATGACAATGCACTGGTGCAGATTGGCGTAACGCCGGACAGATTGCTGGAATGGATGCAGAATAGTGATATCAGCAAGATTGTGGGGCGGTTGCCGCTGGTTGAAGGGATGTCGATTTATGTTGTGGAGAATGCAACAGGAACGGTGCTTGCCGCAACGAATGATGATATACTGGGGTATGAGATTTTTCCTGAAGACAGAATACAGGATTCTCTGGAGGAAGGAAAACGCTATCAGAAAACGGTTTCGTTCCATAACAGCAGCCGTTATGTTGTCTATGAAAAAATGGGGGAATATGATATTCTCGTTTCTTATAAAATTCGTGCCGCGAATAAAACCTTACCGCTTTCTATGGCAGAATTTGCGCTCATTCTGATTGCGGCACTCCTGCTGCTCACGCGAGTGACAAGAAGCTACATCAATTATCTGGAGCGGCAGGGGCGTGAGCTGCGTACCTCCAATATGGCAAAGACGGATTTTCTACGCCGCATGAGCCATGATATCCGCACGCCGCTGAATGGGATTCGGGGCGTGACTGCGATTGCCGAGTATTATGCGGATGACATGGAAAAGCAGGCGGAGTGCCGCCATAAGGTAATGCAGGCATCCGGCTTTCTGATGGAGCTGGTTAATAATGTGCTGAATATGAATAAGCTGGAATCCGGTGAAATGAAACCGGAATATAAGCCGTTTGATTTGATTGAGCTTTTGAAAGAAACAACGAGTATCATTGAGATGCAGGGACAGGAATATGCCATCCATTTTCAGATGCAGATGGGAAAGCATAAATATCGTCATTTGATTGGCAGTCCGCTGTATCTGAAACAGGTTTTGCAGAATATCGGCGGCAATGCGGTGAAATATAACCGCGCAGGCGGAGCAGTCACGTTTGCTTCTGAGGATGTCGCGTATTCTGATGGGCGCGTGGTGGTAAAATTCACCTGTACGGATACGGGGCGCGGCATGAGCAGGGAATTTCTCGTGCATGCCTTTGAACCGTTTTCGCAGGAAAATACGGACGCACGGACAACCTTTACCGGTACGGGGCTTGGACTTGCCATCACGAAGCAGATGGTAGAGCTGATGGAGGGCACGATTTCGCTGAAAAGTGAGCAGAATGTCGGCACAACGATTTCTGTGACGATTCCATTCCGGATAGATGTTGATTATACGGAGCCGCAAGAGGACGCAAAGCCTGCCGATGCTGCTTCTCTGGAGGGCGTGCATGTGCTGCTGGTGGAGGATAACGAGTTAAATATGGAGATTGCGGAGTTCCTGTTGAAAAAGGCAGGAATCACTGTAACAACGGCATATAACGGACAGGAGGCTGTGGATGTATTCCGTACGAAGGCGGCGGGCACCTTTGATGTCATCCTGATGGATGTGATGATGCCTGTGATGGATGGGCTGACGGCAGCAAGGGAAATCCATGCAACGAACCGTGTGGATGCGGCGGAGATTCCCATTTTTGCCATGACGGCAAACGCATTTTATGACGATGTGAGACAAAGCAGAGAGGCAGGTATGGTGGAGCACCTTTCCAAGCCCATACAGGAGCAGGAGCTGCTGGATGCCATCCGTCGGCATGTGAAACGGTGAGTGCTTATAAGAGAAAAAAGGGAAATTCCTTAACAGAAGGAGTTTCCCTTTTTGGTTATTACCAACAGCAAACCGCCCGAATCGGGGCGATAACCTCGGTTCGGGCGGTTCGGCATTTTCATATTGATGCTCTATCCGTTAGCATTTTAGCGGGTATAAAAGCATCCATTCATTACATGCTGCGAGCGCGGTACAGGAAGGTTACAATCTGCGCACGGGTACAAATGCCGTCCGGCATGAAGGAATTATCACCTGTGCCGGCGGTGATTCGCCCGGTCAACCGCTTTCTCATAGTAGCTGCCCTCCGGCACATCCATGAATGCGTTGGGCGCGGCTCCACAGGCGGCGGCGGTGGCGGCGGCAGCAGCAGCGTAACAAAATATGCCGTAACCATTTCTTCCGCAGATAACGGCAAGGTTACGTCCGATAAGACAAGAGCGGCAAAGGACAGTGTTGTAACCATTACAACAAAGGCAAACGATGGCTATGTGCTTGATACAATCAAAGCAACCGATAAGGCCGGCAAGGAAATCAAGCTGACCGATAAGGGCGATGGCAAATACACCTTTACCATGCCTGCATCTAAGGTGGAAGTAAAGGCTGCATTTAAGCAGACTGCATCCAAACCCGGCAAGCCCGCTGAGGAAATGAAGACAGTCATAGTAATGCAGATTGGCAGCAAGACGATGTTCGTAAACGGTAAGGCTTACGAAAAGGACGCTGCACCTGTTATCATGAACGACAGAACTCTGGTTCCGATTCGATTTGTAACGGAATCTCTGGGCGGCACGGTTGCTTGGAACGCAGAAACAAAAGAAGTTACTCTCGTGATTGATGGTAAGGAAATTAAGATGACAATCGGCAAGACGATTGAAAAATACGGCGTTGCTCCCGTTATCATCGATAGCCGTACCTTCGTTCCTGTTCGCTTCGTGGCAGATGAGCTTGGGGCAACAACCGCTTGGAACGCTGAAACGAAAACAGTAACCATTACGAAAGCAGTAACCCCTGTGAAAACAGAAAAATAAATAGAAATAAAACGAATAACCAGTAGGTTGGGCGTTCATCGGAAACGGTGAACGCCTTTTTTGGTAATAAGCAAATAAAAAAGCCAGCAGTCGAAAATCAACTACTGGCTTATTTCTACGGAGATGGTGGGATTTGAACCCACGCACGGGTTTGCGCCCGCCTGCCGGTTTTCGAGACGTTCTCCTTCTTCCAACTTTGTGAGAAGTTAGTGGAAGTCGGAAGAATTTAGTGGATGTTATAAACTGCGAAATATCAATGATTTCTCCTTGCTTTATTGTAGTGAAAAGCGAAAACCCCGATAATTTCGGGAAAGTTCGAATAGGGCGAATTTTTAACAAAATGTTACATTTGTGAGAATTTTGGAGAGAATCGGGAGAGAACTGGAGAGAACTGGAGTAGCTTTTTTGCGGAAATACCTACCTGTACCTAATATAAAATAGGGGAGGATTTCTGCATGAAAAAAAGAAGAAAGGTTTATGATGAAATAAGAAAACAATATCCCGAAACAATTTCTAAGGATCAATTTTATCGGATTGCTCACATCAGCAAAGCAACAGCACTTTATCTGCTGCAAAGTGGATTGGTGCCTTGTATTGATTCGGGAAAGAAAACGCGACGGTATACAATTCGGACAGAGGATGTAATCACTTACTTAATGGAACGTGAGATTCATCCAGAGGACTATCGTGCACCGGAGATGTGGTATGCAAAACGATCTGGTCGCGCGAAACCTCGTAAAAAGCGTTGTAATAGATTGAAAAAATTGTCAGAGACGGAGACAAAGCATTTTCGGAAGTATATGGAAGCTAAGCTGGAAGATTATGATGATTTGCTGAAGGTAGCAGATGTAACCGAGGTGATTGGATATAGCAGTGCATCCATTCATCTCTGGTGTAAAAATAAAAAGCTGCGAGCATTTCGTGTTTCCGGGAAATTCCTTATCCCTAAAAGTTGCTTTTTGGATTTTATGGTGTCGGAGAGTTGCTTTGACATCAGGTGTAAGACGAATGAACATATTTCTCTGGTAAGGTCTTTTCTTGAGCAGTTTGCAGATGGAATGTAACGGTGAAAAATTATTATTTCTAGTACATAGAATTTAGTTGTTCTGACAATAATCATAACAGTAAAAAATCTATTTCCCAAAATCGAAAAAATATTGTTTTTGGGAAATAGAGACGCTATAATGAAAACAGAGGTGGTGAACAGATGAAACTGATTGAAAGAAAGGTATATCTTGACAAAATGATAAATGTTATTGGTACACCTGATATAAAAGTCATTACCGGTGTTAGGCGAAGTGGGAAGTCAAAACTGTTAGAAGCATTTAGGGACTATGTTGAAAAAACTTATAAGGATGCCAATATCATTCATATCAATTATAATCTGACTAAGTTTGAAGATTTTAAGGACTACCATGTGTTGAATGATTATATTGAGAATTCTTACAAAAAAGGTGTGGAAAACTTTGTGCTGATTGATGAGGTTCAGATGTGCTCGAATTTTGAACTTGCAATCAACAATATTCATGCGTTGGAAAAGTTTGACATCTATATTACTGGCTCTAATGCATTTTTGCTAAGTTCAGATTTGGCTACATTGTTTACAGGCAGAACCTTTGAAATTAAGGTGTTTCCCTTTTCTTTCAAGGAATTTTTGAAATATTACAATTTGTCTGATTATTACACGGCTTTTGACCGTTATTTGAAAGAAGGCGGTATGGCAGGTTCTTATCTGTATAAAGATCAGGAAGCGAAGTACGATTATGTGGCAGATGTAATTGATACACTCATTGTTCGTGACATCAAGCAGAAGTATAAAATTCGCAACCCAATTCTTATGAATCGTATCGTAGATTTTTTGATGGACAACATCTCAAATTTGACATCTGCAAGAAATATTGCTGATTCTTTGACAAACCATAAGGATAAAATTAATCACAGGACAGTTGGTCATTACATTGAGTACCTTTGCAATGCCTTTGCATTTTATAAAATCCGCCGCTATGATATTCAGGGAAAGAAGTACCTTTCTTCCAATGATAAGTATTATTTGAGTGACCACACATTTCGCTATGCAAAGCTGGGGACTAAGAATATGAATCGTGGCCGCACTATTGAAAATATTGTAGCTGTAGAACTGCTTCGTAGAGGATATGAGGTGTATGTTGGAGTACTGTATAAGAAGGAAATTGATTTTGTTGCACTAAAACGCAATGAAAAGATTTATATTCAGGTATCTGATGATATTAGTGAAGAAAAAACCTTTGAGAGAGAAGTAAGTCCGTTGTTGCAAATCAAGGATGCTTACCCGAAGATGCTGATTGCCAGAACCAGATGCGAAGAATATCAGTATGAAGGTATTCGAATTGTGGATGTGGCGGATTGGCTTGCAGCGGATTAAAACAATATTTCCCAAAATCAAAATGTTATTAAAAATGGGAAATAGTTTTATATGAACATAAGCAGGAGGCAGAAAATGAATTTTGAATTAAGGCATTTTGATACAACACTGCTTCGTTTTTCTGCGACTGAGGACAGCAACACACCGGAAATTAAGATTTTATCATTGAATGAAAATAAAAAATACTTATTACCACTTAATTTAGATTGTTCTGCAGAAGGATTGGCAAAATGGCTGAAGCGTAGAATAATACCTAAAAATCGAGCGTATGCACATAACTTTTTAAGCAAGTGCGGATTGAATATCAATCGTCCGATGAATATCATTAAAGTATCGAAAGGATTATCTTTGAATGACTGTTATCAAATGTACCTTCAAAACCT
>ENA-ORUB01004781-ORUB01004781.1-human-gut-metagenome-genome-assembly--contig:-NODE-4781-length-10114-cov-2.183517_pt1 | contig 10114 bp, 6 predicted proteins | sample MGYA00241918_ERZ509200 | MGnify/ENA primary metagenome ERZ509200 (study PRJEB26280, sample SAMEA2338853) | human gut metagenome | biome: human gut; feature: human-associated habitat; material: faeces... | reverse complement strand
GACAGACTGGGTCAACACCACCTGCCCGTGCTGCGGAGGACCTGCAAAACGCCGGCTGCCGCTGCAACTAAAAGTGCCAGCACTGGATTTACTCCTTTGTTGACTACCAGAACTGCACAAACGCAGGCGCCCAACGCGAAGCTTCCGTCTACCGTCATATCCGCAATATCCATCAGGCGGAATGTAATATAAACTCCCAATACCATGATTCCCCAAAGAACGCCCTGTGCGACCGCGCCTTGCAGGGATACTAATAAACCGCTCAAACTTTTACCTCCCTGTGTTTTGTATTTTCTTCATCTGATTAACTGTAAAGACTGCCAGATCGGCATATTTATTTTATGCTTCTGATCTGACAGTCTATCTCATTTGAAGTTTAGATCTTTCTGGTACTCTTTATTTCTCAAGTCCAGATACATCGATTCCCAGCGTCTCTGCTGTCTCTTCATTGACACTCAGCTCGCACTTGGAAGCGTCCAGATAACCGATCGGCATCTTAGAAATATCGGCGCCCTCAGTCAGGATTTTAACGGCCTGCTCACCGGTCATGTAGCCTAACTGGTAGTAATCAATACCGTAAGTAGCAAGACCGCCTGCATCTACCATGCCTTTCTCGCCGCAGATAACCGGAAGTTTATTCTCATTTGTTACCATCGTTACGGTTGCCATACCAGCTGCGATCATGTTGTCGGTTGGTGTGTATACACAGTCTACATTGCCAACCATAGATTCTACAACGGTAGGAATCTCATTGGAATTGGAAACGGTGTAATCTTCATACTCAATACCAGCTGTATCAAGTGCTTCTTTCGCCATGTCAATCTGAAGAACGGAGTTTGCCTCCGCGCTGCAATACAGAAGTCCGACCTTTTTTACATCTGGAATAATCTGCTGCATCAGATCAATCTGCTCTTTAACCGGAGTCAGATCAGAAGTACCCGATACGTTGCCGCCCGGAACCTCGTTGCTCTCTACCAGACCGGAAGCCGCCGGATCGGTAACAGCGCTGACAAGAATCGGAATCGAATCGGTCACACCTGCAACTGCCTGTGCTGCCGGGGTTGCGATTGCAAAAATCAAATCATCTTTATCGTTGACCAGTTTCTCTGCGATCGTCTGGCATGCAGACTGCTCGCCAGCTGCATTCTGCTGGTCGATCTCGTATTTGATGCCTGCATCGTCCAGCGCTGCCACGAAGCCCTCATTGGTCTTATCCAGTGCCACATGCTGGGTCAGCTGTAATACGCCAATCTTATAGGTCTCGCCGTCTGCTGTCTGCTCTGCCTCTTTGCTTTCTTCGCCGTCTGCAGATTCCGCTGCTGTCGTGTCCGTACTTGCTGTCTGTCCTCCGCAGGCTGCCAGGGATGCCGCCATCGCGCCAGCCAGCATCAGGGCTGCTAATTTCTTTGTCTTTCTCATAATATCGTCCTCCTGAACCTTTTCAACGTATGTAACAGATTTTCCTCTTATGCATCAAACCATGATTTATTTTTCACTTTAAAGAGCTGAACTGTTACGCTTTAAAGCAATCATACTACAAACTCCAAAAAGAGTCAACCTAAAATTCCGCTATTTTATAGGGAATTTCGGTTGACTCTTTTTTATTTTGCTTCCGCGATCTGCAGTTTCACCGTAAACGTTGAACCTTTTCCGACTTCCGACTCTACCTTCACGCTTCCATGATAAAAATTCACGATATGCTTGACGATCGAAAGACCAAGCCCGGTGCCGCCCTGTTTGCGGCTGCGCCCTTTATCTACCCGGTAAAACCGCTCAAAAATACGGCTCTGACTCTCCGCCGGGATGCCGACGCCGGTGTCGCAGACCGTCAGTATCATATCCGCGCCCCAGTGCTTGACCTGCACCCAGATTTCGCCGCCCTCGTTGTTATACTTGACTGCGTTTGTCAACAGATTGTTAAACAGCTCCTGCATCTGGCGCAGATCGGCACGAATCGTGGAATTCTCGCACTCTTTATGGACTGTGATGCCGCGCGACGCCGCCTGCGCGGCAATCGAAGACAGGCTGTCCTCCAGCAGTTCCACCGTGCGGATTGTCACAATATCTGCTTTCGCACCGCGCGATTCCAGACGGGAGATCATCAAAATATCATCCACCAGGTTCGTCATCCGCATTGCCTCTTTTTTTATGCGCCCCAGAAAATCACGTGCCGTGTCCGGATCCTGTGCCATGCCGCTTTCCAAAAGCTCGACATAACCGCGGATCGAAGTGATCGGTGTTTTCAGCTCATGCGATGCATTGCTGAAAAACTCCTGCCGGATCTGTTTTTCTTTCTCGATGCGCTCCAGATATTTCTTCATATTCCGGGACATCCGCGTCGTCGTGTCCGCGATGACATTGATCTCCTCATACGGGCATTTTTCAAACTGAAAACGCGTGTAGTCGTCATCCATCCGCACCATTTCGCTGGAAATTTCCTGCAAAGGACGCGTGATTGACTGGGAAAACCGTTCCGCCTCCATTGCCGATGCAAAAAAAGCTATTCCAAAGCTCAAAAAAGCGGCCGGAATCAACATCAGGATATATTCACCCAAACCGGTTGAACAGGCAGAAAGGCGCAGTATGTATTTGCCGTCCGATGAACGGATCGCCGCGTACGCCATCTGCATTCCTAACGTTCCGGAACGGCGCACCGAATATCCATAGCCCGTCGCCAGCGCATCCTTCACTTCCTTGCGCTCCAGATGATTTTCCATCTGATTCACCTGCGCTACTTCCGTATCAGCCACCACCGTGCCATCCATCCGGATCAGCGTATAACGGCTATTATTGTCGTTCGTAAGGTCGCTCAAATCCATCAGCTGTTCTTCCACATTTCCCGTATAATCCAACATACGGTCAACGGATTCCAATGCAAAATGCATGTCCTCCCTTGACCGTTTGAGCAATACACTGCTGGTAACCACCAGAGCGATAAATGTATTCAGAACCAGCGCCAGGAATAACAGATGAATAAATTTCGTCAAAATCGCTTTTCGCATCGTTTCATCACTTTCCCGCTTCTTTTTCCTTTAAAAACCGATAGCCCACGCCGCGCACTGTCTTGATCTGGGCTCCGGCGTCATGCAGCTTCTGCCGGAGTGTCTTGATGTGCATATCCAGCGTTCTCGTCTCCCCATCATAGTCATAGCCCCAGATATGGTCGAGAAGCTCGTCGCGCGTCACCACCCGGTTGATATGTTCCATGAGATATGTTAAAAGTTCAAATTCTTTGAGCGTCAGCTCCGTCCGGTCGCCGCAGGCAATCACCTCCCGCGTCTCCCGGTTGATGCTGACTTCACCGATTGTCAGGCTGGAAACCTCCTCTTTTGCAGGTTCCACCCGCTTTAAAAGGTTTCTGACGCGCGCCGAAAGCTCCAGAATACCGAACGGTTTCGTCATGTAGTCGTCAGCACCGTTGTCAAGTCCCTGTACAATATCCATCTCACGATCCTTTGCCGTCAGCATCAGGACCGGGGCTGCGGAAAAGTCCGGCATCTCCCGGATCTTGCGGATCGCCGCCATGCCATCCATCCCCGGCAGCATCCAGTCGAATACAAACATCGCCGGATACTCCCGCTGCGCCTCCCGGCCCCTCCGGAGCAGGGCCGAGAGGTTGTCAAGCGCTTCCTCTGCCGTCTCAAATCCGCTGGCGCAGTAACCGAAGTTTTCCAGTGCCACGCAGATCAGATTCCGGATATTTTCATCATCCTCAATCACATATATCCGATATTTCATTACTGCATCTCTTCCTTTACGTAGCCAGCTACATTCTTGGCATGATCCGCGATTCTCTCATAATTTGCCAGTGCATCCAGGAAGATAACACCGCCCTCAATCTTGCATTCTCCATTGGAAAGACGGTTCATATGGCTCTCACGCATCTCCTCTTCCATATTGTCAACCTCTTCCTCCCAGCGGGCAGTCTGACGTACTTTCTGCATATCATGCGCCTGACGCGCCTCCACGGACGCCTCGACCGATTTAAGCGTTGCATCTGCAATCGTCCGCAGCTCTTTCAGCGCCAGATCCGAGAAATCAATATTCACATTCTCAATCCGTTTCTTGGCAAGCTCTGCTAAGTTTTCACAGTGGTCACCGACACGTTCAAGATCACCGATTGTATAATACATATTCTTAACGAGGAGATGCTGTTCATCATTCAAGGAGAGGTTGTTGATCTTTAAGAGATATTCGGTCAGCATTTTCTCCATGCGGTCGATCGTCTCTTCATTTTCAAATACCTGTTCACAGAAATTATCATCTGCATCCACTAAGGCTGCTGTCGCTATTTTTAAGTTGGCAACCGCTACCTTACCCATGTTGACAACCTCGTTGCACGCCGTCTCAATCGCAAAAGACGGAGTTTCGAGGATACGGTCGTCTAAGTGACGGATCATCTCGGTCTCGACACTGTTTGCCGACCACTCTTTCTCTGTCTCCTTCGGCTTCGGAACAATCACATCCGATGCCTTTACCAGGAAACCAGCAAACGGGAACATAATGCAGGTGTTGACAACGTTAAATATCGTATGGAAAATCGAAATTCCCACACTGTCCGCACGCGTCATCGCAAGCTCCGGATTCATCATAAACACGATGTATAAAGCGACGCCAAATACAACTGCACCCGTCACATTGAACAGAAGGTGAATGACCGCCGCACGCTTTGCCGTACGGGTCGTACCGATACAAGATAACAGCGCGGTCGCACAGGTACCGATGTTCTGTCCCAATGTAATAAAGACTGCTGACTGCCAGTTTACCATGCCGTTGATCGCCAGCATCTGTAAAATACCGACGGACGCGGAACTACTCTGGATGATTGCGGTAACTGCCAGACCGACTAAAATACCTAAAAGTGGATTCTGTCCCAGTACCCGGAAGGACTCGGAGAAGATCGGCGCATCCCGGTACGGCTCAATCGAACCAGACATGAAAGAAAGACCGATAAACAGGAGTGCAAAACCGATCAGGACTTCGGCACCCTCCTTTTTCTTGTGGCTCTTCGCAAACATCGTGATGAATGCGCCGATACCGAAGAGAACCGGTGCAAAGAACTCTGGCTTTAACACCTCGCCCCACTCACTCATCGACACAATCCAGCTCGTCACAGTCGTACCAATGTTGGCACCCATGATGATGCCGGTCGCCTGCAGAAGATTGATAATTCCGGCATTTACGAAACCAACGACCATAACCGTCGTCGCGGAACTACTCTGGATGATCGCGGTAACGCCCGCGCCCACCAGCACGCCCAGCAAGCGGTTCGAAGTCAGGATCTCAAGCACACGTTGTAAACGGTTGCCCGCAAACTTCTGCAGACCATCCGCCATCGACTCCATTCCATACAGGAACATTCCCAGTCCTCCAATGAACTGAAAGAGTGTTCCCAAAGTACTAATAGACATACATATTCTCCCATCATCTTTTGATCTTTACACATAGTATGTCTTCACTATATCAAATAAATGTAAAAATAACCAGCAGGAAATGTAAAATCTGTGTAAAATCTGATATTCGCAACACTGTACTGCCCAAATGAGAGGATGGTTACAGGACAGCCCGGTATCACTCCTATGGTGCCGGGTTGCGAAAACCATCTTCCACAAACCGCCCGCTCGCAAACATCGCCTGAACAGCAGCCCGGTAGTCAGACAGCTTCTGTGCCTTCTTAATCTTCTTCAATTCTTTTTCACATCCCGGAAAATGGCACTGGAAATAGTACCAGAGTTCCTTCATTTTAAACAAAGTATTCCGGTCGCCGGACATGATTTCTGCATAACCGGTCAGGAGGCGATCGTGGAACTGCTGGAAAGATTGGAGATGATTCGAGGATGGCAGATTCCGCACCTCTCCAAAAATCCACGGACTTGCAACCGCCCCACGCCCAAACATCAACGCGGCTAATTTCGTTTTTTTCTGCATTTCGCCTTTGTCAGACGGTTCATCTTGTCCTACAATTTCTTCCATGAGCGCAGACGCATCCGCCGCCAAAAAAAGATTTCCATTATAGCTGACCGGGCAGCGGCTCTGCTCCAGCGCATACGCAAATGACTCCATCCGTATTTTCCCCTTATAATAGTCCTCGCGCACTCTCGGGTGTACAATCAGTTCTTCCAGCGGATAGTGATTATAGATAGCAAGCATGCGTGGAAATTCAGACGCTTCTTTCATGCCGATCCGGGTTTTGATCGACAAACGCACCGGCTTTCCATCCGACGCGTGGATTTTTTCCAATCCGTTGCAGACTTCCTCCAGAAACAAGCTCAAATCTTCCGGCTCGGCTAAAAATCCCGCGCCCTTTTTCTTCGTAACCACCGTCCCCGACGGACAGCCCAGGTTCAGATTAACCGTCCTATATCCATACTCCACCAGTTCCTCGCAAACCCACAGAAAATCTTCCGCCGAATGCGTCAGAATCTGCGGGATCAGGCATAATCCCTGATTATGCTCTGGAAGAATATCGTTTCTCTCCCTGGATGTCAGCTTATGGCTGGAACCTGGTGCAATGAACGGACTGTAATACCGGTCAACGCCCCCATAAATGACTGCATGCGCCTGCCGGAATACGTATCCCGTGATTCCCTCCATTGGTGCAAAATCTAATTTTACACTCCTTGCATCGTTCGCGCTTATACGATTCGCGCCCACTTTTAATGCCTCTGGCTGAATCATTTTCTTCACGCTTCCTCCCAGTGATATGATATAGATCGGATTCTGCCCTTTCATCAAATGACTGGAACCAATCTTCTCTGCTTTTGCAATCTGCATGGACAGAATCTCCGCCTCTATCCCGCGCTCTTTCAGGTAACTCATAAGCACTGTCAGAGACTCCAGCGCAATCAGGTTGATCACAATCCGGATATCTGGGTTCAAGCGGAACAATTCATCCAGAATCTCGCGCATCTGTCCGGTTGTTCCCCCGATAAATGCCCGATCCGGTCGGTGAACACTTACCTGTGCAAATGTCTCCGGCGCCTTTCCCGGCACGATCGTGACCGCCTCTGTTCTGGCTTTCTCACAATTTGCCCGGATCAGTTCAACCGCCTCTTCCTTATATTCAAACGCACACACATGAATCCCCGGACAGCTTACCGCCGCTTCCACACTGACAGAACCCGTTCCCGCGCCAATGTCCCAGAACTCACAGCCCTCATACAATTCCAGCTTGGCCAATGACACGGTCCGCACCTCACTCTTCGTCATCGGGACCTTGCCCCGGATAAACCATTCATCTCGCATTTGCTACTCCCTATTTTCTTGATTCTCATATAAATTCACTCAATTGATATATTTTTGCTGACTCCCTTTGGCACATACATCCAGCCATTTTCGCAAAAAATCTGGACAGGATGCATAATAGAGATGCGGAAATCCGCCAATCTGTCCTCCCTTTTCATGGATGCAGCGCCAGCTTCGGTTTCCGGTCGGTTTGACTGCCTCCCAGTCGGTGCCCGGATCTTCGCTCTCCCAGTAATGGAACTCATGCCCGTGAATTTCCTGACCGGATGAGGTCAGCAGACGCACATAGCCAAACCGGCGCAGGCGGTTCGTCCGGTAAGCGTCAAATGGATAAACGCCAGCCATTTCCCAGTGTTTTCCATCGCTTCCTTCAAGAGTACGGTGTAAATATAAAAATCCACCACATTCCGCCAGAAACGGCATTCCCGCCGCAATCGACCGCCGGATACTCTCACGCATCGCCGCGTTCTTTGCCAGCTCCCGTGCATAATTCTCCGGATAACCGCCGCCAAATAAAAGCCCATCCACTCTGTCCGGGATTTTTTTATCCCTCAGTGGACTGAAATAAACCAGCTCTGCACCCATCTGTTCCAGAAGGCGGAAATTTTCCTGATAGTAGAAGCAGAATGCCTCGTCACGGGCAACACCGATGCGGACGCGCGAGGTGACTTTTTGCTCTTGACATGCTGGGAATTTAGCTATACTTTCCGCCTCCATTGATTCGTTTTCTGCTTTTTCTTTCTCTTTGTTTTCTATCCTCAATGGAACCATCCCTGCCACTTCCAGCACCCGCTCCACCGCGATCGACTTTTCCATCTGATCTGCCAATCGCCCGATCCGCTCGCGCAGCCGATCGATCTCGCCCGGCAGAAAAAGTCCCAGATGGCGGCTTTCCATGCGGTATTCCTCGGATTCCGGCAGATAACCAAGCACCGGAAGCCCCGACGCCTCTTCCACGGCTGCTGCCAGCCGCTCATAATATATCGAAGAAACCCGGTTCAAAATTACTCCGGCAATATGGCTTTTTTTCCGAAAATGTAAAAATCCAGATGCCATTGCTGCCGCCGATAACGATGCGCCCTTACAGTCCAGCACCAGAATCGCCGGCGTGTCTGTGATCTCTGCAATCTCCCAGCTGCTGGCGGACGTTTCTGTTCCGCCCAAGCCGTCATAATAGCCCATGACACCCTCTAAAACTGCGATTTCCGCCTGTTCTTCCCGCACTGCATCCACCAAAACCTTCCGCACGCCTTCCGCCGGCAGAAAAAAGCTATCGAGATTTCGCCCGGGAATGCCGAGCACATAGCGGTGAAACATTGGATCGATATAGTCCGGTCCACATTTGCACGCGATCGGATTCAGACCGCGGCGGCGAAGGACTTCAAGCAGCCCGCAAGTCAGAAGGGTTTTTCCACTGCCGCTTTTGGGGGCGGCAAGCATGATACGTGGAAATACTCCGACAGAATCTGCAGGAAGCAAACGTTTATCTTCTTGTTCAAACCTTTTCAGCTGCTTTACATTCTTTATTTCATCCGTGACTTCCAGCAGCATCAAGCTCAAATCCGCAAATTCCAATTTTTTCATTTCTTCCGCGGTTCCGCTCCGGATCTGCTCTTCCGGATACGATAAGTTTTCACCAACCGTTACCTGTACATTTCCATATCCCGCCTGTGTCAGACGTTCACAAAACTGTCCAGCTCCATTTTTTCCGCCCATGAGGATAAACGCACGCTTAGCCGGTTCTTCTGGATCACACAGACGTTTCATCACCCGATCGACAGACAATTCTCTTCCATGTGCGGAATAAATCGCCGCATCTTCCCAGTGCGTCCCCAGGCGTGCCGACAGATAACTGACACAGGATGTACCCGGATAGACGGTAAATGGATAACCAGCTTCCCGCAGCCGCTCTGCCATCCTGGATGCCCCGCTGAAAAAGCCGGTATCACCCGAATACAGGATGACCGCCTGCTTCCATTCCGGGTGCTTCGATACAATCTGTATCACATCGTCAGGAAGATATGCTTTATAGCACTTCGTTTCTTTTTCCACCGCAGCCGCTGATTCCTGTCTATTTTCAGCTTTTCCTTCCTTGCTAATCAGCAAATCATTCTGCAGCGCTCTCTCCGCGGATTCCAGCATACGCCCCGCGCCAATCAAGGCGTCACTCTCTCGAATTGCCCGAAGGACTTCCCCTGTCATCTGGGACGGCTGTCCCATGCCAATTCCCGCCAAAATCAAATGTGTTTTTAACTCTCCAACATTCCCCTCATCCGCCTTCTTCAGCACCTCCATTGCCTCTTCCAGCGAAATACCATCCTCCTCCGGTCTGCGGATCACAACCACTCTGGTTCCATTTTCACGCGCCGCTTCCACCTTTTCCTGAAATCCGCCCGCACGCCCGGAATCTTTCGTCAATAGCCACTCCGCTTTTGTCTGTCGGAGAAATAGCGTATTCATTTCAGTGGAAAAAGGTCCCTGCATCGCAATCAGATGGCTGCCAGTTATCCCCAATTTTTCACATTTCTTCAAAACATTCGAAGTTGGAAGCACTCTTGCATACACCCGTTTTTGATAATCTGGTATCTGGCACAGAGCTTCCAGTTCTTTGCTGCCGGTTGTGGCAAAAATCACGCCGGAAACAGAAGAAAGAAATGACACTGCCTCCTGAATGGAATCAACCTCGACCCAATCACGTGCTTTGTTTTGTTCGCCCTCTGCGCGCAGGCACCGTTCCAGGCGGACACCGGTCCGTCCGCACGCTTCCTGGATTTCTTCTGAAACAAGTCTGGCATGCGGATGTGTTGCATCGATCACAAGATGAATCCCCTGGTTTCGGATAAATTCTTCCATCTGGTAACGATCCATC
>ENA-ORUB01004779-ORUB01004779.1-human-gut-metagenome-genome-assembly--contig:-NODE-4779-length-10119-cov-2.626590_pt1 | contig 10119 bp, 8 predicted proteins | sample MGYA00241918_ERZ509200 | MGnify/ENA primary metagenome ERZ509200 (study PRJEB26280, sample SAMEA2338853) | human gut metagenome | biome: human gut; feature: human-associated habitat; material: faeces... | reverse complement strand
GATTTCTTGGTGGTTTTGCGATTCTTAATCATCATGAACTCTTTGGTTCTGCGCAGACTTCGAATCTGATCTCTGTATTTGCAGATCTTGCTGGACACCCGGATGCGAATTTCTTTGTGCGACTTCTTGGTGTTTTTATTTATATGTTTGCATTATCACTGACGGTGATCTTACCGAAGTTTACAAGGCTGCATCTTCCTTATGTCAGTCTTTTTATAGATGCAATGGCAGCCTTGATCGTTGCTTTTCTTCCATCGGATCTGAATGATTTCATTGCCCTCTATCCGTTGTATTTTGCAATGGCAATTCAGTGGTGTTCCTTTAAGGGTGGGGATGGATTTACCTGCTCTACAATTTTTTCTACGAATAACCTGCGTCAGTTTACGACATCTATGACAGAATATCTTTGCAGTAAAGATCCCGACGCCTTAAGAAAATGGAAATTTTTCGCTTCTGTTTTGCTTTGTTTCCATTTTGGTGTTATCGTTTCTTATCTATCTTGCAAAAACTTTGGACATACTGGTTCTCTCGTATGTTTTCTGCCTGTTTTCAGTGGCTTTTGTCTTGTGTGGACGAGAAAACATTTTGTTGCAGTGAAACATTTTATCTACCACTACCTGATCACACCAAGTAAAAGTTCAGCTTATACTACAGAAAGTGAGTAATTATGGAAAATTTAATCTTTAGCTTAAACGCTACAGTTCCTGTCTTTTTGATGATGATCTTAGGACTTGTCTTTAAAAAGATTGGATGGATTGATGATATTTTTGCTTCGAAAATGAATAAGTTTGTTTTTATGGTTCCTTTGCCTGTCTTGGTATTTGAGGATCTTGCAACGGTTGATTTTTCAAAAGTCTGGGATGTTAAGTTTGTCCTGTTTTGTTTTATCGTTACCATGATCAGTATTACGATTTCTTTTCTGATTTCTTGTCTGCTCAATGATAAAACGATCCGTGGAGAATTTATTCAGGCGGCTTACCGAAGCAGTGCTGCTCTCCTTGGAATCGCATTTATCCAAAACATTTATGGAAATGCCGGAATGGCTCCTTTGATGATCATTGGAAGTGTACCATTATATAATATGATGGCTGTTGTTGTCTTATCTGTATTTAAACCTGGACAGAGTGGGCTTGACCATACTGTTGTGAAAAAAACGGTCAAAGGAATCGTGACAAACCCAATCCTTATCGGAATTGTTGCTGGACTTGTCTGGTCTGCATTAAAAATTCCAATGCCTGCAATCCCTAAAAAGGTTATTTCAAGCATTGGAAATGTCGCCACTCCAATGGGACTCATGGCGATGGGCGCTACCTTCGATATCAAAAAAGCTTTTGGAAAGATCAAACCATCTTCCATTGCTGCTTTTATGAAACTTATTGGTCTTTGTGCCATTTTCCTGCCAATTGCAGTGAAACTTGGATTCCGTACCGATAAGTTGGTTGCCATCCTTATCATGCTTGGTTCCGCAACAACAGTAAGTAGTTTTGTTATGGCGAAGAATATGGGACATGAGGGAACTCTTTCTTCCAGTGTTGTCATGTTAACAACGATGTTTAGTGCATTTACAGTTACGGGATGGCTATATATTTTAAGACATTTTATGTTAATCTAGCTAACTTAGATCCAATGTGATCTGGTATTTTTCCAGCCAGTAATTGACTTGCAGAAGGTAAGCGATCATCTGAGGACCTGCCATCAACTGTCCATACCATGGTTTACCATAGTCTTTCGGACTGTCTAAGAATCTGCTTAGTTTATATGCATCGATCAGTTCTTTGATCGGTGCTCCTTTTTTTGCCATAACTTTCAGAAGTTCTTTGGATAAGATTTTTTCATAGTTTGGATCATAAGTCTTTGGATATGGACTTTTTCTTCGATACAATACCTCATCTGGCAGGATTCCTTTCCCTGCTGCTCTTAGCAATCCTTTTACCACACCATTTAAACATTTTAACTCCCACGGAACATTATAAAGATATTCCACGATCCTGTGATCAGCAAACGGCACTCGTGCTTCTAACCCACAATGCATGCTCGTGCGATCCATGCGATCCATTAAGGTTACCATAAACCATCTTAGATTCAGATAAGAAATCTGCCTTCTTCTAGCTTCTATCCGATCTTCTCCATAAAGTTTTGGCGTCTCATTGATCGTCTTTTGATAAGCTGTTCTTGCATAAGATTCTAAATCCACTTTCTGTATGATATCATCATTTAACAGCATTTTTCTTGGCTGCATATCCATAGACCATGGGAAAATCTCTGCCTTGAAGCATTCCTCTTTATGAAACCATGGATAACCGCCAAAAATTTCATCTGCACACTCCCCTGTTAATGTTACTTTGTTATATTTTACAACTTTCGAACAAAAATATAGCATCGAAGACTCCACATCTGCCATACATGGAAGATCTCTGGCATCAACTGCTTTGTATAGATTTTCGATCATATTTTCATTGTCGCATTCCAAATATCTGTGATCTGTCTTTGCATGATCAACCATCTTATCAACCCATGGGCGGTCTTCGCTTGGCTGGAAGGCGTTTGATTTAAAATATTTATGATTATTTACAAAATCAAAGGAAAATGTGTTTAAATTTTTTCCTTCTTTTTGAAGCTTTTTCGCACAGATTGCTGTGACAAGACTACTGTCAACTCCACCAGATAAAAATGTACTGATTGGAATATCGGATAACATCTGCATTTCCACGGCATCTTTTACTAGCCACCTTGTATGCTCGATCGTATCTTTTTCGCTGTCTGTGTGTTCTTTCGCTTTCAATTCCCAATATGCACGATCTTTCAGCCCTTCACGATCGTATTCCAGGAAATGCCCTGGAAGGACTTCATAAATATCTTTGAACACTCCTTTTCCATATGACTTTGCAGGTCCTAACCCAAAGATTTCACAAAGTCCTTCTCTGTTGATCACTGGTTTGACTCCTGGATAGGCAAACAAGCCTTTGATCTCAGATGCAAAGATTAATGTATCTCCCCGTTTTGTATAGAATAATGGCTTCACACCAACACGATCTCTGATCAAATATAATTTCTTCCGTTTCCCATCCCACAGAGCAATAGAAAAAATTCCATTCAACTCTTCAATATAAGAAATTCCATACCTGATATACCCTGTTAATACAACTTCCGTGTCACTCGTTGTCGAAAACATTTCTCCTTCTTTGATCAGTTGTTCTTTTAACGTTTTCATGTTATAAATCTCGCCATTTAAGATGATTGCGTAGGTATTTCCTTCTTTCTTTTTACACATTGGCTGATGTCCCCTGTAAAGGTCAAGGATTGACAATCGTACATGCCCTAATGCACAGCCATTTTCCAAAAATATTCCTTCATCATCTGGACCTCGATGTCTTTGAACTTCATTCATTTTCTTTAAGATCTGATATATTTCTTTCTCTGTTTTTTTATCATTGTTTCTAGGATTTAGAAATCCTGCAATTCCACACATACACGCTACCTCTTTTTATTTTTTATGATCAATGAGAACCGGCTGGTATTGTCTGCCTTTTAATGCCTGCAAAATTGTCGGAATGAGCAGTCTTGTATCCGCGATCATGGAGTTTGGCTTCTTTACCGGATCATCCTGTCCGAATGGTACAAAATAAATATGCTTATGATTTAAAAGATTCCCGATATTCTTAAGATTCATACCTAAGGCATCATTGCTCGCCATAGAGATAACGACTGGTTTTTCATTCCGCAGCTGCGCTTTAGCTGCCATTAAAACCGGGGTATCTGTAATTCCATTGGCAAGTTTCGCCATGGTATTTCCTGTACATGGCATTAGAATCAGGATATCCAGACACCCTGTCGGACCGATGATTTCTGCTTCTTCAATCGTTTTCATCGGTTCATTTCCTGTCATATCGTGTGCTCTTTTTACAAATTCCTCACCTTTTCCAAACCTGCATTTGATATGCTGGGATATGTCAGAAAAGATCGTCTGCAGGATCGCACCTTCTTCTAGTAAGCGATCGATCTGTTCAAAGGCTTTTGTGTAAGTGCAAAAGGAACCTGTCATTGCTACTCCGATTCTTTTATTTTTCAATACCATGTTTGATCTCTCCACTGATTTCTAAAACTTTTTTTGCAAGCATGATCCCAGAAGATTTCGGGGAATAAATGCCTGGAAGACTTGGGCATAGTTTTGCACAGATTCCTAGTTTTTCCGCCATTTGATGGTTTGTTCCACCAGGATAGGAAGCAATATCTATGATACAGGATTCTTTGGAGATCTTCCTGAGGATATCTTCTTTTAGGATCTGTTTTGGAACGGTATTAAAAATATGATCATACTGACAGATCCGCCGTTTTAGTTCCGTAAAATCCATAACCTCAAGTCCAAAAGATTTTGCAAGACTTCTTGCTGTTTTATTTCTGGCACAGACTGTTACCTGAGCATCCATTCCTTTTAGTTTCGCTGCAAGAACTTTTGCACATCTTCCATAGCCAAGGACCAGACAACGACTTTTGTGAAGATTGATCGGCTGCATCTTGATCGCTTCCATGATCGCACCTTCTGCAGTTGCGATCGCATTGTAGATAGCGACATCATCCATTTTCATGAAGTCAAATGCTTTGATTCCTTTTTGTTCACATTCATGTCGAATTTCTTCATTGATACATCCCCCAAATAAAATCTGTTCTTTCGTCATTTCTTGAAGCAGTGTTTCTACTGACATTTTTTTGTTACTAGAACTTCCTGTGATTTCCCCGTTTTTTGAAAAAACGACGGGTCCAATCATGCACTTTGCTTCTCTTATGACATTTTCAAAAGATTTACCTTCCTTGCATTCTGAGCCTTCTTTTTTGGTTGCATATGTGATAACCTGATATCTTTGATTTTTTAGATAGTTGGCTAAATATACCTGTCTCATATCACCGCCGATAACGGCAAAATCATAAATCACAGTCTTTTTTCCTTTCTTTTTTCTTCTATTTAATATATGTGATTTTTATTCATTTTGTTCTTTTAAAAATACATCAATTTTACCCCTTTAAAAATTAAAAAGTAGTGATATAATAAACTCAAGTGCATAGAAACACCTACAATACAGCAAGAGCTTCCACTACACTGGGAGCTCTTTTTGTGTATTTATATATTTTATACACAAAGTACTTCCGGTGTTATACCATAACATGCATAATATCTTAATGTTTTTTCAAGGAGGAACTTTTTATGAACACATTAACTGCAGAAAAAAGAGATTTGAAAACAAAGGCTAAAAAATTAAGAAAAGAAGGTTATGTTATCGGAAATCTGTTTGGCAGAGATATCGAAAATTCCATTCCATTGAAAGTTGATTCCCGTGAAGCCGCTAAATTCTTAAAGGATAACAAAAAAGGAGCTCATATTACTTTACTTGTTGACGGAGAAAATATAGACGCCATCGTAAAAGAAATCGACTACAATGCCATGAAAAACGAAACAATGTTTATTAATTTCCAGGCATTAGTTGCTGACGAAAAGATCCACACAACTGCTGCGATCGAATTATTAAACGAAGATGCTGTACAGAATGGTATCGTTGAACAGTCCTTATCTGAAATCGAATACAAAGCATTCCCAGCTGATATCGTTGAAAAGGTTGAGATTGATTTAACACAGTACAATGTTGGTGATATGATCCATGTCAAAGACTTGCCATTAGCTGCTAACAGCAAGATCTCTCTTGTTACACCAGAAGATACTCTGGTCGTTAACATCGCAGAACCTGAAGCTGTTCCTGAAGATGAAGACGAAGAAGCGGCTGAAGAATAAATAAATCAGTGAAAGAAAAGACTCGATTTTCATAATTAAAAATCGAGTCTTTTTATTTTGCCTTTTCTTTGATATCCTTTAAAAAATCCAGCATTTTTTCTCGGATGTTTTTCTCTGCATTCTGAGATCATCAACTGAATCTTAAATTTAAAATCTTCAGATTCCAAGATCGTAAATGGATGTTCTTCTGTTACACAAACCGATAAATGTTCGCTCTCATATTGTGGATACGTTCCTGTAAATCCTTGTTCTTTCAGTTTCTTATCAACCTGTTCCCTGTATCGTTGAATCTTCTGATCGATTCTTTCTCCATAATTCCTTGCTGGATATGGATCAGAAGCATTGCAGACTTTCTCGCAGATCAATTCATATAAATCTTGTCTCTTTGGATCTTGCAGTTTCTTTGCAAGCGTCATCTCCATTCGTTTGGTTGGGTGCTTCTCATATTTATCGATCCATTTTAAATAATCTTTATCACCTGCCTGCATAGCAAGATTTCTCATACATTCTAATCCTTCTTCGGTTTTGTCATACCATTCTTCTGGATCTTCATTGATCGGAAAATAGTAATAAAATGGTGCAAATTCGATCAATGACATGATCTCCATCTCTTGATCATTACACACTTCTTCCCCTAAAAAGCAATATTTCTCACGGATCGTTCCAATCATATAGACTAGCTGGCGCCACTGCTCAGCTCCATCTCTCCAGAAATGTCCGATCTCATGATACCGGTAACAGTTCGTATGTTCCATGATCTCATCAAACCACATTGTAAAAACACTTTCTTCTCCCTGATGAACGATCAACCCATAACGACCTTCTCGTTCTTCTAGTTGTGCCCACATCTCTCCTTCATAGTCTTTGTCATATTTTCCAGAGATACGAAGTCCATGAAAACTTAGATAACACTCAATTGCATCGTTCATCATATATGGAACATATCCTGTTTGATTTCCATCTTTTTCTTCGACTTGAAGTTCAAACACTTGATATTCAAATATCTGCGCAAGCAACTGTATGGATCTTGATATTTCTTCTAAATTTGTTTCAAAATAGTTCATACGGAATTCCTTTTCCTATTATCTATGTATTTTATTTATATTTCTGAATTTCATTTAAAAAACGTTCGCCATATTTCTGAAGCTTATGTTCTCCGACTCCATTGACTTCTAACATTTCCTCATCATTAGAAGGTTTCATCGTACTCATATGTACCAGTGTCTTATCGGAAAATACCATATATGGCGGAATTTTCTGTTCGGATGCGATCATTCTTCGAAGTACACGTAATGCTTCGAACAATTCTGTATCTTCCTCAGCAAGTGCTGCCACAGCCCCTGCTTTCTTACGTTTCTTCGTCTGAATCTTGCGTTCTTCTTTCTCTTTTTCGACTTCTTTTGGAATCTTGATCTCAAAGTTCCAGTTATCATCAATCTTAGTAATATCTGCAACGCTTAAAACCGGATATTCATCAGCTGTCATTTCCAGATATCCATAGACTAACATTTCATTGATGATCTGTCGTATCCTTGCAATGCTTTCTGATGCCAATGCTCCATATTGTGAATTCTCATCTAAATGACGACTTAATACTTTCTGGCTCTTTGAACCTTTTAAAATATCAACGATCGTGGATAGTCCGAAATCTCGATAACAATCTCTAATACATTGGATGATAGCTTTCGCTTCCATTGTTGCATCAACCGTTTCAAACTCGGTCAGACAGTTTAAGCAGTTTCCACAGTATCCGCTTGTCTGTTCTCCAAAATAATTTAAAATATAATGACGTAAACATTCCTTCGTATAGCAGTAAAATGTCATCTGACGAAGTCTTTCCCAGTCTCTTTCCATCACGATCTGCTTTGTGATCGCATCTAATTCCTCATTCTCCTCTCCATTTTCGATCAGAAAACGATTGGTTCGGTTATCAATCGGCGCATAATATAAGATACATTCCGCAGGTTCTCCATCACGTCCTGCTCTTCCTGCTTCCTGATAATAACTTTCCATGTTCTTCGGCATATTATAATGAACAACAAAACGGACATCCGGCTTGTCGATTCCCATTCCAAAGGCATTTGTCGCTACCATGATCTGCTTTCTGTCATAGATAAAATCTTCCTGATTTTCCTTTCGTTCTTCATCCGATAATCCTGCATGGTATCTTGTCACGGAGAATCCATCTTCTCTTAACTGATAGCAGACTTCCTCAACATTTTTCCTAGATAAACAGTAAATGATCCCGCTGCTTCCTGGCATCTTTTCTTCTTTTTCTTTTAAATAACTTAGTAATTCTCTATACTTATCCCTTGGACGTTTTACTGCATAGTAAAGATTCTCCCGGTCAAACCCTGTCGTTAATACAAATGGATCTCTCAGGTTCAAAATATCCATAATATCATCCCTGACTTCTGCTGTCGCTGTTGCTGTATATGCAGTCAGTACAGGCCGATACGGAAGTTTCTTTAAAAATTCCAAAATCTTTAGATAACTTGGTCTGAAATCCTGCCCCCACTGAGACACACAATGTGCCTCATCAACTGCCAACATTGATATCTTCACTCCACTATTTAGCGCAAAATTGATAAAACCTTCTGTTTCCAAGCGTTCTGGTGCCACATAGATGATCTTGTATCTTCCCTGCATCGCATATTTTAATGCGGTATGATACTGCCCCTGTGTCAGAGAACTATTTAAAAATGCCGCATGAATTCCGGCTTGATTCAGTGTCCCAACCTGATCTTTCATCAGCGAGATCAGTGGAGAGATCACAAGTGTAATTCCATCCATCATCAATGCTGGAATCTGAAAACAAAGAGACTTTCCTGCTCCTGTCGGCATGATCCCTAAGACATCCTGTCCATTTAATGCTGCCTCGATCAATTGTTCCTGACCTTGGCGGAATTCATCATATCCAAAGTATTGTTTTAATAGTTTCTTCGCTTCTTGTATCTTACTCAAATCTATCACTTCCTATTGTTTTATTTATACTTTTACCACTCTCATCGTTTATATTCCCATCCGGAGGGCTTTTTTATTTCATAGGGATTTCATCGAAATTTCCTATGAAACAAAAAAAGGCCCTCCAACTCCTGAATGAGCTGAAAGGTCTTTAAAAGCAGATGTCTCCAAATACGCAACCAATCCAAAAGTTACCATGTATCATAAAAACTTCACGAGGAAAGGATTATAAAACCATTCAAGAAAATGGTCTGTTTGCATATTGTTGACACAATATCTAGTATATACTTTTATATTTATGTTTTCTACCCTTTCAACATAGTTTTTTTCAATTTTTACAATTTTGTCAAAAAACATATGAAATCTATTTGTTTACATCTAAATGTTGTTTAAATTGTATAGTAACCAGGAATTGATCTCCGTCTATTCTTATCGAAAACTCTCCTCCACAATTCTTTGTAAAACTGTCTGCGATGGAAAGTCCTAATCCGTTTCCTTCGCTGGTACGTGATTTTTCCGCTCTGGCAAACCGTTCCATGATCTCTTCTTCTGTAAAATTCATCTCATAGGATGCTGTGTTTATAACTTCTAATTTTATATTTTGATCTGCTTCGGTGATCCTTAGGAAGATCCTGGTTCCTTTCAGGGAGTATTTTAAGGCATTTTCTATGACATTTTGTACCACTCGGTACATGCGGCTGCTGTCTCCGATAAATCTTGTGTGTGTAGCTTCGCACTGATATCTGATCGCAAATCCAGATTCTTCTATCTGATCTGCCATATCCCCCAGTGTCTGTTCTACCAGACGTTTCATATCCATTTCTTCCAGATCTACTTTCGCATCTCCACTTGTTGCTTTCGCAAGTTCAAATAGGTCAGAAATGATGGATTTTAAGCGTTCGGTCTTGTTGATCAGGATGGTTACATAATCTCTTGATTCTGCAGATAATGTCTGATCTCTGCTTAAGAGATCGACGTATCCGATGATAGAAGTCAGCGGTGTCTTCAGATCATGTGATACATTTGTGATCAGATCGATCTTCATTCTCTCGCCCTTCATCTGTGTTTCTAATGCTTTTTCCATTCCCTGCCCGATATTGGTCAGTTTCTGACTGTATTCATAATACGCAGATTCTTTTGAAATATCGGTCGTTGCCGTCAGTTCCCCATTGGAAATACGTTCGATCTGATCGACCAGCATGTTTAAATCTCTCTGTTCTTTTGCATATTTGTCTGAATATCTTGAAAAATATCTGATAAGAAAAACAAAGATGACTGCTGCTATAAACAAGAGTGGGGATGGAATATTCATTCCACTCATTCCCATGATGATACAAGCAAGTGTACCGACAGTTAAAATATATCGTAAGACC
>ENA-ORUB01004771-ORUB01004771.1-human-gut-metagenome-genome-assembly--contig:-NODE-4771-length-10138-cov-14.084796_pt1 | contig 10138 bp, 16 predicted proteins | sample MGYA00241918_ERZ509200 | MGnify/ENA primary metagenome ERZ509200 (study PRJEB26280, sample SAMEA2338853) | human gut metagenome | biome: human gut; feature: human-associated habitat; material: faeces... | reverse complement strand
AAATGGCTGAAAAAATATATGCCGAGAAGAAAAACAATAAAAAGTAACTTTACACCATCAAAAATAAATAATAACAATTTAAAAGATAAGAGCAATGAAGACAGACAACGTTTTAGAGCATTTCGCTGAAATGATGATTTCACGAATGCAAAAGATGAAGGCAGGAGATTGGAAGATGGGTTGGTTCACCACATCTTATGGTGGGAACCCTGTGAACCTTGGAGGGCGTGAATATAATGGAATGAACTCATTCTTCCTGTTCCTCTGCATGATGGACGAAGAAAGATTCAAATATCCTATCTTTGCTACCTTCAATCAGATAAAGGCATTAGGAGCTAGTGTGAACAAAGGAGAGAAAAGCTTCCCTGTTCTGTTTTGGTCCATTCAGTACAAAGACAAGAATGGAAACAAAATAACAGAAGACAGCTACAATGGAATGACTCGATCAGCCCAACTAGACTGCAAAGTCCAACCTTTCTTGAAGAGCTACAACGTGTTCAATCTCAGCCAAACCAACCTCGAAGAGATAGCTCCTAAGACGATGCAGAAGTTGAAGGAGAAGTTCAGTCTCAAAGATAAGGATGAGTTGCCGACAGACACGGCTGGTATGTACGTCAACGAGAAAATTGATGATATGCTCCTTTATCAGAAGTGGCTCTGCCCTATCCGCTACGACAAGTATTCAAGTGGAGCTTTCTACAGAGTTGGGGTAGACGATATTACAACACCACTTAAAAGTCAGTTCAAGAAGGGCAATACAGAGCAGGAGATATTCGAGGATGGACAGGAGTACTACTCAACCCTTCTACATGAAATGGTTCACTCAACAGGGCATAAGTCTAGATTGAATAGAGGGTTTGAGAATGAGAAAGGAGAAAAGGACTATGCAAGAGAAGAGTTGGTTGCGGAGCTTGGAGCAGCTCTTATCGGAAACGTCCTAGGCTTTAGCAGTCGCATTTTAGATAATAACGCTGCTTACCTAGATGGTTGGATCAGCAAGCTTAAAAAGCAACCAAAGTTCATCGTTTCTGTTTTGACAGACGTAAACAAGGCAGCTAAAATGGTATTAGAAATCGTGAACAAAGAAAAGGCACAATTACTAATGCCTGCATAAGATATTTTATTGCTCTATCTAAGGCGGTATAAGCGAATTTGCTTGTATCGCCTTTATTCATACTATCAAAAACGCAAAAAGCCTTCTAGACAAAAATAAACATGTAAATTCCCAGTTAAATATATTTGTTGATTAAATATTTTTAGTATCTTTGCGACAAAAGTAGTAAAGATATGAACATCGAAGAAATACTCAAGAAAGCTGATACTATCAGCCAAAAAATAGAAGAGCTACGCCGAAGGACTATCAAGGTCCCTTCGTGGAGTTACCTCTTGAGCCTTTATGAGCCAGAGAGTCATAAGGTAATGACAGACACCGTAAATCTTAGAGATAAAGATAATGGTGAAAAATCATCTCGTATTGCAGTTGCTCTTGAAAAGCTGCTCACGAATAGAATGACAGAATTTACCTTCTCTATACCAGTTAAGAGAAAGTACAATACTCCCGAAAATGATATTCAGAGGGAAATCCAAAAAGCGTTAGAAAGAATCTACGATTGTGCTCATATTGACAATATGAACTACAAGCGCGGACTAGCATATTTCGCAAGCTGTGAAATCTTCTCTATCTGGTATTCTGTCAAGAAGCCAAACACTCAATATGGCTTTGAGTCAAACTACAAATTGAAGTGCAAAACCTTCTCCCCTATGGACGGAGTAAGAATGTACCCAATCATTGATGAGTATGATGATATGCAAGCTATGTCGTTTGAATACGATAAGATTGTGTCAGATAAAGAGACAATAACATTCTTTGAGACCTTCACTGAAAACTATCATTTCATTTGGAAGAAAAGCAATCTCGGTGAAATGTGGGAGGAGGTAACTGCACAGGTTGATGAGGATGGGAACACTAAAAGTGGCGAGGAAATCATTATTCATAAGATTCCTGGAGTATACTTGCATCGCCCTCATGCCATCTACGAGGGGCTTGATAATATCCGAAGTGAGTTCGAGTACAATATCAGCCGCAATAGCAACGTGATTGCATATAATGCTGCACCTATCGCAAAAGTCAAGGGTGGTATAATCGGAGAGGAGAAGAAGGGGCAAGGCTTCCGTATTTGGAGAGTTGAGAATGATGGTGATATATCTTACGTATCTTGGGACCAATCACAAGAAGCGGTCAGCGGTCAAAACAAAACCCTTCTCAACTTATACTGGATGCTTTCGCAAATGCCGGATATTAGTTTTGAGAATATGAAATCTCTTGGCAATATTGGCTACGATGCTAGACAGACTTTGCTCACCGATGCACATTTGAAGGTTCGTGTGGAGTCTGGAGCTTTCAAGGAGTTCTTTGAACGAGAGTTCAATGTAATCAAGGCATTCTTGAAGGTAATGAATCCAAAATGGGAAAAAGAGATAGATAACGTCACCTGCGAACACGTCATCACTCCTTACATACCTAAGGATGAGAGCTATGACATCACCATCAGACAAAAGGCAAATGGTGGAAAGCCAGTAGAAAGTCAGCTCGAATCCATCATTAAGCTTGGGCAGTCGCAAGACCCCCAGCAGACGATGGAGGATATTCAGAAGGATGAACTTAAAGCGGCAGCAGTACAGCAGTCTGCTTTTGCAATGGGTGAACAAACAATATAAACACAATAAAACTGCACAAGTTATGAAGAAGAAAATTGCAATATGGCTATTTAAGTTAGCTAGAAGACTCTATCCTATCAGTGTAACTGTCTTCGAACAGAAAGAAATTCTAGAACCAAAGGTATGCGCTAAGGCTTATATTATCGACAAGAATTACATTCGCCATTACAAGCGAGACCATCACATCAAGTCTATGAGAGAAGCCCTTCGTGAGATAACAAAGGAGACCATCGTACAGGCAAAGAAAGATGTACTCAACGCTATCGAATCCAAGATCATGAAGCAGAGAGTATATCAGAAGGATGGCAAGACGATTGTAGAGGTAAAAGTTAATTGTTATGTCTCCAAAGAAGAAGGTTAAATCTATTCCAAAAGGACCTCAGTTCTGCAAATTATGTGCCCACGTTATCAATCCACGTAATCTTAGTGTTACAGGAGAACCAACGTTGGGCACTTGCCCTTATGAGGAGTTTGCTATCCTCTATCAAAGGGAATGTGCAAACGAGCATTATAAGCCGAAATAAATGAGACCAAATATTCCCAATCAAAAGAAAGCATACGATGCTCTGAACAGACGCTTAGTTAACTACGTAGCACAAGTTCAGGGCATTTATGATAGAATCGCTAGTCAAGTAGCTACGGCTATAGATGGTGTAAGTTATGATGGTTCTACGGAGTTCTTATTTGCGGACTACCCCGAATTAAAACAAACCATCAATGGCATTATGACTAGTTATGCTGCACAGATGAATAACCTCATCTATGCAGGAACCACCAAGGAGTGGAAAGAAAGCAACATCATGCAGGACCTACTTGCAAGAAAGGTGCTTCGTGCTTATGATTTTGAGAAGGGCGGTAATAAGTATAATAGGTATTTCCAACCTAATTCAGATGCCTTGAAGGCTTTCCAAGAAAGAACGGACAACGGGCTAAAACTCTCTCAGAAGATATGGAATCAGTCGCAAGCCTTGAAAAAGGAGTTGGAGCATACCATATCAACTGCAATAGAAAGAGGACAATCAGCTGTGGTTCTCAGTAAGCGAATCAGTAAGTATCTGACCGACTACCCAGCATTAAAGGCTGACTATACTGAAAAGTTCGGGAAAGCATCCACCTGTAGTAATTGCCAGTATGCTTCCATACGTTTGGCAAGAACTGAGATAAATATGGCTTACCGAAAGGCAGAGCAGACACGTTGGCAACAATTCGACTTCATCCTAGGTTATGAGGTGAAGTTGAGCAAACGCCATCCTGCACCCGACATCTGTGATGATTTGAAGGGAAAGTACCCAAAGGATTTTGTGTTCTTGGGTTGGCATCCTAACTGCATGTGTTATGTTGTGCCTATAGTGATGAGTGATGAAGATTACTATGGTTCTCCTTCTACTCAGAAGTCAGCTATGATTACTCGCACACCGAAGAACTTCAACAATTGGGTACGCAATAACCGTAGTCGAATCGGGAAAGCTGAAACACTTCCATACTTCTTGAAGGATAACAGAAAATATTGGCATCTGTCCATCGAGGACGCGGCTAAGTATCGCCATGCTGACAGAGACGAAAAAGCCATAAAGCGTGCTTGGAAGAATAGAGAACTATTCGAATACAATATAGATGTAGGTAATTCTGATATAGCTATATTAAGACGAAAAGCTAAAGCCTATGATGTTGATATATCGGGTTTTGAAAATTTCATCGCTACATATCAATTCAAAGAGAGCTTCGGAATGATGACTAGTAGTGAAAGTTCTGTGTTGTTAGATATGTTCGATAAGTATAATGATAAGGTTTTTCAAGCTGTTAAGTCTTTAGACAGGTCAAAAAAAAGTTATCTGTCTAAGTTTGATTATAGTTATGATTTCGGAGATTGGAGGGATAGTGTAGCTAAAAAGTTTGCAAATATCACCCCTACGCAGTTCGAGCCAGTGAGCAAGATAAAACCAAAGTTGAAGGCTACCTATGACAAAGCTCGTAAGGAACTGCACGACCTTCGCACAATTCCGTTGAAACCAAAGAAGCTCATAGAAGATTTCGATGATTGGGAATTAGAGATTGCTTTAGACGACCAGGAAGCAGTAATGGCAGGAAAGAAGCTCATGCAAAATCTGTATGGACCAAACATTGATTACGTCGTTTCTTGGAGAAGAGTTGTGTCGGCTTATAAATCAGAAGGCTGGGGTAAGGCTTATGAGGTCTTTCTTGATGAGTATCATAACGGATTGAAGGAAGTTATGGAAGCGGCAACACATTTAAACGAATTGAGAACGGCAGATTTGAGTATTATTCCGGCAAAATGGATTCCTCGCTTCAATGATTACATCAAGACTATAGAAACTGCAGGAATTGATGTCCGAGGTTACGAAAGAGTTTATCGTGAGATAGAGGGTGCGTACAACATCTACAAACTGGCTTCGGACAAAGATTTGATAGCGTATGGCTTAGATAAGTTATCCTTTAACACTCCTCATACCATCGTGGAAGGCTTTAGAGGTATAGGGATGAGTCCTACTAAATGGCTAGGAAAGAAAGAGTTCTACGATAGCTTTGACAAGTTTGTTCCTTGTATCAGCCTTAGCGGAAACCAAGCCTATTATTGGGACAAGTATAAGCATGTTAGAATAGACTTCGATGGGCATAAGGAAAGATTCGCAAAATCGGAATGGTATCGAAAGGGTCTCCAATATCACGAATACGGACACGCTAAAGCCGCATTGCAAGGTAATTGGGAAAATAGCAAAGGCTTCAAAGACCTGTTCAAGAAATTCTATGATGATTATAATCAACCATCTAATTTCTATCAAGATAGTAGGGGAAAGACAAGATGGAATATTGAAGGAAAATATTGGGAGGTAAAATACAAGTATGGTGACCCAAAGAAGGATGTTGATGAGCTATTCGGAGCGATAACCGATACTCTTCAAGCTTTAAGCAAAGATAAGTTTAGAATAGATGGAGCTGGGCACGATTGGGACTATTTTGCTAATAGCGAGTTCTCATGTATAACGGAGATTATAGCTCACCTAAGCGAAAATTGTTGGTCTCACAATAAGTATTTCAAAATGGCATTACCAAGGCTTTATAACGAAGCTATGGCTCTATACAAGAAGTTTTATAAGGCTAACTTACCAACCAAAAGATAGGTAGTAGAATTAAGGTTCTACTACCCATCCTACTTTGTTTTCTAAAGGTCCAACAGCTGATTCGTTATCTACGTAATAGAGTTTGAAATCTTGACCTGTCTTTAAAGCTTTTCGCACAGATGCCATAATCGTCGCTTTGCTTATGCCTTTATAATTGCAATCTCTAATTGCACTTAGCACGGCACACTTTTGACCGATGTAAATGTCTGTTCCTTTGTAGTAATTAACTACTTGTTCATCTGTAAGTTCGTCCACGGACTTAACAGAACATTGTTTTAGATATTCCCGTATATTCATGTTGCAAAGATAACTAAAGAAATTCAAACAAGTAAGCTTAAAATGTGAAAGTTATGAAATTTAATAAAATCTCCATATACAAATATCAAAAGTTAGCCAAAGTTAAACTATTGATTATCAGTAAATTACAAGTTCTAAAATTTGGTCAATTCAAAAAAAATGACTACCTTTGCAATAGATAATTAAAACAATAACAACTTAAAGTTAAAGAGCAATGAAAAAGAAAGATATTTTTAAATTTGGTAACGATGCTTTAAATAAGCAATACAAGGAGTTCTTAGCATAGTTAGATAAACAGAACTATACTTATATTTTTGTTCAGAACTTAATGATAGAACTTAAAAACGGCACATGGGTTTCTTTGAATCTTGATTTCGCTTCTGACGCTGTTAGATTTAAAGCTTGCGTAGTAATGAATCATAAAGCGATAGAGAATATCCAAGATTTGGATTTATATACCGCTAAAAACCCTACGTTTTTCTACGAAAACACCTTGGATGAAGCGTTTAAGAAATTGGAGCTTAAATATGGAAAGCTTGATAAGTAATTAGGTTACGATGTAAATATAAGAGCAATGAGACAGTTAGAATTTGAACAGCGAGTAGGAATGTCGGTAAATGCTACCGAGTACGCTTCCATTGAGAATGTATATATGGCAAGCGACCTTGATAAGGATGCTTTCTGTACCCTTTGGAAGAAGATGAACTTCAAAAGAGTTGCAAGAGCTAGAGAAGAGAAATCAGCTAAGTTGAAGGAGCAAATGAAGAAGGAACAGCTATTCGGCATATTGAACAAACCATACGGCAAAAACGAGTTTGGTACGCTAGCCGATAACTTCTACAGCAAAAGTGAAAAAGCTGTACTAGAAAGCATCGGAATCCACATGCAGCAAGAAAGAAATGGCATTCCATACTTTGTAAGCGTAGCATCTGTATTGGTTGATTTACGCAAATATTTGAAAGTCGCATAAGAAGGAAATGGTAGGGCTAACCACCCTACCTCAATACGATAAGAGCAATGAATACGATAAAAACGTTTATTCCATCAGAGTCAGTTGACGCATTTAAGAAGTTCGCTGAGAAGACAAAGCGCAATGTAGAAGGTTTCGACTACACCATTAGTAACCCACGAAAAAAGTTATTCCGTCATGCGGTAGTAGAAGATTGTCAAACCATCATTGGTAAGTATTGGCATGACATCTGTGACCTCACCATCAATATGCCAGACGAAAGTAATTGGAGATTGCTGGCCACATATAAGAATGGAGCCTTTACTCCTGCTGATACAACCAAGGAGTTGGTATTCAAGATTAAGGAGCATGGAGCTGATTACGGCAAATGCGACCTATGTGGTCATTGGTGTAACAACGCATACGTTATCGAGAATACACAAACGGGCGATGAACTGCAAGTAGGTTGCGAGTGCATAAAAAAGTTCGGATTGAAGTACATTGACTTCCTCTCAGACTTTACACGCAAACTTTATGAGACATACGACCACACCATCAGATATGCCACCGATGATGACTATGGAGACCTTATCCCAATTTGGGGTGGTCCTAAGGATAGTAGATATACGGATGCCATCTTGAAGAATGACATGATCGCCATGTGCAAGGCTCAGTATGACGAGTGCCCCGTTTACAAGAAAGGCTATTACGCAAATGGTCACTATTACCCATCAGAAACAATCGCCAAATTAGAGGAAATAAGAGATTCTAAGAAGTTTACGGTTGACACCTCATACATTACAAAGGTCTGCGATTTTGCGCTATCTAAAGAGCCTAAATCGCAATTCGAGGTTGAAATGCAGAAAGTAGCAAAAGACTACTACACATTCTCGGAGCAGTTCGTTTATGCTTTCTTCCTGGTGAAGAACTACGAGGATAGCTTAAAAGGTGGTATTGATGCAATCAAGAAAGGTATGCAAGTCAAGGTAGCCGGTAAAGTCATTCAACAGCGCACAGAGCAGTCTTACTACGGAGAAATGGTCACAAACACCATCCTTACTAAAAACGGAATAGTCTGTGAAAGGGTTGGCAAAATACCAACTGCACAAAAAGATGGCGAGAAGACCACCGAGTTCTATGCTATCGTCAAGGGTGTGTTCAATGGAAAGGTTTGCCTAGACAGAGCTACTAAGAATCCAAAGAAAGGAATCGAAGTAAAGGAGATTTAGTTATGGGCGCATTCAACATCAACACCTATTATGGCTGTGAAACTTGCGAAGCAGCCAACGAATATGGTAATGGTTGCAAGCATGGTCTGTTATTCCCTGTCCTGCTTGTAATGGCTAATAAAAGGGAATGCCCAAATTATAGATTTCAAAGAAAGGATTGAGATATGAAGATATACAAATTAATATGGTATCTCTACATGGAGGACCAACTTAAAGAAATCCTAATTACAGATAAGGACGTAGCAGAATCACGTTATCAAGACCTTAAAAAGGCTCTTTCTCGTGGATGCTGGTTATCCCTCTCAGAATTAGCAGAAAACGAAGACCACGTATTAGTGGAAGGTAAAGGTCTTCATTATAATGATATTTAAAAATTAGAATTATGGAAGCAATAAACAACAAAGAAAAATCGATGCAGTAAGGGAGGATTGATTATGATGGACGCATTAATATGGTTACCGTTAATTACCCTGACTGCCGGATATATAATCGGAATATACGTAGGTAGACATTATGACAAGTTTACTGAAGAAGAAGAATAATCATTCAGCCCTCGACATCACGGTTAAGTCAAGTATATGACAATAGAACAATTTGACTTTAAGTTCGCAGGACACGGACATTACAAGGTACGTTACACAACTAAGAAGAGAGGCGACAGCTGGGTGTCAATGGTTAACGATATGACTCTGATTGACGCAACGAAAGGAGCAGAGGAGCCTACACAGAGAGATATGATAGCATTAAGACGTCACTTGATGTATCACGGCATCCATTACAACAAAGAAGGAAAGAAGATATTATAGGTAGATACGGTATCAAGCCGTTCGGAGTGGGTGCAATGCTCACTCTACCTACACACGTGGAGGGTATAGATTTGCGGTTAGAAGTTCCCTTTGAGCCGTCTCCCTCGTTAAAAAAAAGGACTGAAAGCGGAAATCGTGAGAAAACACTAAACCGAGAAAACGTAATCCGTTTGTGTAGCAACGCTAAAACTACACGTCGTATGCAGACGTTAACGGCAGAAGTCAGGCTACATACTTGTAGACGTTGGGAGCTCAACGTACACCGAGCGTTTTAATTTGAGTTTTTAAATTTAAGAATTATGAAGAGATATTATGTATCAGTCACAGAGACTTTAAACAAAGTAGTAAGCGTTGATGCTGAAAGTCCTAAAGAAGCAAGACAAAAAGTTAATGATGCCTATGTACAAAGCGACATCGTTCTCGACGATGACGATTTCTCTAGTGTGGAAATGGAAATTGAAGATGATCAGTACTATAAATCTAATGATGAAGAGTATGGATATTATCAGCACATCGACTAAGCCGAAAGCGTGAGTTCGTCCTATAGAAAGCCGCCATCCATAAGGTTAAAGTGCAAGTAATCGAACACCTACAAAAGGTAGTATAGGTTGAATGGCAGTGACGCTTGCGAGAAAGTCGAAGAAATGGTTAATGAATCAGAAATCATCTTGACCACAGACGATTTCACAACAAGAAACATTGAGCCTTATGAAGATGAGTAAAACAGCACAAGTTATTCAGTATTTAAAGGACGGGGATTTGCGTTCTGCGCTCTCCATCCTCAAAACATTTCGCTATGATTTCACTAGAGAAGAACGTAGAACCATACAGATAGCCTATGAGTCAATGGCTGGCAAAGCTAAGTTCTATGAGAGCTTGGGCATCAACACTCAATTAGAGATAGAAAAGGCTCAAAAGTTAGCAACCATAAAATACCTAAGTATTTGAGTATCAATAAGTTAAACAAAGTTAGCAAAAAGTATTTTAAGCCTTAAACGT
>ENA-ORUB01004768-ORUB01004768.1-human-gut-metagenome-genome-assembly--contig:-NODE-4768-length-10140-cov-5.191472_pt1 | contig 10140 bp, 6 predicted proteins | sample MGYA00241918_ERZ509200 | MGnify/ENA primary metagenome ERZ509200 (study PRJEB26280, sample SAMEA2338853) | human gut metagenome | biome: human gut; feature: human-associated habitat; material: faeces... | reverse complement strand
GGCGGGGCCGCTTGGGCAGCCGGGCGCTCCGGCGACGACGACGCCCTGAAAACCCTTAAGGTGCCCGAAAGCGCCGTCACCGCGCAGACCGACTTGGAAGAGATGGAAAACTACGAGGACGCCGTCACGCTGGCCGGCTCGGCGAAGCTGCCCTTCGGCACGCTCGTCTGGTGCAGCGACGACGCCGTTGCCGCCTGCCTGCTTCCCACGGAAACCGCCAAGCCCCTAGCCGAGGTGGGGCTCCTCGATCTGTCTTCCGCCGAGTGCACCACCATCATCGAGCACGCCGTGGGCGAGGCCGAGGGTTTCGAGATTTACGACGTGCGCGCGAACAGTGCCGGCGTCGTCTGGACCGAAGCCGACATCCTGGACAATCTCTGGCGCGTGTACGCGGCATCGCTTTCCGGCACAACGCTGGGCGAGCCGCAGCTGCTCGACGAGGGCGACGTGAACTGGGAGATGCCCACCTTGGCCGTCGCCGGCGGCTACGCTTTCTGGCAGCGCCTTCCGCAGCTCGACGGCAACGCCCGCGTGGAAGATTCTCGGCTTTTGCGCGCCGCCTTCGGCACGACCGATTCCCAGGTAGTGTATGCCTCTCAGGGACGCATGGCCTGCGCGCCCACCTCCTGCGGCGACAGTCTCGCGCTGGCGCCCCGCGCCCGCACAAGCGGCACCTACTACCAGCTCACCCACCTGGACGCCGCCACCGGCGAGGTTACCGACGCCTGCGTTCTGCCCTCGTCCATGAAGCCGATGGAATGCGGCTGGGGCAAAACCGGCTTCAGCTTCGCTTTCGACGGCATTTACAACTACGGCGAGGGTATCGCGAATTTGGGCACCTACTTGCCCATGGAATCCCCCGAGGCCGTCTCGCTCGCGGCAGCCAACGCTGAGGAAACCGCTGCCGAGACGGGCGAGGCAGACGCCGCCGCGCCGTACCTGCCCATCGCCTGCGCCAACCCCGGCACCGAGGCCTACAGCGCCGTGCCCTGGTTCCATTTCGCAGCGAACCCGCTTTCCCCGCCCTGCTGGTGCGGCAACTGGCTCATGGTGCGCGGCGGTAGCTTCGTGGTGGCCATCGATCTTGCAGGACGACGCTATGTGAAGCTGCCCCTTGAGGAGGGATCGGGCGACTACAACGATTTCCTCGCTTCCACGCATATGGGCACGCGCGCCGTCACCTACTGCAACGTGGACTACACCCCCATCGGCGGCGAGCAGCAGAAGCACTGCCTCGTCCGCATATGGGAACCGGCGGCGTAAGGGCGCTCTAGCTTGTCCGCGATCGGGACGGGAGGGCGCCGCGAAGCCCGCTGCGCGCTTTATCCCCCTGCGAACGCGGCCGTTAAGCTTACAGCCCAAAGTACTCTTGTTTGGCGGAAAGTATGCGGATGAGGGACTCGTCGAGGCGCTCTTCAGTCAGCTCGCCTGCCTGCACGGCGTCGAGCACTCCTTGGTAGGCCTCGTCGAAACGCTCGGGCATGAGCGGAATGTCGCAACCCGCCTTGAGCGCCGCGACCGCCGCTTCCGCCGGGGTGTAGTAGTTGGTGATGGCGCCCATGGAAAGCGAGTCGGCGACGACGATGCCCGTGTAACCCAGGGAATCGCGCAGCATGCCCTGGACAACGGTCGAGCTGAGCGGGGCCGGCGTACTGTCGCCGATGATGTTCGGCAGACTCACATGCCCCACCATGATCATGGGCACCCCTGCTTCGATGGCCGCGCGGAAGGGCACGAGATCCACCGTTTCCAACTCCTCGCTCGTCGCTTCGATGGTGATGGCCCCCTCGTGGGAATCGCCGGCCGCCGCGCCAATACCCGGGAAGTGCTTCGCGCAGCAGAGCATCTTCTTGTCGCGGAAGCCTTCCACCTCGGCCCGCACCATATCGGCCGCCACGGCGGCATCACTCGAGAACGAACGCAGACCCATGGTGTCGCTGCGCAACGGGTTCACCACGTCGGCCACGGGGGCGAAATCAAGGTTGAACCCGAGCGGCGCCAGGTAGTCGGCGATCTGCTCGGCGGCGCGCTTGGCCGCCTCGGTATCGCCAGCGCTGCCGAGAGCAGAAGCGTCGCCCACGTCCTGGACACCGAAGGCCTCGTTGCCGGCGACGCGCACCACCGTGCCTCCCTCTTCATCGACCGCGACAAAAGGCGCTACATTGCCGCTGTCAGCGTAGAACTGCTTCACGTTCGCGAGCATGGTCGTCGTCTGCTCGGGATCGAGCAGGTTCTGGGCGAAGTAAACGATGCCGCCCACGGGATGGGCCGCAACACCCTCGCGGGTCATATCCCCCGCCTGGGTAACCTGGGACACACCTTCCACCAGCGCTTCGGGGGTCACGATAAACAGCTGGGCCACCTTCTGCTCGAGCGTCATGGCGCCGATGCGCTCGTCCGCAGCAGCACGCGCGGCGGCCGCAGCATCTTCGGGGCCTTGGCTCTCGCCCGCGCCTTCGCCAGCTGAATCGTCCGCCCCGTTCGACCCGTCGCCCGCGCAGCCGCCCAACGCCAGGCTTCCGCCGGCCAAAGCCGCCAACCACACAAAACGACGGCGCGTGATGGAATCAGCCAAAACAGTCACACTACTTCCCTCCGAACAACTCAATCCCTTCGAGCCAATCGCGCACGCACTCGCAATTTCACTTACGCCCACCAGCATAACGCCAGAAACGCCTTGCGGCAACGGGCCGCCGCACGATGCCGAAGCACGTAACGGTCACTTCACTTTCTGTGAAGACGGAGGCACGTCGCTCGCAAATAGGGAATAATGCGAGACATCGCAAAACGGCGAGCGAAGCAGGAGGAGGATTTGTGACCTATCTCATCACCTTTCTGGAGGGCATCATCACCTTCGTGTCGCCGTGCCTGCTTCCCATGATCCCCATCTATGTCACCTACTTTGCCGCCGGCGAGGAAGTGCGCACGTCCATCGTGCTGCGCAATGCCCTTGGGTTCGTGCTGGGGTTCACCTGCGTGTTCATCGCCATGGGCGCTTTGGCCTCATCGGTAGGTGCGTTCTTCATCGAGTACCAGAGCGCCGTCAACGTGGTGTGCGGTCTGGTGGTCATCGCATTCGGTCTGTACTTCCTCGGCATCATCAAGATCAACCTCTTCCACGGCGCGAAGAACCCGTTGGCCGGGCGTCAGCTGGGATTCTTCTCGTCGGTGCTGTTCGGCGTCATCTTCTCTGTCGGATGGACGCCGTGCGTGGGGGCGTTCCTCGGCTCGGCGCTCATGCTGGCCTCGCAGCAGGCGTCGGTGGCACAGGGCGTTATTCTGCTTCTGTGCTACTCGGCCGGCCTCGGCATTCCGTTTGTGGCGGCCGCCGTGCTCATCGACAAGCTGAAGGGCGCTTTCACCGTCATCAAGCAGCATTACGATATCATTAATAAGGTATGCGGCTGGTTTCTGGTCGCCGTGGGCGTGCTCATGGCGACGGGACTGCTCGGCGGCTTCTTGCGCCTGCTGAGCTAACCCGCGGAATCCAGCCCGAAGGAGAAAGGTTCGAACATGAGCGAGAACGAGAAGATTCCGACCGATGCCGGCGCCCCAGCCGAGACGACAGCGGCCCCGACCGATAGCAGCACCCCAGCCGAGACGGCGGCAAGCGCGACCCCCGCAGCAGCTGAGCCCTCAGCGGCCGAGCAGCGGGGCGAGGCCATCGGCGAGCGCTTGGCGTCCCTGGAAGCCGAAGAGAAAGCCGCAGCTGCCACGCCAGAGGGCGAGAAGGCCGACCGCAAGAAGCACGTGGGCGTCATCGTGGCCGCCGTCGTCTTCGCTGTGCTGCTCATCGGCGCGGGCGTGGCCTACAGCGTTCTCGCGCCAGCGGCCGACAACAAGCAGATAGAGGTGACCGGTACCGATGCTGTCCAAGAAACCGAGGTAGATGCCGCCGACGACACCGGCGACGGCAACGGCGCCAACGCAGCCACCACCCCGGCGCCGGACTTCACCATGACCGACGCGGACGGAGCGACCCTCACCCTGGCCGACTTCAAGGGCAAGCCGGTGCTGCTGAACTTCTGGGCCAGCTGGTGCGGCCCTTGCCAAAGTGAGATGCCCGACATCCAGACCGCGTGGAAAGAGCACGGCACTGATGTGGAATTCGTCATCGTGAACATGACCGGCATGAACGGCGAGACCGAGCAGAGCGCCAAGGCCTTCCTCGCCGACGCCGGCTACACCTTCCCGTGCTATTTCGACGCCAACAACTCGGCAGCCACCGCCTTCGGCGTGAGCTCCATTCCGCAGACCTACTTGATCAACGCCGAGGGCAACATCATCGGCGCCTACATGGGAGCCATGGATGCCTCGGTGATCGCCCAGGGCATCGACATGCTCACCGGTAACACTGGCAAGACCGCGCAGTAAGGCTTTCGAGTCTCTGAATCCTCTGGCCTCCGAACTCAGGGGCGACCAAGGTCGCCCCCTACGGGACGGCTCTCGGAGACTCCTCTTATAAGCGAGGTCTAAGAGACGGCAGATCCCGGCTCCGCAAAGTGACTTCCCAGGTTGAACCGTAGGGGGCGACCTTGGTCGCCCCTTGCCAGAAGTAAGTGAGAGCTACTAGAACTCCAGCTCCTGCAGGCGATCGAACACGACGTCCTTGCGGGTGAGGAAGTCCCAGGGATCGAAGATCTCGTCCAGCTTCTCCTGGGAAAGCAGCGCCATGGCCTCGTCGTCGGCTTCCAAACGCTCGCGGTAAGTGGGGCCGTCAACGGCATTCTGAATATCCTCCCACACCTTCATGGCGTTGCGCTGCACGATGACGTAGGCATCCTCGCGGGAGATGCCGGCGTCCACGAGCGCCAACAGCACCTTGCTGGAGAAGATGAGACCCTTCGTACGCCACAGGTTGTGCTCCATCTTGGCCGGATAGGTCTGTAGGCCGTCGAGCATCCACTGCATCTTACCGAACATGTAGTCCAGCGCCGTGAAGCTGTCGGCCAGCACCACGCGCTCGGCGCCGGAATGCGAGATGTCGCGCTCGAACCACAGGGCCACGTTGTCGAAGGCCACCTGGGCGTTCGCCTTCACCACGCGGGCGAGGCCGCACACGCGCTCGGCCGTGATGGGGTTGCGCTTGTGGGGCATGGCCGAAGAGCCCTTCTGGCCCTTGGTGAACGGCTCTTCCGCCTCGATGACGTCGGACTGCTGAAGCAGGCGCACCTGCATGGCGATGGATTCCAGGGTGGAGGCCGTCACGGCGAGGGCCGCCATCACCTGGGCGTGACGGTCGCGGGCGAGCACCTGGGTGGACAGCGGGTCGGGGGTGAGCCCCAGCTTCTCGCAAACGTACTGCTCCACGAAGGGGTCGATGGAAGAGTAAGTGCCCACCGCGCCGGAGATAGCGCCAGTGGCGGCCACAGCGCGGGCCTCCTCCATGCGGGTGAGGGCGCGCTTCAGGGCCCAAGCCCAGCTGCCGAACTTCATGCCGAAGGTCATGGGCTCGGCGTGAATGCCATGGGTGCGGCCGACGCACAGCGTGTTCTGGAACTCGAAGGCGCGGCGCTTGCAGGTCTCGCCCAAGCGCTTGATGTCGTCGATGATGATGTCGCAAGCCTGGGTGACCTGGTAGGACAGGGCCGTGTCGCCCAGGTCGGAGGAGGTCATGCCGTAGTGCACCCAGCGGCTCGGCTTGTCTTCGCCCTCGGGGATGTCGGCGTCGATGTAGCCCGCCATGCATGTGGTGAACGCGATGACGTCGTGGTTCGTCACTTTCTCGATCTCGTCGATCTCCTCTACGGTGAAGTCGGCGTGATCGCGGATCCACTGCGCCTCCTCGCGCGTGATGCCCGCCTGGCCGAGCTCTGCCTGGGCCTCGCAGGCCAGAACCTCGATCTCCTTCCAAATGGCGAACTTGTTCTCGAGTTCCCAGATGCGACCCATTTCCGGACGAGTATAGCGACCGATCATGCGCGTTTCCTTTCCCTGGCAATGTGCGCGGACGCCCCAGCGGCCTGCGCGTTTTCCTTATTGCGTAGATTACCAAAAACCGCCCGCGCGAACCCCCGACATCCCCAGTTAATCCGTGGGTGAGTTGTGGGTGAGTCGCCAAATTTCGGGGAATTCAATCTCGGTGGGCGATTCGCGAGGCCGTGGCGCCTCCTACCATCTTGCATCGTTCGAGGCAGCGCACGACAACGGCTGCCTACCACGCTAACTTTAGGAGGGTTCAGCATGCGTTCCATCAATCTTTCTCGCCGATCGTTTCTCTCGGGAGCTGCCGCAGCAAGCGCGCTGGGGGTCATGGCCCTGAGCGGATGCGCGCCCCAGGCAGAACCCGCAAAGGAGGTCGCCGAAACAGGAACTGCGCCGAAGGAAGTCGTCGAGACCATCGACACCGACCTCCTCATCGTCGGCCTCGGCGGCTCGGGGCTTGCTTGCGCTGTTCAAGCGGCACTCGACGACACCAACTGCCTGGTCATCGAGAAGAACGCCGAATCAGGCGGAAACGCCCTGGGCGTCGAGGGCATGTTCGCCATCAATTCTTCCATGCAGAAAGCCGCAGGGATCGAAGAGATCACTCCCGCTGAAGTCATTGCCGCTCAGATGGAGATGCTGCAGTACCGGCCCAACGGCGCCGAGTGGGTCGAATTCTGCGAAAGCTCGGCGGCCAACATCGACTGGTGCCTGGAGCAGGGGGTGGAGTACAACGGAACGGTGGATAACTATTACACGGGCCTTCTGCATACCTTCCATTGGTTCAAGGAAGGCAGCTGCTCCAAGGGCTACGTGCCCCAGATGACTAAGCGGGCCGAGGAACTGGGGGTAGAGGTTCGCTACAATACGACAGCGAATGAACTCATACTAGATGATAGCGGCGCGGTTTGCGGCTTGTACGCCATTGGTCAAGATGGTGAAATTCTCATCAATGCGAAAGCCGTCATCTTGGCTACGGGTGGTTTTTGCGGCAACCCCGACATCATCAAGCGCCAAGGGTGGAACACCGACGACATGGTTTGCCTGGGCCTGAATGGAACGGGCGATGGATTCAATATGGCTACTGCGGTTGGGGCAATCGACGACCTTGCCAACGCTTCGCAGAGTATTTGCCCCACTATCCCCGCCTTCCCCGTCACTGATTACAAGGCCGATCCGTACAACCCTATCAACGGGTTGGGCGGTATCGCAACGGGCGGCCCCATTATGTGGGTCAACGAGACCGGTGATCGATTCGTGCGTGAGGACACCACTTCGGTAATGGCTCCCTCCTCGGCCAGTATCGCCACAAAGCGCAATGCGGCGACCTACTGCGTCTTCGACCAGAACATTTACGACACGTTCTTCGGCACGACGCCCGAGGCGCAGGCCATGTTCGAAGAGTCCATAACATCCGACAACGGATACAGCCTCTACTCTTCCAACGATCTGGCCGACCTCGCCCAGCATTTCGACATGGATCCGGAGAACTTCAAAAACGCCGTGGCCCGCTATAACGAAAGCTGCAAGGCGGGAGCCGATAAGGACTTCCTCAAAGATCCCTCCCTCCTGATTCCCGTAGAGCAGCCCCCGTTCTACATCGGCCGCATGAGTTATGTGTTCTACTTCGCCACGGGCGGTTTGAAAGTGGATAAGTTCCAGCGCGTTTGGGACATCGACAAGCAGCCCATCCCCGGCCTGTACGCTATTGGCAACGAGGGCAACAACCACTACGCGAGCGTGTACACCATCAACATTCCGGGTACCGCCTTCGGCCATCAAGTGAACTCCGGACGCGTTGCGGCGCAGCAAGCGGCCAAGTACATCAACAGCTAGCCGCCCGATAAGCACCCGACGGCAAATCGCCCTCCCCTCTCGCCCGCGACCGAGCCCTTCCCTCCCACGGCCTGGTCGCGGGCCTTTACTCTTCGAAAGAAGAGGCCCTTTCGCGAACGAGTTCGATCAGCTCTTCCTTTGAGTGAATACCGAGCTTCGTATAGATGTGACTCACATGAGTTTTCACCGTTTGGTCGGATACGCAAAGCTCGTCAGCGATTTGCTTCCGCTTTTTGCCTTCAGCAAGGCAAAGCGCTATCTCCATCTCCCGCGATGTGAGGCCCGCGTCCAATGCCAGATATTGCACGGCAAATTCCTGGGGCGTGGCCGTACTCGTATCGGTGCTGGGACGAACGACGCCCCAGCCAAACCGTACGTTTCTGATCCCCGAAAGACCGAGAGATCCAATGAGAAGCACAAAGATGGCACAGGCGGCAACATCGCCGATCGGCGCCTCCAGCCAAAGGGATAGCGTCGTTGCCCCAGCACCTATCACCTGGCCCCCTACGAAAAACAACGTCGTCAGCGAAATGACCCACGGCGCCGGCAAATCGAACTGCTTCGAGAGATACGAGCAGACTCCGCACATAATAAGATGGAGGAACGCATAGCCAGCCGCAACAATACCTACGCCCAAAACGGACGCTTCGGCGCAAACGCAAATGAGAAGCATCCCGAAAGCCATGACAGGAAATGCCCGGTGGTAAATGAGGTGGTTGAAGTCCGTTTGCGCAGCCACCATCATGACGCCTAGGACGACCGCCGCTATTCCGTAGCACACCCCGTTAAAGGCAATGTGCGAGCCTTCGACGCCAAGCGCCGAATAAGCAACGATATAAAACCCGAAAACAGCCCCATGCAGCGCTGATGTTGCTAAAAGCTTGTGCGGCCATGCGGTATTTTTATTAAGCCCGCGCATAAAGACCTGCCTCAGAGGCATCCCTTTGAAAACCAGCAAGTTAACGGGGATCATCGCCAGCGGAACAAAAAGGCGAGCAATGTCTTTGCCCCATACTCCCATAAAGCCCAAGGCAACCATAAGCGTTGCCGCGACAAGCATTCCGGCAACAGAAACAAGCAAAGTGTTTCGCGCACCGATTTGAGCGACAATCGAAGCCGTCATGACCACAATCAGGGTTGTGCCGAGACACATCAGAATCGACCCGACGTAGGCGACCCTGGAAACAGATCCAAAGAAATCGGTGTTCCACGAAGATGCGATATCTATCGTTACACCTGCTGCCATAACAAGGCACACAAGAACGAGGAATCTTCTCCGCAGAAAAAGAGACGCGATTTTGCGGTACCACAGAACGGCAACGAGGTACCCCAGGGCGTAGCAGAAAGCGACAACGATCCAAGGGGTCACGAGGCCGGGTTCAAAAGTCCCGTCGACAGCGAAGTCAGGCACCTGAAAGGTAATCCCCAGCCAGAGAAAGAACAGTGCGACCGAGGCGACAATGGCAGTGTTATCTCGAAGAACCCCCACGTACGTTTTGATGCGATCCCTCATTTGCTCCCTCTTTGCCGTGCACGATACTCTTTCCACGGTTCGACACTGCAGATACTGGCGCATAGTCGGCATTTTGGCTGACCAGACCGCCTTCAGCGGAAACGTCTCGCCCCATTATACTGGCAACAACACAGAGTAAGCTCGATGAGCCTTGAGCGCTTTCACAGCATCGACTCTTTTGAGGCCCTTTCGAAAAGCCGCAAAAGGACGCGCCAATGTGCGCAAACCTGCGCGAACCTGCGCAAATCAGCAGGATTCTTTGAGCAACGAGGAATATTTTCATTGCAGAAACCGGAGCGCTCGGGTAAGATGCATTGTTACGCGGAGGAGTGACCGAGAGGCCGAAGGTGCTCGCCTGCTAAGTGAGTATGCCCCACAAGGGCATCTAGGGTTCGAATCCCTACTCCTCCGCCACTTTGCCTTTTCTCGAACTCCCTACAGGGAGTTTTTTATTTCCCCCATGGCCAGCGACGGCGGGTGGTGGCGGCGAGGCGCTTTTTGCGGTAGTTGGGGTTGTGCTTGAGAAAGCGCCAGTTGGCGATGCGGGTGATGAGGAGGCCGACAAGACCCACGATCATGAAGCTGAGCGAGAGGTCGAGCACCGCCGGAGCATCGTCGAAAAAGGCGTACACCGACACCAGGGCGAAAAAGCCGACGACGACGCCGTTGAACCAGGTGAAGATTTTGATGAGCACCTCTTTGGCGCGAGCCGGAGAATGGCGGTACGTGACCACCACGTAGATGAGCCCCGCCGCCACCGCCATGACGATGAGCAAAGGGACGACGCGGGACAGGCGAGCGAGAAAACCCATGATTACCGCCCTGGAACGACGGCGGCGCGCAAGCCGGAGAGGCTCGTCGGGCGC
>ENA-ORUB01004767-ORUB01004767.1-human-gut-metagenome-genome-assembly--contig:-NODE-4767-length-10141-cov-13.011303_pt1 | contig 10141 bp, 10 predicted proteins | sample MGYA00241918_ERZ509200 | MGnify/ENA primary metagenome ERZ509200 (study PRJEB26280, sample SAMEA2338853) | human gut metagenome | biome: human gut; feature: human-associated habitat; material: faeces... | reverse complement strand
TGTCAATCTTAAGTCTATAATTAATTATTCGTTTTTTCATTTTATTTTCGACCTTCTTTTATCAATCAGACAGCAGTTTTTAATTTAGCTTGGATTTAATTTCTTCCATCCTTGTATCATCCAGCTTATAAAACCTCTTAAATACAAATATGCCCACGATGAGCAGGATAACAGACGGAATCGTCATCCACATACGAAGCGCATCAAGTGTATCCTGTGTCTGTACTGCAGCCGCGGTATCCAGATGAATCCAGTCAACCACCAGCCCAGCCAGAAATACCGCTACACCGGATGCGAGCTTTACCGTAAATGTCTGCATTGAGAAAATGACCGACTCCTCTCTCGTACCATTTATTACCTCACCATAATCAACAGAATCTGAAAGAAATATAGTCATGATAACATTGAGCATACCGTAGCCCAGATAAATCAAAATACCCGGCAGGCAGAGTATGTACCAGCTCTGCGGCGTGTAGAGCTTCGCAAATGCCATGATAAGTATCACCGCAAAGCCTGCTATCTGAATAATAAATCCTGATATAAAAAGCTGGCTTTTGCTGAATCTCTTGCGAAGCAGCGGTATAACCATCATGACAAGCACCTGTGCTGCAAAAGCAACTGCGGCAAATATGGAATATGCTCCCTCGTTTCCCACATCAAACCGGAAGAAATAAAGCACTAGGTTGCCACAGATATTGAGTGATGTATATACGAGAATGATTGAGACCACAACAGTCATGGCCTGGTCGTTCTTAAATAAAGCTTTAAACATATCGGATATCTTTCCCGGCTTCTCATCACAGGCAACCGGTCTTTCAGGCACACATGCCACGCATACAAGCTCAGAAATCACAAATACCACCGCTATAATAAGTGCCCACCACTTAAATCCAATCCTGTAGTCAGCCATAGAGCTTCCTACACCAAGAATCGGCACCACTGTCATCGTGAGCACCGTAGGGATAGCATCTCCAATGCCAGAGCATGTCCTCGCAAGCGATGTAAGCTGCTCCCTGTCGCTGCCCGGCTCAGTGATTGCGGGAATCATAGACCAAAACGGAATATCCATAAGCGTATATGTGATGCCCCATGCAAAGTAAAACACCGTAAGCCACACTCTCTGCGCTGAATCACCCATAGACTCAGGAGTGGCATACAAAGCATAGATGGTCACGGCATTGAGCACCGTGCCGGCAAAAATCCAAGGCCTGAACCTGCCCCATCCGGTACGTGTCTTTGCTACGATAATACCCATCACCGGGTCATTGAATGCATCAAAAATCCTGGCCGCCATCATCACCGTACCGATAAACACACTGCTCATCCCAAGCACTACATTGTAGTAGTAGAGCAAATACGATGAAATAAGCATATACACAATATCTTTTCCGAATGCACCAAATCCAAATGCACACTTTTGTCCTGTTTTAAGCTTCATATAAATACCTCCAAAATAATCCGCTATACTTAATACTAGTATAGCGGATTGCTATGTAAAATACAATTTAAAGTTAATGTGCTTACAAATATAATTTACTGTACATTGCGACACATTGCGCCATCTGCACTGACATTCTTATCTCACAAAAATAGGCCACTTTATATACTTAAAATACTTATACTTACCATATTGTTGCACATATTCATCCCATGTAAAATATACAATTTGAGTACATTTATCTGTGCTTTCATATATAGTAACACCATTTTCGTCATGCCCGAGCAGTATTTGAGAATGTTTATAGTGCCCCATTCTGTCATTTCCCTTAATTTCATCACATATTCTAATAACAGCTCCCAACTCCGCTGTTCCTAAATACTTCTTACAATGTTCATGTGTAATGGTTCTGTCAGACAAGGAAGTATAAATTCGCATCATATCATCTTCTGTCCCGGTTCTGTTTGTAAAACTTTCCCGCCATATATGCCAGTATACATTCCTTGTAAAGCTCCAACAATTACTCCTTCCATAACTAGGCCAATCATTATGACCATCACAAGGACCATAAAATATATTATTTTCAATATAAGGTAATATTTTTTCCCGTATAATGTAAAACACCTTTTCTACTTCTGTTTCGTCAAACGGCTCTTTTCTACTTTCTGTAATTCGACAATCTCTTATCATATTTCTCCACACAAGAGCTCTATTTAAATCAATTCTGGCAATTTGGACTGCATGTGGATACAAAACCATTCGTTTTGGTGTAACTCTTGCTCCTGTAAGAGACAAAATCGCAACGTAAAACTCATCTATATCCCAATCTCTCACCTTTGCATCACCAAATAACTTATCAATAGATTTAAATTCATTTCCAAACATGTTAATTCTTATAGAATGCAGATAAACATATAATATAAACTTTTTAAATTCTCTACGCTTATTATTCTGAGTATTCTCATAATAATTTTTTAATCCATTAAAAAATAAATATGTATAAAAAAATTCAAAGAACTTACGACGTACAACACATTTATCATAACCTTTTTCTATTCCGATACAACGAATAAGCTGCATTTCCAGTGTTGAACAGCCTCGGATTTTACTTTTTAATCTATGGAAAAAATATATAACCGACCATGTTGAAGAAGCAATTTTCTCCTTTATTTTCCGTAAAACATATCTAAATAATTTAAACTTTCTGATTAGACTCCATATACACAAAAGCATATGCTTCAGAGATTTTTTCTCCCTATGTTCTTTAAGCCACTTTCTATTCTCTTTAAACGCCTTGATCTTATATTTCACAAATTCTATGGAAAACCAATTATACGAATTATCTCTATCAAAGTATGATTTATCCTCAAGCTCCACCATAATATCAAATCTACGCTGCAATTCCAAATCATCCCATTTTATCTTTATACCATCAAATTTATCAAAATAGCTTTTTATAACGGAAAAATCATAAAGACCAAACTTTGAAGTATTAAGCAGATGGATTGTAAACAACAAGATTATAATATTAACTACATAAAACCACCATATTTGAATATCCGTCTGAACAAACCAATCCTTTAACCATTTTCCAGATATGATTATATTTATTACAATACAAGCACCCATATCTATAAAAATAAATTGATATAAAAAATCGCATATCTTATACCAGATGTTACTTAGTAATTCACCCTTTACCTTATCATCCAAAAGGTATTCTTCCATAATAAACATTGATATAATAAGCATAGACAAAGTAACGGACCATTTATATCCTGATATGAGCTCCATAGCTATAGTTGTTGCATATATCAGCGAAACTCTCTGACATTTAGAAAAATGCTGATAATTCAATATTACTATGCAAGATAAAAAATATACATATATTGAATTGTTATTAAAATTTTGTATTTGCGCCAACATTGCCATTATAAATTTATCTCCAAATCCACTTTATAATCCATCACCTGACCACTTGATTGTCCAAGCGCAGACCATTATACAGTCCTTATAAAAAGAAAGGCTGCCAAGCCACTCCAACAAAATTAATCAGATTTCGAAATCTTGGTAAAAAGCATATATATTGTAACAGATTTTACAAAAGAAGAAAAGGATAGCATATTTTTTAACAGCTTTAACAGCTTATTAAAAATTGCAAAGTTTAATTCCGCCTTCAGTTTTATCAGAGATGACAGTGAATTTGCTGGTCTGTTGTATTGATTATATTTATGTTGTTTGAGGATGTGACGGATGAACGTTTTGTCCTGTACAACATATGAATTTCTCCGGTGCCATATGTGGCAGCTCCATATGCAAGGATTGAATTGAATATACAAAGTATGCTCTTTGTAACGCTCTCACCGGCTGTCTCAGGCAGTAGCTTGAGTATTTCATTGTGATTTAACTGATCTATGACACTTTCTCCCCAGTTTGGTTTAATATATTTATTGTATATAGTAGAATACTTTTGAATGGTAGAGCACTTCCGGCTGGATGCTATACTTTCAAGCCATTTCTCAGCGACTTCTTTTACGGTGATAGCGGACTGTTTTGGGGCTGCTGTTTGATTAAGTGAAGCAGCTTTTGCTGTAAGCAGCCTTTCGGTTACTTCCTTATAGCTGTGGCCGTATACCGATTTGCACTTTTTACTGCCAGCTGTGTCTACTATGTAGTAGCGTCCCTCCCAGCGTCCGTCGGTTCTCTTTCTGATGTTGGTTCCTCTTCTTGACATGTCTGTTTCCTCCTTAAAAAATATATATGTATATATATAATTTATAGGAAGAAGAATATTAACTCCATATAATATCATCAGTTTTATTTCTGACCACAATTTTGACCATCTAAAAATAAAAATATATAAAATATATCCCAATATTCCCTTAAAAATGTAATGAGATACAAAAAAAGATACAGCAGTTGACATAAAATGACTAAAGTTTTATTATATATCTAGTGTTTTTTAACAGAGGTGATTTTCGCAGATTGTAATAATCTGCGAATTTTTTATTACATTCTTTCTGATTAGGCAATAGCAAAAAAACACCTCCATTGCACTGCAATAGAGGTGTTTTCTCTTCAATCATCGAAAGACGTTCCTTAGAAGTCTTAATGTCATCATCTGACGAATTAAGCATTTGTTTTGCTGCAGCTACAGTACCATCATTTTTGAAGAAGGTCACCAATGTAGAAATTCGCTCTTCTCTTCGTCCTTGTACGATTCCTTGTTCGATTCCTTGCAGGCCTTGGGTAGCTGTAATCCATAAAACTTCTAAAACAGCTCCCCAATCCAGCCCAAAATTCGGAAAAGACCATGGAAAAAGTAGCTGAAATCACTAAAATCCCCAAAACAGCTCAAAAATATAGCCCAAATGTCATTAAAAAGAGAGCGGGCCGGCGAATGGGAAGTTCGCCGGCCCAGATTTACACTAGGAGCAAAGTTTATACTTTGCGGAGATAAAATATATTTATAGAAAACCAAATATTTGGTGATCTATCATTTTGTTTTGTGGCCATTCCTGTTGTCGCGGCCACGCTATAGTTCTGATTTACTTATACCGCTGCCAGCTGCTTTCCAAGCTCCTCGCAGGCTGTCTTTGCATCATCGTCCGGTGCATCCTGGCAGATAACACCCTCGCCGCCTACCACTGTAGCTCCGGCTGCTGTCATTCGCTCTACCCAGTCGCGCATCCACTCGCCATCGCCCCATCCGTATGAACCGAACAGACCGATAGTCTTGCCTGCCACGCAGCCCTCAAGCTCTGTGACAAACGGCTCCATCTCGCCCTCCTCAAGTACCTCTGCACCCATTGCAGGACATCCGAGTGCGAATGCTGTCTCTGATTTAAGCTCATCTATTGAAGCACTGCTTACGAATACGATTTCTGCTTCCTTTCCGGCATCTGTGACGCCTTTTGCAACTGCCTCTGCCATTGCTGCTGTATTGCCCGACTGCGACCAATAAACTACACTGATTTTGCTCATTTTAATTCCTCCTATACCGCAATCTGCTGCGGTTCTTCTTTATATATTTCCAGTATCAGCCTCATATCTATATCCTCGGCCAATAGCTGTATGACACTTTCCTTCGCCTTTTCAAAATCCTCAAACATCTTCTTTTTGAGTGGTACATTGCGGTACACCTTCCAGTATCCTGAATACAGGCAGCCGCATCCGTTATGCTCTATAAAGCCTCTCACATCCTCTATCGGATATCCAAGCAAAAGCCCCATCTCATGTGGAAACTGCTTGTGTTCATCATTCAGATACGCTTCGTAGCGTTTTTTGAATCTAAGTAATATCTTGCCGAATGAAAAATCCTCATATCCCGCTTTCTTTAGTATGTCCAAAGCCTCTGAATTATTCAGATATGCTTCTAAGAGGCTCCTGCGGAATAAGAGGAAGGCGGTTTTCTCATTCCTTGCTGCGAGCCTGAAATGCGATATCCCGGAAGCCCTCAGAATCACTCTCATGGCACTCTCATCAGTGCTGTCTATCATGAGCATATTTGAAATTCTCGCTCCTGTAATTAGCGGGGCACACTGGAGGGCAAGCTGCATTTCCACGCTCTTTAAATCCATGCTCATAGCAATCTGAAATACTTCCTGGCACATTTTGGCTCCTTTCGTGTTAGTTATCTCTAACCTGAGTTAAATATATCTTACTTATACTTATATGTCAAGTATTTTTTTGCCATTTTTACACTTTTTATTCTCAATTAATTGCAACAAAAAACACACTAAGAATCTTTAATTCTCAGTGTGCTTTCCTTATTGCCGTTCTTCTTTTTATACAATTCCTATAAAACCAGGCTTATGACACCTGCACTCTATACATATTTTTGCGGTCAATCGCTCCAATCTCTTCGAGCGTATTGATCATCCGATACACCGTAGCAGTCCCGATAGAGCGGTCTATCTTCGATGCCCGGTAATAAATCTCTTTGCAGCTTCCGCACTCGCCCTCGAGGATTACATCAAGTAAAATAAGTCTCTGCTTTGTAATCCTGCATCCGCTGTCCTTTAGCTTGCCAACGATTACCTCTTTTTGCTCTATTGCTTCTTTCGACATACATCCTCCTATCGTTACCGATGCCGGCAGATGCAGCTTAAGCGGCAGATGAGTTCTTTTCATGAAATGCCCATCCTGTGCTTCATACACACCATGCCGTGGATTAATGACAGCCCTTGCAATGGCTGCAGTCCATTCCACACTGCAGGCTCTTGCCTGCTTTCTTTGATTTGATTATTGTCCTGATTACAAGTGCAACTATCACTAAGAGAATTGCAATTACAATGATATCAGCCAGCATGTCATCATCTCCTATTCACTACAAATGCTACTAAATATACTACTGCATTATTTCTTTTCCTTGAAAAATCCTATTATTATCTTTACGGCAAGCCCCAGCAGGCATAGAAGAACTATGACTGCTATGAGGTCTGCTGTGTTAAATTCCAGATTGATTCTCATTTAAACATCTATTACACGTTTGATGCCGCAAATGAAGTGCTCTTTACTGTTGCCTTATTAGGGTCTTTTCTGAACAATAAGTATAATACACCTGCAAGGAGTACAAATGCAACTACTGTCCAGAAGTTGAAGGCTACCTCACCTATGCAAAGTCCCACAATCTGGTAGAACATAAGTGTTACACAGTAAGCTGATACGTTTTGGAATATGATTGTAAACCAGAAGAACTTACGGTTGTTAAGCTCTTTAGCGGTTGTTGAGATAGCTGCAAGACATGGTGAGTCAAACAGGTTGAACAGCAAGAATGATACTGCTACCATTGTTGTTGGGAAGAATGCTGCAAACTGATCATGCATGCTTACTGCATACTCTTCTACCTCTCCAAGTCCTGAGAGTACACCCATTGTTGAAACGATACCCTCTTTTGCTACAAAGCCTGAGAGTGATGATGCTACTGCCTGCCATGTATCGAATCCAAGTGGTGCAAAGATAACTGCGATTGCAGATCCGATTACTGCAAGTAAACTGTTTTCTTTGTCAACAAGTCCGAATGCGCCATCCTGAATGCCGAAGCTTGAAAGGAACCACATAACTGCACAGCAGAGGAAGAGGATTGTTCCGGCCTTCTTGAGGAATGCCCATACTCTCTCCCATACGTGTAACAGCACACCCTTTACTGAAGGGATATGATACTGTGGGAGCTCCATTACGAACGGTGCAGGCTCTCCTGCAAATGCTCTTGTCTTCTTTAAAATGATACAGTAGATGATTGTGAGGCCGATTCCTGCAAAGTACATAAGAGGTGCCATCCACCAGCAGCCGTCACCCATGATAAAGCCTGCGATAAGTGCGATAACAGGAAGCTTTGCTCCACATGGGATATTTGTTACTGTCATCATTGTCATACGACGGTCTTTTTCGTTCTCGATAGTACGTGTTGCCATGATTCCAGGTACACCACATCCTGATCCGATGAGGAATGGGATGAAGGACTTTCCTGAGAGACCGAATCTACGGAAGATTCTGTCCATGATAAAGGCTACTCGTGCCATGTATCCGCAGTCCTCAAGGATTGAGAGGAATAAGAATACGATAGCCATCTGTGGTGCAAATCCGATAGGTGCACCAAGACCTCCGATGATACCGTCAACTACAAGTGATACGAGCCATTCAGAGCAGCCTACATTTTCCATAAATGTCTGTACTGCCGGCTGAATCCACTCACCAAAGAGTGTGTCGTTTGTCCAGTCTGTTACAATTCCACCGAGTGATGATACTGCAACATAATATACAGCCCACATGATGAGTGCGAAAATAGGCAGTGCCAAAAATCTGTTTGTAACAATCCTATCAATTTTGTCTGATACCGTCTCTTTTCCGGCGCGTGCCTTCTTTACGCATGAGCCGATGATTGAAGATATGTACTGATATCTCTCGTTTGTGATGATACTCTCTGTGTCATCATCGTATTTGTCCTCGAGAGCTTTAATCTCTGCATCTACGTTTGGAGCACTCTTTAGCACCTCAGAAATCTTTGAGTCACGCTCTAAAAGCTTGATTGCAAAGAATCTCTTCTGGTTCTCTGATACTGCAAGACCAAGCTTATCCTCGATGCCTGCGATTGTACTCTCCACATCATCTGCGAAGTGATGTACCCTCTGAACGGATTTACCTGACTTTGCAATCTGGATTGCCTTCTCTGCAGTCTCCTTGATTCCTGTCTTCTTTAAAGCTGAAATCTCAACAACCTCACAGCCGAGCTTCTCTCCAAGTGCTTTGATATTGATTGTGTCTCCGTTTTTCTTTACAATGTCCATCATATTGACAGCCATAAGCACCGGAATACCAAGCTCGATAATCTGTGTTGTCAGATACAGATTACGCTCGATATTTGTTCCGTCCACGATATTGATAATCGCATCAGGCTGCTCTCCGATTAAGTAATTTCTTGCAACAACCTCCTCAAGAGTATATGGAGAAAGTGAGTAGATACCCGGTAAATCCACCAGGTCTACATCCTTGTGACCGATAAGCTTTCCCTCTTTTTTCTCAACTGTAACACCAGGCCAGTTACCAACATACTGATTGGCACCTGTTAAGGCATTGAACAGTGTTGTTTTTCCGCAGTTCGGGTTTCCTGCGAGAGCAATTTTTACTGCCATGTTTTAATCTCCTTATTTTTGTTTGCTCATTCTGCCTATGGTTTGTATTTACTAACCTATAGGCAAAAAAATTTACTCTACTTCTATCATAGAGGCATCGTCCTTACGAAGTGATAGCTCATAGCCTCTCACTGTCACCTCTACCGGATCGCCAAGCGGTGCCACCTTGCGGATAAATATCTCAACACCCTTAGTAATTCCCATATCCATGATACGTCTCTTGACTGCACCCTGGCCTGTGAGCTTGACAACCTTGACTGTCTCGCCTACTTTGGCTTGCTTTAATGTCTTCATGCTGACTACTCCTTTTTTAATTTTATTGTTGTTTAAAAAATTTATATAAACGTTTGCATAATATCATATACAAAGTCGTTTAAATCTTAAATTATTACAGCTTATACAGCACATTGATGCATGTGTTGTATGTGTTATATATGTTATATATGTTATATATGTCATACATGCTATATCCATGCCTGTTACATATGTTATATCAGACCATGATCTTATTTGCCATGTCCTTGCCGATTGCTACTCTGGCGCCCTTTACATTGACTATCATATTGCCGGCTATCTCTGAGATGACAGTCACCTCTCCGCCTACTACAAAGCCCAGCTTCTCAAGGAAAGATCTCACCTCTTCCTTTCCGCCGATTTTCTTGATTATCTGTGCCTCCCCGGCACCACTCATTGATAATGGCATCATATTTACCTCTTTTCACGTCTTTTCTTCATGACTTTAATGATAAAAAACATCATTTGGTAGCTCTTACGGGTGTTAGTATACTCTAACGTTACTTAGATGTCAATAATATTTTTTAGATTTTTCTTACTTTTTTCAGTTGTGGCTAATATGGTGGGTCCCAAGTGAGCACCGGGAAACCTGTGCAATACGACCTTATAATCATTTTCACCACAACGTAAGGTACGCGCGCCCCGGGCACCGGTGGCGCACACATACTCTCCTTCAGGCGCATAGCGAAACAGTTTAGATAATGTTAGAATTATGCCCACGAATCGAGTAGGAGGCGGTGACTAACCGCCGTCCTCTCACAGCACCGTACGTACC
>ENA-ORUB01004766-ORUB01004766.1-human-gut-metagenome-genome-assembly--contig:-NODE-4766-length-10142-cov-2.912858_pt1 | contig 10142 bp, 14 predicted proteins | sample MGYA00241918_ERZ509200 | MGnify/ENA primary metagenome ERZ509200 (study PRJEB26280, sample SAMEA2338853) | human gut metagenome | biome: human gut; feature: human-associated habitat; material: faeces... | reverse complement strand
TAGGGTTTTCAGCAGCAGACGCAAGCCCACCGAAACCTTTAACAAGCTTGGTAGTGTTTTTGATACCAACTGCTGCTAATTGGCTATACGTCGTTGCCATATCAGACGCAGAATAAATCGTTTGTTGCGCATATTTGGTCAACTCAGATCTGACTTTGCCTATTTGGCTTTGTGATTTGCCAATATATGACATGTTGCCTTCGAAAGTTTCCCAAGTTGCACTTGATTCGTTCAGCCCGCTAATAACTTCGCCAAGACTGTTTTTGATCAGTCCCAAAGCTCCAGCGGTTACCGCAGCACTTGCGCCAAAAACAGCTCCATTCGCAGCAAACTTGCTTGCCGACTGATTGCTTTCGCCAACGACTTTGCTAAGGCTATCAACAGCCGCTTCCATCGTTTTGGTGAAATTTTGATCGACAGCGGAAAGAATCGCCTCGATACTCATTTCTTGTGCCATTCTAACCGCCACCTTTCCATGCTTGCATATCAATCAGACCGCGCTTTTTAAGCTCTCTGAATTCCTTGTACCGCCGTTGAAACAGTTTCGTGGTATTTTCCTTGTCATTGTCGTTAGAACGTCCATACTGGGCGTTAATCGCCGATAATGACTTGGTTATGCCAACATCTTTAAGAAACTTTTGAACAGACGCGTATTTCCACTTTGGATTTTTCCCACCAGTAGTCGCCTGAACGGCATAGTTGTACCACGCTTGATATGCCTGATCTTCACGTTTGCGAATCGCTCGCAGTTCGTACGCCTCAAGCTGTAGTTGATACTCAGCTAACGTGATACGCTCTGCCTGTTTTAAATCGGTAAAGCCTAGATATGCCAGGCAGTTGACCAAGATCATACGATATGTTTCTTCGCTTGTCTGGTCGTTCTCTTGACTATCTAGGCTTTCAGATTTTTTGTCGCAGTCCGCGCAGCGTTGCTCGATTTCAGCTCCTTAGTGACGTCATCGAACAACTTATCAATGTTCGTTTTCTTATCATCAAGGTAAGCGTCAATATCGCTTTGCGATGGCCGTTCCCTATTGTCCCACGCAGCACAGTAAAGCAGATCTGCCAGTACGGCAACATCATAGCTTCGTAGTGCGGGAACAGCTTTAGTTAGTGCCATACCGAAATTTTGTTCAACGCCTTTAATATCAAGCGTCATGCCGATTTTTCGATCAAGCTCACGAATAAAGCGAACGCCAAAATTAAGGTTGACATCTTTGTTGTTAACTTTGATTTGCATTAAAAGCCCTCCTAGTTGTCGCTAACGCCTTGCCCAGCGTCAGTTTCCTTGTTCCAAGCCTTACCAGCGCCATCAGTACCATCATTCTTTGGCGTACCTTCAATTGCGCCAACGCCACGGAAGATGTAAGCCAATTCGGCTTCTTGGTCTTCACTCAGCGTTACCCAACCACGAACTGGACCATAGTCAACCGTGATAGTCGTTTCACGGCTTGAAACATCATCTGGATCGTTATCGTTGCTGTCTTCAGTAACCTTGCCCCGCAGATACAGTGCATAGTATTGACCGTCTGCATTCTTACGTTGCCGGTTAACCGCCCAGAATTCCATTTCTTCGTTATCGAAAATAGAATCAAGCAGCTGGTCGGCAATCTTGGACCAGTTGTTTACAAATTCAAACTTGAAATCAGTTTCCAAGCTCGACGTGGTAGTTACCGTCCCAGACTTAGTTTTCTTTTTATCAGAGTCGCGTTGTGGGTCAATGCTCAAACTCGTTTGATACGGGATAAGCTGACCGGCTACTTTAGCAGCCTCCGCTAATTTGCGGGCATAGACAACGACGTTAACACCCTGAATTTTTTCTAAATTAGCATTTGCCATTCTCTCACTCCTAACCCAATTCGAACACAAGCGACACAATGCCGTGCATTAACACGGTATCGGGCACGCTCGTATCAGTGATTATTTGATTGCTGTTAAGCGACGGCCGGCCCACGAACCGGAAATTTTCGGAAAGTAAAACGCCCTGTCCAATAGCAGACAAGGCGTTCATCATTTTTGCCACGTTGTAGCGATTCTCTCCAGTGTCCCACACGTTAAGCGTGATATCGATTCTAGCCCCGTAGGCGTCTTTGTACGGGCTAATGATGGAATTTACATCACTAACGTTAACGAACGGGTATGGGGCATTCTCACTCTCTAACGGCAAATGATCATACACGGTATAGCCTAGCTCTTGTGCTTTAGAAAATACCGCGTCGAATAGTTCCTGTTCAGGTATCATGCCTTCGCTCCCTTCCTTACTTCATCATTTTCTTTAGATCGTTAACAAACTGAACACTCTGGTACGCAAATGCCGGTTTAAGTGTAGGCCGTGCCGACATGAATCGAGAACCGAATTCCAAGTAAGGGAAATACTCAGTGTGTGGTGCAACAGTAGCAGTCATGCCGGATTGACTCAGTTCATTAGTAATACTTCGAGCCGTTGTCCCCTTCGAATATCCGGCTGTATATGCCGCTTCCATATTGGCAACAGTTTTATCTTTCAACTGCGCCGCATTGTTTTTTACAATTGGCCGTACCTTTGAGGCCAGCAACTGTGGGCGTTTGCTCAGCTTAGCCCGGAGCTCTTTAGCTCCTTGAAGTTTAATCTGCATTATCCTTCCCCCACAATCAAAGAAACGCCCTTCAACGGACGCCTTTCAGTATTCAGTCGGTACTTTACCGGACCATCATCAATGGTTAAGTAAGACCAACTGACCGTTACTGGTTCGCTAAAACGAATGGTCTTAGCACGCTGGTCATACTTGCCGAACAGCTCAACAGACCGATTAGTACCAACATCAGTCACATTTCCATACCGTGTGGCCACCAATTCTGTGCCACCCTCATATTTTGAAGTATGTGGGTTATAGCGGCGCTTAGACTCAGAATAGAAACTAATCTTGCTGTCCATTCGCATTGGTATCACCCCGATATGGATTAATGAACTGAACTTTGCCTAAGGTTTGCACGTCTTTTCGATTACGCCGCTTCCAAAGGTTGATATCGTCCAAGAAGTCATCAAAATCAGAAGCCTTGAAAGTAATTGACTCTCCTTCCTGACTGTAAGCAGTCATTCCTTCATTCCTGATCCGGTTAAATCGCCGGACACTGACTTCTAATTCGATATAGTCCAGCTCTGGAGGTACCGTCTTGCTTTCCAGCTTAAAGCACAGTGCGTGGTCTGTGTTCGTAATGATCAGGTTGAGCAAGGCATCCTGGTCATTATCTTTTAGGCCAAGCATTGTCTTCAAATTCTTCAGTACATCTGTTGTCTCGACTTGCTCACCCACGATTCATCACCTACTTACCAGTAGACTTGCTACCAATCGTTGAAAGTACGATACCGTCCAAGCGTTCCGTAGTTAAGACGTTGGCCATCGTTACAACAGTTTCGTATGACAGGTTGTTGTTAACTGCATCGTGAGTTACACCAATCAAACCAGTTTCATCAGAAGTCATGTTGAACAACTGACCTACTGAAGAAATTGGAGCGTAATAGTAGTTGATGTTGTCAGCTACAGTAGTAGCAATCGTCCCTTGTGGAATAGCTGCGCTCAGAATAATGGTGTTGAAACCAAGAAAGTTCTGGATGTACTGCAGGCCAAAAGCAGATTGTACACTGATTGTTTGATTACCTAACCAGCCGTAAAGGTCCAGCGGGTTGGCAAAGGCGACAGTTTGAGTGTCGTAGTCTTCCCACTTTACCGACAATTGACCGAGAGCGGCAGCCATTGCCTTTTGGAAGTCATCACCAGAGGCAGTAGTCTTATTGGCGTCAGACTTGGTAATGTAATCGAACAGGTCCTTCTTAACGTCCTTTTGAACTTCACGAAGTAATTTGTTGTCAGTATCAACGATGGCTGGAGTAACACCACCAGCAGCTTGAATTGCTTCGATAGTAGTTACTTTACGATACTTCTTAAAGCCTAACGTCAATGTGTTAGCCAGCTTACGAGTAACCTTACTCAACGGAATAATTTCCCCTTCAGCAACATTGCCATCAACCTTAGTTACTTCTGACTTGTAAATCTTAATCTGTGAACCAGTAGTCATTGGTTGCAAACGAACAACCCCCAATGCACTCAGCAAAGTTTGAATTCCTTCAGAGAATTGATCTACGAAGTCAACAGACTGTGCAACCAAATCTGCAGTTGTCGTTAAATTAGTTTCAGCCATTTAAAAGTCCTCCTATTCATAAATCGACATATTATCTTTAATAGCTTTGACCCGTTTAAGCGGGTCCTTGATCTTCCTAATGTCCGCCTTGCTCATTCCATTAGCAGGCTTGCCATTGCTTCGTGGTGTTGTTCCACGCAAGGCTTCCTTCTTAGCAGTATCACGAATGGAATTGACGAAATCTGTAATAGCACTAATGTTGTTAACGGTTTGCTGTTGATCAGTTGAGACCACCATCGCTAGTACTTCATTAGGAACATCCAGACCGTCTTCCCGGAATGCTTCACGTGTGGACTGCAAATCTTTCTCACGTTGTAATTGAGCTTTCAAGTCAGCGATCTGCTGATCCTTTTCATCATCTTGTTTTGTGGTTTTCTGTTCCTTCAACAATTCCTTAACTGACATCTTGCCAGACTTCAAGTCTTCCAACTGTTGAGTAGCTTCATCCAGTTTCTGCTTATAGTCATTCTTTGAAGCAGTGATCTTATCAATTCGCTTTTCAAATTTAGCCGTTAAACGGTCAACTGCACTGTCATCTTCCTTAGACTGATCCTTTGGGGCTGGATCCTGGCCCTTTTGCGGATCGTCCTGCGGTTGAATCCCAGTGTTTTGTTGCGCTTGTTCTTCGTTTTCTGCCATAAGTAAACCTCCTATGCACGCATTTATTGACTTGGGAGTCATTCTCGGGCCTTATTTAACGTCCACAGCTCACGGGAACGGACATAAGAAAAGGGATAGCCGGTAAGCTATCCCTAAATAATAATTATCGTTCAGACCATTTTTTCAATTCAGCAAGGAACTTTTCCTTTTTCCTTGCTTGTTCTGGTGTGTCCTTGATTTTAGGCACATTTTGCAATGACTTTTTTAATTGTTCTAAGGTTGGATGATCATGCCATCTGGAATCAGAATAAAGCTTTTTCTTACTCATTAGCAGTGCCCTCCGTCACGACAATATATGGTTTCCCTTTTGGTAACCCATAATCATTTCCGTTACTTATCCCAAACCCTTCTACTTTAAACAATGAATTCCGGGGGAATAGAACTTCTTGTTCTCCTACATTATAACTTGAAACATCTAAATCTCTGCCATGTTTACTCTTTTTAATTATTAGAGTAAGATCGTTGTTTTTGTCATCATAAATTGATTTACTAGTTGAAACATAAGCCGAGTCAACGTAGAAATTAGAAGTGACAATATTATTAGCGAAATCAAACGTCCGTTGACGGTCTTTATGAAAGTCGAAAGTTCTATACAATATTTTCTGACCAACATAAATAGGAATTTTTAACAAAGCTTCATCAAGATAACCAATTTCCTCACGATCTTCTGGAGTGAAATCATTTCGACGTAAAGCATCATTAATTTTATATGAATTAGAACTTACATAACGTTTTAGTGCAGCCTTTTCATGCCAAGTTAATGGTTGCCCAATTTTATCTGTCTCTGGGACTGTTTCTGAAATTGCACACCGACAATTAGGATGCACTGGAATTTCAGGAACTTTACTGATCTTGTAAATTCCTGGTACCCAGCCGTTGTCCTTACGCTCAATAGCTTGGCACTCAGGGCAAGCCTTAATCTCGGTAAACCACTGAACATATTCATAACCATTAGCCTTAATGGAATTCATTTGAGCTGTGAATTGAACCCGTGCTGATTCAGTCCGAGCAATTCTTTCAGCTACGTAACGCTGGTTAGTTACCGTATCTTTGACTTCTGATTTTAACCGCCGGGCCATCTTACTTGGGCTTTGGCCTTGAATAATACCATCAGAAATAACAACGTCCAGCTTAGCCTTCAATGCATCCTGATTGGCCCACAGCCGATCTGAAAAGGTAGCTGAATTAGTCTGGGCCATTACAATCTTAGCAACCTTAGAGCCTGTCCACATTGACGGTTGAGCAGTAACCTCCATAATACCGGCCTGCCGTTGGCACTCCTTAATGTAATCATCAGACAATTTAGCAGTTAAAGCCTTGTCAGTCTCAGCAGTTGCCTCTGTTAAATGAACACCCACCTGTGACTTCAACAATTCTAACCGGTTGATCCGCATAGTAGCGTTATAAACTCGCATTCTTCGATTGACATTATCAGACCAGTCGCCATAAGTCGGTGTTTGGCCTTGTGCCCGCATCTGATTAGCCTGTTCAACAACATGCTTGGCTTCTCGTTGATAGGCAGCCATCTGACCAGCAGTAACCGGCTGATATCCAGTGTGATTACCATTCTCATCAACAATAAGTGTGGCGTTCTCATCAATCGTCCGGTTAATTCCATCAATGGCCCGCTGGTAATATTCAGCAAGCCGCTGATTAAATTTCTGATCGTTGTCCAGATTCTGCTTCATCCAGGCCGTCTCTTGCTGACGTCTTTTCTTCCAATAAGCCGTGTTCCTGTTCGCCATTGTTTTCACCCTTCACTGCGTCCAATGCACTAGCCTGGTTTTGAAGTGCCTGTTTTACTTTATCTGCTTGTTCTTCCTTGATCCGTTCCATTTCAGCCTGCGGATCATCAACACAAGACAAGGTAGACAGTACCGTCTGCTTGGACACAATACCAGACAAGGCAGAGGCAGTTTGAGCCTCTTCAGCTAAGTTATTTGGTAAGTTGCGCTTGAATTGGAAGTTCAAGTCTTGCCAAGCAGCGGAGTCATGAACTACTGTTCCGGTGCTGAATACAAATTGATACATCTGCCGCAATGCTTGTCGGAATTTACGCTCCTTGTTGCTTGCCATGTTCCGCATAGAAAGCAGTTTATATTGGAGAGCAACACCAGACGAGTTACCACTGAAAGCTTCATCGTTGAGGTTTGGCACCATTGCCACCTGGTAAATCAGTGTAACCAGCCGATCAATGATGTGTTCTTGCATCGTGTCACCGTCTGGTTTGCTGATGAAGTCAACAGTGGCGTTAGTTGCATCAGCATCAGGGCTATAGATCATCTGATTGCCAAGTAAGTTAGCGTCTGGCAAACCGTCGCCATCATGATCCAGGTCAATACCCAATACTTTCAGATAAGCATTGTCAAAGTATTCAACCTGATTGGCTTTCTGTGACAGCACCTTATCCAATGAGTTAATCAACGTCTTGATGTTATCAAAGACGCCCTGACGCTCTTCGTTGCCATAGAATTCAACCGCCGGCACAATGCCATATGGATTAGGTTGTGATGCATCAATTAACTTACCACCAGCAAAAGCATCAAAATGATCGGCATAATAGATCACACCGGTTTGCTGACCGCTCTTAACGTCTTTCCAGTAACGAACAAAGCAGTAAGGCTGACGAGCAACTGTGTCATCGTAGACCATGAAACCTTCAGTTGGGTTCATGTACGCAACTTTCGTGTTGCTGTCCTCATCCTGATAAATAAAAGCAAACGAACGTCCGTAGATATCCGTCTGCTTACTGATCTCAGATAATTTGTCTTGGAACGAATTAGCATCATTCCAGTTCTGTAATTCTTCATTGCTAGTATCATCATCTAGCGTAATCTTAGGCGGGATCCCAGTGAAGAACCCGTTATAAGTATCCACAATGTAATGTGGCAAGTTAGCAACCAGATGATTGTCCGGGCCAAACTGACGCGGTACTTGATGCAGAATGTCATGGTCACCGGTGTACAACTTCATGTTCTCCTTATAACCAGCTGTATACTGATCATTATGGTTAATAAATGCATCTAAGTCATTCATCGCTAAACCCGGTTCATCTTTAGGGTAAACAAAAATATGCCCATCCAGTACCTGGCCTTTGCCATTGACTGTTTCAGTCATTCCAACACCTCCTAAATGTAAATATTTTTAAGGATCGTAGCCTTCGGACTAGCCATCCCATTGATCTCGTTTAACGCATACCGAATGGCATCAATTTCGTGGTTATATGCATCAACCGGTTCATTGGTGTACTCATTGGTTGCTCGGTCTTTCTTATACGTGTAGTTTTCGAGCTCTTCAATCGTCTTCACACACCGATCATCAACCACTAAGCGATATTGCTGCATGAATGAAATACCCTGGATGATACTATCCTTACCTTTCTTGGCTGGCCGAATGCGATAGATGCCATCTCGCTTGATCTCAGCAATTGATTTGGGTTCAGCAGCATCAGCCGTAATCACTTCTTTAGAGTAGCCCATGTCGGTGATTACTTTGGCAATCTCATCATTCAGCATCCCTCGCTTAGCATATTCTTCCATGATGTAAATGATGTGCTTGCGTTCATCAACTTTAACGTGCATGAATGCTGTCTCGTCGTTCGTGTAACCAAAGTCTAGTCCAAAATAACTTGGCAAATCAGCTAAAGCACGCTGATTAAGCCTTCGCTTTTCGAAGTCTGGAAAAACGAGCTTATCCAACGTTGCAAACTCACCAAGCGTATAGATCTTGTAGTATGCCGGATTGGTCTGCTTAAGATTTTCGATTGTTCTGATGTTGTCTGCATCAAGAAAATGATTGTCCTTGTATGTTGATTGATGGATCACCACACGCTTCGGATCAATCTGCACACCAGGCTCAAACCACTGCTTATAGGTCCAATTAAGCTTGGATACAGGATTGAACATGCAAAAGATTTGGCGCTTTCTATGTTTCGGTTCACGAAGTCGCAGAGTGAGCTGCGTAAAATCGTCTTGGTTGAACTCCGATGCTTCTTCCATGACGACATCTGACAGGCCCTTGATAGATTTGATCTTTTCAGGATCATCCATCCCTTTGAATAAGAAAACCGCACCATTAGGCAAGCTAATAGTACGGTCTGATTTATTTACTCTGCATAGTGGCAGCAGTTTCCACGTAGACAAACAGTCTAAAACATCAGTAAAGATCGAATCCTTAATCGTACGGTCAACCTTTCGTAGCCAGAGCACCTTGCGCGGATACTTCCATTTACCCAGTGCCTTAAGCACAACTTTCTGCACTACGCCATGCGACTTGCCTGACGATGCACCGCCATACCAGACTTCTACAAAATGTTCATAGTCAAACAGACTATCGTATATCTGGCGGTTAAATACTCGTGCAGGTTTTGGAAAGTTAAGCTTAATCGTTGTCATGGGCAACCACCATCGAAATAGCTAGCAGTTCCATAATCATTGAAAAAATAAGCGTCTTGATACCTATCACGTGTGGTTGACAGATCAGCATCGCAACGAACATCACGGGGATGCACAACATTGCACTAGTCATCTTCATCGTATTCACCAACTCCCACATCGATTTCAAGGCTACCAGATACTTCCTTTTTGTCAGTCCAGGCACCATAGCGTTTTCCGATTAGTTCCAGTGCACGAATCTGATCACTATTCTTAGTCTTAACTTGTACAATCTCACCGCTATTAGTGACTTGTTCTTCAGTAACTTCACCACGTCCAAACGATGCCAAGCGTTCCATTACTTCCTGCATGTCCATTGTTTTCTTAGATTGTATTTCGGCATTACGTTTATCCAGCTCAGCCTTAATAACAGGTTTTAACAGGTTTTCAGCACCAGTCTGCTGAGCAGATCGCTTGGAATATCCTGCTTTAATGGCTGCTTGAGTAGCATTACCCGAAATAATGTACTCATCGACAAATCGTTGTTGTTTTTGTGTTAATTTTTGAGTAATACTACTCACCTCCTAGCTTAATGTATTAGTCATAATTACGTGTAATTGTCCAATAATTACTAAATATATTTTTGCGATCTTCCATTTCAAAATTCAATTCTTCATATTCTTTTGAATTTTGTAAAATTATTTTATCTTCATTAACAGTAGAGACGCTTTTATTCTTTGACTTAACATAGAAGTAATCATCTTGATATGGTCTGTATCTGAGAAATCCTACTTCACTAGCTGAACTTGTAAATTTAACCACCATTTCTTTAAATTGGGTAGTTGTATCTTCATAATAAAAATCTGTTAAAATAACTACATTTTCATAAGGCTTAACACCTGTATATTTAACTTTTTCGGACTTCATTGA
>ENA-ORUB01004764-ORUB01004764.1-human-gut-metagenome-genome-assembly--contig:-NODE-4764-length-10147-cov-1.953032_pt1 | contig 10147 bp, 5 predicted proteins | sample MGYA00241918_ERZ509200 | MGnify/ENA primary metagenome ERZ509200 (study PRJEB26280, sample SAMEA2338853) | human gut metagenome | biome: human gut; feature: human-associated habitat; material: faeces... | reverse complement strand
GCATTTTGTCAGCTTCCTCTACTGTAATTGGCACAACAGAGAATGGGTGTGTAATACTTGCAGTCTTTGTTTCGCCGTCCCACTTAATACCAACAAATTCTACACTTTCGATAGCTCTTAAAGGCAACATAAATCTGCCCTCAATAATCTGCTGAGGTACTTCTGTTTCTATTTTCTTATCATTGTATGTAAAATAGTTTTCTCCTGCTGTAAACTTTAAAACATCACTACCCTTTTTGAGAGTAGCAGTCTTTGTTTCAGCATCATATTCAGCAGTATATCCCATTTTTTCAAACACGCCACGAACAGGCACAAGAGTTCTATTATCTACAATAACGCCCTTTTGTTCTACTGGAGTTTTATCCACAACAACATTTACCTCTGTTGCTGCAAAAGCATTTACACTAAGAGCCACAACAGCCATAAAAACAGCCAATAACTTTTTCATATTATACCTCCTAATTTATCTTTCCGATTCAATATTAATATAAGAAAAGAGCCTAAATAAATTAGGCTCTTTATTAAAGTTTCATCAAAATTCAATTTATTAGAATTCGATAGATGTATACTTGTTTGTAGTGTTGAACTTAGTAAGGTTTACACCTGCGCTTGTAGAAACTACATTTTCGCTATCAAAGGAAGCGATTTTAATTTCTGGTTTTTCGTACTTTTTCATTATCAATCTACCTCCTTATATTATTTAGCTATTGTACCATTAACTGTATTGTAGCTAGTTACTGTACCGTCCATAGTAAGGTTGATTGAACCAATCTTCTTGTCAGTAGAAGTAGTTGCACCAGCTTCATCAGCAGTAGTAGTTGCATAAATGTCAACATCAATAGCATCAGTTGCACCAGTTGCAGAGTTAACTCTTACTGGGAATTCATAAGTTGTAGTACCATCAGCATGTACACAAGCTGTAATTTCCTGCTTAGTAGAACCTACCTGAGCATATAAGCCCTGTACCCAGTTACCTGCTGGAAGTGCATCAGCATCAAGAACAACCTTGAAAGCACCCTGAGTAGCGTTAATCTTTGCAGCTGCACCCTTAATATCACTAATAGATGCTAAACCATTATCACCATCAGCTAACTGTGTAGAATCAGTTGTATAGAAAGCTTCATTGTTAAGTTCATCTGCAGTTACATCTTTCTTTACTGTACAAAGGAACCAAGCTTCAGGCTCATTAGTATAAGCTCTTGCTGCACTATCATACCAACCTAAAGCGAAATGAGGAACACCGTTAATCATCTGTGCTGGCTGTGCATTCCAATTACCCTGCTGAGTTTTCTTTCCTAATTTTTTTGTGTAAATATTTGCCATACCGTAATAAGTAGTTTCATCGTTATAACCTGTAATAACATCGCCACCCAATGCTACAAGATTTTCAGCCTGTATTGAATCGTCTTCTATCTTTATTCCAGCTTCTAAAGCATCAGATAAAACTCATCTAGGGGACCAATATGTTAACTTACCTGTTGATGTTGTAACATCTACAGGAATAGCAATACAATCGCCAGCTGTTAATTCTTCAACTTCAGCACCTGTTGTTAAACTAATAGGTGTGCCAAAGCTTGTTGTATTTTCATCTGCCGCAGAAACAACAGATGAGCAAGTAGCTACTGTAGCAGCAGCTAAGCATAAGCTTAAAACTCTCTTTAATTTCATGTTTTTCTATCTCCTCTTACTTACTCTCACTTATTTTCTACTGGGAAACTAGATATAAGGTCTAACGCTTTCTTTGCAATCAAACTTGCGTCTTCACTTTCAATCTTACCATTTCCATCTACATCACAAGCCTTAATCTGGCTATCTGTAAATGTAATTAATTCAAGAGCTGCTTTCGCAACTAAACTTGCGTCTTCACTTTCAATCTTACCATTTCCATCAGCATCACCATAAAGAATAGCTGTATCAACAGTTACAGTACCAGAAGCAGCTTCAATTGTACTTGCATCAGCTAAAGCTGAAGCAGAATTAGCTACCTGAGCAACAGCAACTTTTACATCAGTAGAACCAGTAGCATTTGCATTAACTGTAAAATCTACAGTTGCAAGTGTACTTGCTTCAGTTACATTAACAGGTGAAGCTGCAGCCCAACCTATAAGAACTTCATCATTGCCTGTTTCATTATCTTTTAAATCAGCTGTAAGCACGCCACTATTAAAGCTGTCACCAACAGTTGCATAAGTGTTGTCGCCTACTTCGTCAGTTCCCTTTACCACTGGTGTGAGCACAGATGAATCATAGCTAATAGCTATAGCATAGGCGTTCACATCTGTAGATGTTTCTCCAGCACTTGGAGCAACGGTAATAGGTACTGATACTACATTACCTGCTGTAGCATTTTCACTACCTGCTGTAAATGTAGCGGCATTAGCACAAACACAAGAGCCAATAACCATAGTAGAAGCTAATACAGAGCATAATAAACTTCTGAATTTCATAATTAACCTCCTTCTTTTATAATAGAAACATTTTCCTCACCTTTAGAAAAAATTTCCTTTATAAAAGTATACCCTTTTCTTATTAAAATTGCAAGGGTTTATACAATTTTTTTGTGAATATTTTGTGTATTCATTTATTCTTGCTATAAACCCTCGCCCAAATCAACTAATTTTGCTATAAAATCTTATTACTTAACAGTAACCTTGTATAATAATGAGTCATAATCTGGAGTTACTGTAATTGTACCCTTGCCAGTTGCAACAAGTTCGAAAGCTGTTGTTGCAGTCTTTCTGCCACCAAGGTTAGCATCTGCTGGAGTAATATCTGTTACATTACCACTTTCGTCAGTAAATGTAGCCTTGATTGTACCCTTGTTTGCTGCGTTGTTGTCACCAGCGATGAATACGCTTGCTGTTAAAGCATCAGCAACATCAATAGTAATTGAACTATCAGCTGCTACATTTACAGTCTTTGTAAATGCAGTACCATTAGCACTTTCTGCTGCGAAAGCTTTGTAACTACTGCTGTTTGTTGCAGTTGTAAGCTTACCACCATTTAACCAAGTTGGTACGCTATCGTTTTCAGCTGACCAGCTGTCACCACTTACAGCAAATGCCTTGTCAGCTGGTGCTGTAGTAGTAGTTTCTGTTGTATCGTCAGCCTTTGTAGTTGTTGTAACTGTTGTAGCCTCTGTTGAAGTTTCAGTAGCTGTTGTTGTTTCTGTTGTTGCATCAGCTTTCTGGTCTGCTAATGCTACATCAGTACCAATTAAGTAGAAGTTGATACCACTCTTACCTGATACTAAGTAGTATGTACCTGCACTTGGAATTGCAATTGTATACTTAGCTAATGTTGTACCAGATACTGTTACTGTACCTACTGTTGCACCACTTGCATCAAGTAAGTTTACTGGTCTATCTTCCTTGTTACTACCACTCATTGCATAGAAGATTACATTACCTGCACCAGTTGTTGTGAATGAGATTGCTCTCTTATCAACTGCACCAGTACCGTTTGTCTTTAATCTCTGAGTAAATTCATAACCATCTAAGCTCTTGCTGTTTGCTTCAATTGTTAACTTGTTTGTTGCATCTGCAATAAGCTTGAACTGACCACTTACTGTGTTAGCTGTAATATCGCCAGCTGTTAAATCACTTGCATTAATTGTTGCTACAATGTCGCCTGCTGGAGTTACTGTTGTTGTTTCTGTAGTAGCTTCAGTAGTAGTTGTTGTTGTAGCTTCTGTTGTTGTAGTAGCCTTTGTTGTTGTTTCTGTAGTAGTTTCTGTTGTTGTAGTTACTGTAGTCTTTGTTGTTGCTTCTGCAGAAATCTGTTCAAGAGTACCTGTTACTGTAATTGTACCAATGTTTACAGAAGAATTAAGACCACCGTTTGTAGATTTATCACTTGAATCAACATTTACACCCTTAATTGTGTAAGTACCTGCTACAAGTGAAGTAGCACTTAAATTGTTCTTAGCACCATTCTTATTTTGAACATTTAAAGTTGCAACTGTATCTCCATTTGAGTTAACAATCGCTACCTGTCTAGCATATGCACCTGAAGAAATAGCATTTGTTAATGCAACTGTACCATCAGAAGTAAGTTTGAACTGAACTGTCTTAGAACCACTAATCTGAACTGAACCACTTGCATTCTTAACGCCAGTCTTTGCAAGGAACATATTTTCTGTACCAACATTTGTGTCTGCTGTAAGAGCAGTGCCAGAAGTAGCATTAATATCAGTACCTGTCAATGTATAAGTCTTAGTTTCAGGTGTAGATGGCTTAGAAGTGTTACCCTTGTGGTTTAATACCCAAGTAGCATCAAGTGCATTGATTACACCGTCGCCATTTGCATCTGCTGCAGCTTCATCATAGAATGTTTCGTCCTTGATACCCTGAATAAACTTCAAGATAAGGGCTGCATCCTTTTCATTAATCTTACCGTCTTTGTTTACATCACCCTTAGCAGAGTAATCAACAGTAGTTGCTTCTGTAGTAGAATCTGTTTCAGTAGTAGTTGTTTCTGTTGAAGTTTCTGTTGTTGTTACAGTAGTGGTTTCTGTTGTAGTTTCTGAACCACCGTTTGCTGTAACTGTTACTGTACCATTAGAAGTAGTGTAGTTTGCAACTGCAAGGTTAGCACCCTTTAATGTATTTACAGTAATTGCAACAGGAGTTGCACCTTCCTTGTTTGCTGTAAATGTTACTTTTACAAGAACTGTACCGTCTGCGTTAATTTTATCAGCAGGGTTGATACCAGCAATTCTTACTGAACCGTCAGTAATGTTGCTGTTAATTGTAGCCATACTGTCATTGATTATGTCGCCGTTTTCAACCTTAGTAGCTGTAAGAGCAGCTGCATCATAAGTTAATGTAATGTTGAAGTCTGCTAAATCAGTCATACCTGTCAACTTAACAGGAACTGTAACAGCAGAACCATTCTTAACCATTGCATTGCCAACAACAACATTTACACCATCAACTGGAGCAGCTGTTGTAGCTTCTGTTGTTTCCTTAGTTGTAGCTTCTGTATCCTTTGTAGTTGTTTCCTTAGTTGTAGCTTCTGTAGTTGTTTCAGTTGTTGTAGTAACTGTTGTGTCGCCACCATCAACTGCATAGCTCATTACATAAACATAAACATTAGTTGTACCCTTAGTAATTGTATGAGTACCAGCTGTTAAATCAAATACATTAAGACCATCAACTACATCTTGTTCTTCGCCATCAATCTTGATAGTTCTTGAACCAGCTGCACTTAATACTAACTTTAATGCACCATCTGCTGGGGCATTAACTGTAATGTTAGTAGATGATTCCATCTTAATACCACCATTATAAGTTACACCGTTATAAGTATACTTATTTGTTGTATCATTACCACTAATATTGAAGATGTTAGAATTTGCAGCAGCAACATCGTTACCACTTGCATCTACACCATCATCATGCCATACATAACCGTCATCAACAACAGGTGCTGATGTAGTAGTTTCTGTAGTACCATCATCACCAGTATTAGCCTTTGTTGTAGCTTCTGTTGTAGTTTCTGTTACTGTTGGAGCATTAGGGTCATTAGCAACAATCTTTAAGTTTTCAAGGTAACCATCCTTCTGAGTGTTACCAGACTTAATTACATAAACACCTGCTGGAATGTTAGAAACAGTAGCTGTCTTACCACCAGCAACATAGAGTTTAAGTTCGCCATAAGCATCGTAAAGTTCGATACCGTAAGCACTTGATGAGCCTGCTGTAAATGTAACATCAGCAGCTTTATTTACCTTAAAGATAACACCGTTATCTCTAATCTTCATAGTTGTTGCAGTATTAGTAATTTTAGCAGCAGGAGTAACTAAAGCATTGCTTATATTATACTGTGAATTAGCTGCTAAATTAGTTTCACTAGTCTTTGTTGTCCAGTAATTTGCATTACTTGGAGTAGTAAAGTTAACTTCATATGGAAGAGTTAAAGCATCTGGATTTTCAGATACAATAGGCTCTGGAGTAGGTTCCATATTGATTTCAGATGCAGTCTTCATAACACCTGCAAGGTTAAGACAGTCTGCCTTTGCCTGAATAGGTGAAGTAGCTGTATATTCATACATATCGCTACCAGTTTCAAAACCTGCATAAGGGTTGCCACTGCTGTCGCTTACCTTATCAGTCTTGTTTTTAACCTGCTGTGCAGCATTTGCACCGTTACAACCTGCAAAGCTATCATTATAAGACTTAACAGTTGCAGAACCTTCTTTTGCTGAGTCTACAGGGTTCTTACAAGCACCGAAGTAGTTACCTTCAGAGAAAATGTAAGCATGAGCTCTTGGAGAAATAGCATAAGAAGTAGCACCGTCAAAGTATGTATTGTAAATGTGGATGTTAGCCTGTCTTGATAATGGCTGTCTTGATTCAACCTTTTCGTACCAGTTGTGATGAAGTGAAGCATCATACTGAATACTAGAACTTGAAGAACCAATAAGGTTTGTCTTATGGTTGTTTATATAATGGTTATAAGCCATTGTGTAACCATAGCCACGCTTCCAGTCACAAGAACCATCACCTTCTGCCTTATCTGATTCGGCAGGGTTCTTACAGAAACCTTGATGGAATGTATTGTTATGTACCCAACTAAACTTAATTGGTGCATAACCGTTGCTTTCGAACCATTCCTTAGTCTGTGGAGATGAAGAAATAGCACAAGTACCTTCAAGACCGATAGCATCTTCAGGAGTATTTGTGAAGTTAAGGTTTCTGAATTCAAAGCTCTGACTTGTATAACCTGTCTGGCTGATAATCTGAATACCCCAACCATCAAGAGTTGCGTCATCACCAATACCTTCAATTGTTACATTTGATGACTTGTATACTCTAATCATCATACCGTTATCGCCCTTAGTACCACCGTTTGTAGTAGTATTGTAGCCAGTAAGACCCTTGATATTTTCTGCTGGTGGGTTATTGCTTGTGTTAGAGTCACCACCTCTAACTGTACCAACAAATCTTACATCAAGAGGGATACCTTCTGCTCTTAGCTGCTGAACAATATCAATCTTGCCACCACCAGTTACACCGTTGGCATCTTCTGACTTGTAGTTAAGGATATTACCAATACCAGCTGGATACTGGCTACCAGTGTAACCAGGAAGCTGTACTGTATTCTTGTTTTCTTCTGTTACATAAACAACAACAGCATTAGACTTTAATGTACCGTCATCATTGTATGCACCAATACCAGTTACGCCTTCCTTATGAGCATCATAGTGAGCGTAACCACTTCTATCATATTCATATACCTTAATGTTTTCCTTAGTGATTGTACCACTATTTGTTGTAACAGTTAAGTTATATGTACCTGCCTTTAAACCAGGAATATCTAATCTTACATTAGAACCGTCCTGTCTTACAAGGTAAGTTAAATCATCGCCAGTAAGTGAACCACTTGCTGTACCACTATAGCTAACGCCTGTAACATCACTCTTATTACCAGACCATTCAGCATAAAGTGTTTCAAACCAACCACCTGCAGTACTAAAAGATGTAGCTGCAAAAGTGTTTATAGGCATAGCAGTAAAGCTTGTTGCAAGCATAGCTGCTGCAAGTACGCTACTGATAGCTTTCTTAAAACATTTTATCATGTTTTTATTTCCTCCTTTTAAATTTAGAAGTATCTCCCCTGCCATAGGCAGGAGAGGAAAAAGTTTCACGACTTATGTCGAATTATAAAGACTTGATTAAGCCATTTAAGAACTGGCTAATCTTGTAAGCATCGTCAACATCAACAGTCTTGTCACCTGTTACATCGGCGTTTGTAGCATTTGTTACAGCTGAAATCTTGCCAACTGCAAAATCCATAATCATTGTAACATCAGCTGCGTCAACTTTACCGCTATCATCAGCATCACCCTTGATTACTGTAGGTGTACTACCGTTTGGAGTGTATGCAATGTAGAAGATGTAGTTTGAACCACTACCCTTAGTGATTGAGTAAGACTGAGAACCGTCTAAGCTAATTGTTGCAACACCATCAGAACCTATTGTAATTGCCTTATCGTTTAATTCAATAGTACCACTATACTGAGGGTTAGTAACAATTGTTAATGTACCAGCAACACCATCTGGGTCGAAGTTAACAGCTGTCTTAGATTCCATCTTTAATGCCTTAGTAAGTGTTAAGCCATTGTAGTTTACAGAACCATAGCTAGATGTTAATGTACCAGTAATAGTATAGAAAGAACTGCTAGTACCGTTTAATGTAAAGTTATGAACCTGAGCACCTTCAACTGGAGCAGTAGTTGTACCTTCTGTTGAAGATTCCTGACTGTTAGTTGTAGTTTCAGTTGAACCATCTTTGTTTGTAGTTGTTTCTGTTGTAGCACTTGTAGTTGGGTCAGTAGCACCTGTACCGTTACCACCAATAGACTGAATAGTAGTCTTGTAGTTTACAACAGCAGTTTTAAGAGCTGTAATTACAGAGTAGTTTTCATCTTCAGTAGAATTATCAAATGTCCACTTGAAGTCACCACCGTTTACACGACCAGCATAAGTTGTAACCTTTGCAGGTACATCAGCTGGGTCATCAACCTGTGCATCTGATACATTGATACCAAAGTTGGCATCTGTATCGAAGTTGTTGTAAGTAGTGCCACCCTTTTCAGTTGTTTCGCTTGAAGGAACCTGTGCAGTTCTGCTAGTTACTTCATAAGCATCATAGCCTGTTGAAGCTGGGCTATTCTGAGTATAGTAGCTGAATACTCTGTTTTCATTTACCATTTTGTTGTTGTATGCCTTAATGATACCACCGTTTTCACCAGAGAATGTACCCTGACCTAAGGCATCAGAACCCTGACCAGAACTCATCATTGGCTTAGAAACATTTCTGAAGTAGTTTGCTTCAACGAAAGCAGAAGCACCCATTGTTACACCAACACCATACTTTGCATTACCATCAAAGTAGTTGTTATAAATATGTACAGACATTGTTCTGATTCTTGGATGTCTTGAATCAGAGTGGTCGAACCAGTTGTGGTGATATGTAATTAATGAAGAAGTTACTTCACTCTTCATACCACAAAGTGATGACTTACCATTATCAAAGAAGTGGTTGTAAGAAACTGTAACATAAGTTGACTTACCCTTAATATCTACAGTACCATCACCCTTTGCCTGGTCAGCGTCGCCACCAGTCTTACCATAGAATAAATCAAGGTTATGAACCCATACATTACAGTTGCCTGTATCAAGAGAAACTGAGTCATCTAAACAAGCCATAACTGCAAAATTTCTTAATTCAAGGTTACCAGCATTTCTGATAAGCATACCGAAACCATGGATACCTGAGTCTTCACCAATACCTTCAATAGTACAGTTAAGGTTTGAATAAGCATTCTTACCCTTAATCTGAATACCTTCTGCACTAGAACCAAACGAATCCATATCGTCTGCATTAATCATACCTACAATACGAATATCAATAGGAGAAGTTTCTGTACCCTTCTGTAAACCATAAATGATATCCTGTAAACCAGTGTGTTCTGCACCACCTACAGTAGCCTTTACAGTTTTAGCAGTAGCAGGTGTAACATAAATAACCTTAGCACCAGCCTTTAATGTACCGTCTGCGTTGTAAGCACCAGCACCCTTATAAGTAGACTTAGTTGAGAATGCTGCACCTGAACGGTCATAGTTAGTTACTGTTAAATCTGAAGTAGTAATAGCATCAGCTGTTACTTCTGTACCAGCAGAAACTGGAACAACCTTCATATTATATGTACCTGCTGCAAGACCTACTGCATCAGCTCTCCAACAGTCTGGATACTTTCTAATAAGCTGGTCATCAAGTCTTGTCCAGTCAGAGTCACTTGTGTTCTTTACATAAACATTGTAACCTGTGTAGCTTGAATCTCCCCCAATCCATTCTACATAACACCTTTCCATCCAGCCACTACTTTCATATACTGCAATATTACTTGCTGCTAAAACTGAAACTGGAGTAACTGCAAAATTTGTTACAGCAACGCCTGTTACAGCCATTGTAGAGGCAAGGACGGCACTTATGAATTTCTTTACTTGTTTCTTCATAAATTTTCCTCCTAAATTAATAAACACATTGTTTTTTTGTTTATAAAGCTCTCACTTTAGCCTCAATAATACCATAATTATGTATTTTTTACAAGTCGTTTTTACTACTGTGTACTCTTTTA
>ENA-ORUB01004762-ORUB01004762.1-human-gut-metagenome-genome-assembly--contig:-NODE-4762-length-10148-cov-1.790647_pt1 | contig 10148 bp, 7 predicted proteins | sample MGYA00241918_ERZ509200 | MGnify/ENA primary metagenome ERZ509200 (study PRJEB26280, sample SAMEA2338853) | human gut metagenome | biome: human gut; feature: human-associated habitat; material: faeces... | reverse complement strand
AGCAATACCAACACAATTATAGCGTACTGGCAACTCCGGCTGAAGGCTTGTCCGGCAAGTTCACGGGAAAAGATCGTAAGAAGTTCGGATCGCTTCCGGGCATCACGGATCGGGATTATTATACGAACTCTAATCACGTTCCGGTATATTATAAGTGCAGTGCCCGTCATAAAGCAGAAGTAGAAGCTCCTTATCATGATTTGACTCGTGGCGGCCATATCTTCTACGTAGAGATGGATGGCGACGCTACCCATAACCCCGAAGCGATCATGCGTGTCGTGGACATGATGGATAAATACAATATCGGATACGGTTCCGTAAACCATAACCGTAACCGTTGTCTGGATTGTGGCTACGAGAACTCCACCCCTAATCTGGAAGCCTGCCCGAAATGCGGCAGCAAACACTTGGACAAACTTCAACGCATCACCGGCTATCTGGTAGGAACCACCGACCGTTGGAACAACGCCAAGCTATCCGAGCTAAACGACCGTGTCACCCACAACTAATTTTCAATTTTCAATTACCATGTTGTCTATCATAGATATCATCGAAGATACCACCGTAGACGGTCCGGGATTCCGGACCGCCATCTATGCGGCGGGTTGCCCGAACAAATGCCCGGGTTGCCACAACCCCGAATCATGGGATATCAATAAAGGGAAGAAAGTAAAAGCGGAAGAGATCGTGGAAAAAGTATTGGCCGACGAATTCGCCAACGTCACCTTCAGCGGCGGAGACCCTATGTTCCAGCCGGAAGGTTTCACCGAGGTAGCCAAAGCGATCAAGGAAAAAAGCCAAAAGACGATCTGGTGCTACACAGGATATAAATTCGAGGACCTGATAAAGAATCCGGCACAAGCCGCCTTGTTGTCCTATATCGACGTATTGGTAGATGGCCGCTACAAACAAACCCTTCGGGATGAGAGCCTTTTATTCCGGGGAAGCAGCAACCAACGGCTGATCGACGTACAAGCGTCTTTAAATAAAAAGGAAGTCGTGAAATACAAGTACAACCCTTTCATTTAAGGAAATTCTCCAATTATAGCCCGGATATTAACAAGATTTCATACCTTTGTCCCGAATTGGTTCCGTTTCGCCCAACCGGGGTTACGGATTAAAAGGGAATCAGGTGTAATTCCTGAACAGTCCCGTTGCTGTGAAGCTCTATTTCAAACATTCCGGAAACACTTTCGCCACTGGTATATAAGAATATAGCCGGGAAGGCTTTCGGGATGGGAGTCAGTCAGAAGACCTGCCAGTTAGGGAGAAGTCGCTCGCGAGGACAGAGCGGCTTGGTACGAATCATTTTCTAAACAGGTTTTAAATAATGGTGTTATCCTTTGCTAGAAAGGGATACCTTGCTTGCGTATTATCGATGCTGGCGATAGGTATGTCCCATGGACAAAGCAAACTCGACTCTATCCAGCACTTGGACGAAGTTACGGTCACGGCCCGGAGTTTCAGCTTTAAAGAGGTAATTCCTTCCCAAAAACTATCGGGGAAAGAATTACAAAATTTGAACAGTCACACGGTAGCAGATGCTTTACGCTACTTCTCGGGTGTCCAATTGAAAGACTATGGGGGCGTAGGAGGTATCAAGACCGTAAATATCCGAAGTATGGGAACGAACCACATGGGTGTTTTCTACGACGGCATCGAATTAAGCAACGCACAAAACGGACAAGTAGACCTCGGGATGTATTCTTTGGACAATATCGAGGAGATTTCTTTATACAATGGCCAGAAGAGCGATATCTTCCAATCCGCGAAAGATTTCGGCGCGGCCGGTACGCTTTATCTGCGTTCTCGTCGTCCTCGTTTCGAAGATGGAAAAACAACGAATATCCGTGCCACGATGAAAGTCGGTTCTTTCGACGTTATCAACCCCTCGGCGCTGTTCGAATATAAGATATCTGAAAACGTAGCCACCTCTTTCAGCGCCGAATGGTTAAGCGGAAGCGGTAAATACAAATTCCGTTACCGCCGTATCAACCCTGCCGGAGAGATCGCTTACGATACGACCGCCGTCCGGGAAAACGGGGATATCAACGCCACCCGCCTAGAGGCCGGACTTTATGGCAAGATGAGCGACGGTACTTGGAATCTTAAGTTCTACAACTACAATTCCGAACGAGGAATCCCGGGAGCCATCGTAAACAACGTATGGAGACGTGGTGAACGGGTATGGGATACGAACTCTTTCATGCAAGGCTCCTATATCAAAGAAATCAATAGCAAATTCAAGACACAGGTGAACGCGAAATATGCATTCTACCGTACGCATTATGTGAATAACGACGACAAGCTGATTCATGTAGATAACCTGTATAAGCAACGAGAGATTTACCTATCCTCCGCGAATGTCTATTCCATCCTCTCAAACTGGGATGTATCCGCCTCTTACGACTTGCAATGGAACAAGATGAACGCCGATATGTACGGATTCGTTTACCCGGAACGCTTCACCAACCTCCTTTCGGTCGCCACGGCGCTCCGGTTAGGGAAAGTAAAATTACAGGCCAGCGGACTGGCGACCTTTATCAACGACCGTGTAAAAGAAGGCCCCACACCGGAAGCCCGGCAAATCCTTACACCCGCCGTATTCGCCTCCTACAAGCCGTTCGAGAAACAAGACTTTAATGTACGCGCTTTCTATAAACGAATCTTCCGTATGCCTACCTTCAACGATTTATATTACGCCGATATGGGAAACTCCAAATTAAACCCAGAATATGTAACCCAATATGATGCCGGCTTCGCTTACACGAAAACATGGGAGAACCATCTTTTCTATCGCTTCAAGATACAGGCGGATGGTTATTTCAACAAGGTGAAAGACAAGATCATCGCTTATCCCAAAGGCCAGCAATTCCGTTGGACTATGTTGAATTTAGGTAAGGTAGAAATCAAAGGCATAGATGTCAGCACGGAAACGACCGTCAATCCGGTAAAAGATTTATTCGTCACGCTACGAATACAATACACCTATCAAAAGGCCCAAGACTTCACGGATCCCTCGGATACCTATTACGGAGATCAAATCCCTTATATCCCTTGGCACAGCGGTTCCGCCATCGCGCAAGCGTCCTTCAAGGGATGGAACCTCAACTACAGTTTCATCTATGTGGGAGAGCGGTATAACCAGCAGGAAAATATCAAATACAATTATACGCAACCTTGGTATACCAGCGATATCTCCTTGTCGAAAGATTTGAAATTCAATTTCGGGCTTATCAAGGCCGCCGTGGAGGTAAACAACCTGTTAAGCCAAGATTACGACGTGATCCTGAATTATCCGATGCCGAAGCGAAATTACAAAGTGTCTTTAACCATCGAGATATGAAAAGATATACATTATATATAATAGGTATCCTGATCGGTTGCGCTTTTTCATCCTGCCGCAAGATCGAGATCGTAGTTCCCTCGGAATACGAGCTGGTCTCCGACGGTATCCATCCCGAGGCGAATCCTCAAGGGATGTATTTGGTGAACGAAGGGAATATGGGAAGCAATAAATGTACGCTGGATTATCTGGATTACGTGAACGGTTATTATATCCGTAACCTCTACTCGGAACGGAACCCGAACGTAGTCAAGGAGCTGGGCGATGTCGGCAACGATATCCAGATTTACGGAAGCAAGCTTTATGTCGTAGTCAATTGTTCCCATAAAGTAGAAATACTGGATGCCCGGACTTGCGAGCGGATCACGCAAATAGACATTCCCAACTGCCGGTACATCCGTTTTTACCGGGGAAACGCCTATGTAACCTCTTATGTCGGTCCGGTGCAAATCGACCCGAACGCCCCGCAAGGAGCCGTATACAGGGTAGACACGACCAGCCTGAAAGTAGACGCCAAAGTCATAGTCGGTTTCCAACCGGATGAGTTGGAGATTTTGGGTGAATATATCTACGTAGCGAATTCTGGAGGATATCGTGCCCCGGAGTACGACAATACGGTTTCCGTAATCGAGCTAAACCGTTTCAAGCAAGTTCAAAAGATTCCGGTAGGGATCAATCTGCATCGTATCCGTGCGGACAAATACGGTAAATTATGGGTAACTTCCCGGGGAGATTACGATACGGTACATTCCAACCTGTATGTACTGGAAAAACGAAAAGGATATAACGAGATGGTGGTTACCGATACCCTGAATATCCCTTGCTCTAACCTTTGCATCAGCGGAGATTCCCTTTTCTATTACAGTACGGAATGGAACGTGAACACGCAGAGTAACAGCATCTCGTACGGAATCATAGATGTCCGTACCAAAGAGGTGATCAGCACGAACTTTATCACCGACGGTAGCGAGAAAGACATTCGTATCCCATACGGGATCATGGTCCATCCCTATACGAAAGACATCTTCGTCACCGATGCCAAGAACTACGTATCCAGCGGGACCCTCTATTGCTACGATAAGAACGGAATACGAAAATGGGGCGTACGTACCGGGGATATCCCCGCCCATATGGTTTTCCTTTATAAATAGAACAGCGTTATGAGACAAGTTTTATATCTATTCATTTCAGGTTTCCTAGCATTTCTATCCTGTACCCAAGACAAGATACAGATGGTTAGCTTGGGTATCGATGATGTCTATTATCTGCCCCGCATGAAAACCTATCTACTCAGCCCAGCCTTTACCGGCGACGAGTATCGGTGGACACTGCACCGGAACGGGACGGACTCTCTCGTATCTACCGAACGTTCTTATATCTTCCTCGCGAAAGATACGGGCACCTATCAGATGACCTTCGAGATCATCGATAAGGAGACCCCCTATAAGCACGATTTTCGTTTCGAGGTGATGCAGGAGGAAATAGAATATAGCCCTTATTTATCCAAAGTGTACGACTTTTGTCCCGCACCGGGTCAGTTCGTCAATACGATGCCCGAATATGAGGAAGGCGATACGAAAGAAACCATACTGAAAAAGGTAGAGGAGAATATCTCCGGTACGAACGACGTGATGATTTCCCTCGGAGGATACGGAGGATACGTTATCTTCGGCTTCGACCATACGGTCATCAACGTCAAAGGGAAGAAGGACTTTATGATCCTTGGGAACTCTTTCTATTCCGACTGCCGGAATATCAAGAAAAAAAGGGAGGCAGCTGCGAGCCCGGTATTGTCATGGTCTCTTTCGACACGAACCAGAACGGCTTACCGGACGATGAATGGTACGAACTGGCCGGTAGTGAATACTATAAACCGGAAACCATCAAGAATTATCGCATTACTTATGATCGTCCGGATCCCAACAAGATCCCCGAGCCAGACATGGGCCAGCAATGGAGTGACGCTACTTATGTACCATGGAAAGATAATCAAGGCAATACCGGTTATATAGCGAAAAATATATATCATACGCAAAGTTATTATCCGATGTGGATTGAAGAGAATTCCTTGACTTTCTCCGGTACCCGGTTAAAGGATAACGCTACAGACGAGAGTGATACGGGTAAATACTACGTACTCTATTCGTATCCATGGGGATACGTGGATAACCATCCGAACGATTACAAGGATCTGAACAGCTTCGATATCGAATGGGCCGTGGATGCGGAAGGTAATAAGGTGGAATTACACGGCGTGGACTTTATCAAGGTATACACGGCGGTAAACCAATATTGCGGTTGGATCGGAGAGACCTCGACGGAGATTATCCGTGCGCAGGATTTACACATCGCCCCCCCTTCCATCATCGTACCCGATCCGGTAAGCGAACAAATGAAATTACAATATGATCAAGCAATCTTAAAAATAAAAGGCTTATGAAAAAGACGATTACCTTACTTCTCTGTACGTTCGCCACGAGCGGCCTAATGGCCCAAGGCAATACCTCATGGATCGCCGCCGGCATCGATCAGGCCCAAATGAGGGATGTACCGTCACAATCTTCCATCCTGCGTTCCACGGATATGGATTACAGTCAAGGTACATTTATCGTAAACGAGGATTGGTACGGCCATCAGAACAGTACCGTCAATTTCCTTACTCAAGATGGAGAATGGCACTATCGTGTCTTCCAGACCGAGAATCCGGGGCATGAGTTAGGATGTACCACGCAATTCGGTACGATCTATGGCGATAAGTTCTACCTAGTCTCTAAGCAAGAACGAGATCCCGGGGCAAAAATCACCGGAAGCCGGTTTGCCGTATGCGATGCCAAGACCATGAAGGTGATCAAAGAATTCAAGTATATCGCCCAAAACGCCGAGGGCAAATCCATAGCCGACGGCCGTTCCTATCTTCCGGTAGACGAGCACAAAGGCTATATAGGAACCAGCAACGGTATCTGGATCTACGATAGCGATAAGATGACGATCGGCAAACAAATAGAAGGTTCCGGAAATCCGAACGCCGATGGATACGGTGAGTTGTATTATGCCCAGATCGGTACCATGGTACGTGCCAACGACCTTGTCTTTGCCGTCCATCAACAATATGGTTTATTGATAATAGACCCGAAAACCGATAAAATTATCCGTACCATCGCCGCCCCGATCGAGAAAGAGACCGTAAAAGGGCAAGAGAAGGAGATTCAACGAGGTTTCGGCTCTATCGTTCAATCCAAGGATGGTACGCTCTGGATCAGCATGACCCAGAATACGGCCGGGGATGGTTCCGCCTTGGAATATATGCTAAACTTGAACCCCTATACCTTTAAGGTGGACACGGTAAAGATCCCGTTAAGCGAGACCATCGGTGTCGTTCCGAACTCTTGGTACGCATGGACCGCCGACGGTTTCTGCGCCAGTGCCAAGGAAAATAAAATCTATTGGAACGGACAGCCCAAAGAAGGAAGCTGGTTCACCGGCTACCAAATCTGCGGATATGATATCGACAAGAAGCAATTCTTCCAATTGATCGACCTTAGGAAACTGGACTGGGATTGGCGCTTGTACGGAACCGGATTTCGCCTTAACCCAAAAACCGACGAGCTATACACCTTCTTGTATCATGAATTCCAAGATCCTACGCACATGTTAGCTCGTATAAATAACAAAGGCGAAGTGGTACAAGAATATTCGATGATCGTAAACTATTGGTTCCCCGCTATCCCGGTTTTCCCGGATAACGCCGCACCGGTAATATCTTCCGATTTCCCTTCCTCTATCGTATTAACCGAGGAAAAGCCGGTCTATAAACTCGCTTTAGGCAATATGGTGACCGATGAGGACAATATGGATGCCGCCATCGTAAAATCAGTCTCATCCGTTACTCCCTCCAGCCCGATTAACGCGATCGTTCGTAATGACTCCTTAATTATCAGTACAACCTCAGATATCAAGGAATATCAGGAGGCTACAATAACCGTCCGCTTCAACTCGAACGGAAAGATCGTCACCAAGAACATGGTCGTAACAACCGAAGAAGCACCGACAAGCATAGAAGAGCTATCGCAGCCGACCTTGAAAATCTATCCGAACCCGGCGGTTAACTCGATACAAATCAATATCGATACCCCGGCGGAGATAGAGATCTATACATCTCGCGGAACAATGGTCCGGAAATCCACGATCAATCCCGGAGAATCCATCAACGTAAGCGATCTATCCCAAGGCCTCTATTTCATCCGTATCATAACCGGAGGGAAGACAGAGACCGTAAGGATGATTAAGAAATAAAAAAAATTCCTTACCTTTGTGCCCGAATTGGTTTCGTAATGCCTATTCGGGCATACGGATTAAAAGGGAATCCGGTGAGAATCCGGAACAGTCCCGCTGCTGTGAAACTCCTTTAACATTCTAATACTACTTTCGCCACTGGCTCAAGGTAGTCGGGAAGGCATTAGGATGGGAGCTAGTCAGAAGACCTGCCATTCATTTAAGATTCATATCCTCGTGGACTAGGATATAGAGTACAACATAAGAATTAAAAGAAATGATGACAGACAAGGAAGTATTGTTGTTACGGCGCAAATTGGATCTTTTGCTCCGTACGGGAAAATTGTTGATGGAAAGTGCCGCCGACACGAATCGTATCGAGCGAAACATGAAACGAGTTGCCGCCTTTATGGGTATCCCCGAGGAGAAACTGCATATCGATATCCGATGGACCATGATCATGGTGAACGTAAGCGATGAGCGAAATTCCTTCTCCAAATTCCAGAAATGCGAGAAGCACGGAATCAATATGACGGCAATCTCACAGGTAAGCAAGCTTTCATGGCGGGCGATCGAGCAAGATTATTCCTTGGATAAATATGAGGAAGAACTGGAGAAGATCGTTCACCAACCCCGGAATTATACCCCTTATATCGTAGCCATCGGAGCGGGATTCGCATGCGGAGGATTCTGTAAGCTATTTGGATGCGACTGGATGGCATTCCTATTCGCTTCCATTTGCGCTTTCGTCGGGTTTAGGGTACGGGCCCGCTGTGTCGAAGCTGGACTTAACGTATATATGAGTATCGCCGCGGCCGCTTTCGTATCCACCTGCTTGGCATATGCGTCCTCCTTCTCCGGGCTATCCGACACACCTTATCATCCATTATTAGCCTGCGCCTTGTTTATCGTGCCGGGCGTACCCTTGATCAACTTCGTGGATGATATGCTAGACAATCATTTGCTGGTCGGCATCACCCGAGCCTCCAATACGGTCATGATGGTAGCCGCCATGACCTTCGGCATCGCGTTCGCCATGCGGGTACTTGTCATGAATGATGTCGAGATAGATCATAAGTTCAGTGAATTGAGTATGGTTCCACATGATCCGTACTACATATACGCAATAGCGGCAGCAATTTCGGCCATGGGTTTCTCCATGATATTCAACATCCAGCGTCGGCTATTATGGGTAGTGGCCGTAGGAGGTATCATCGCCGTATGTACCCGTAACTTCGTAAACTTCGAGTTGGGATATGGTCCCGTAATCGGCTCGTTCATGGGAAGTTTCGTAGTCAGCGTGCTTGCCGTCAAAGCCGTCCATTGGTGCCACGTTCCCAATCATGTGCTGACCATCCCATCGGTTATCCCCATGATCCCGGGAGTCTTGATGTATCGTTCTTTATTAGCGTTCATTAATCTGCATGGAGTAATCGGTGAGGTCACAAACGCATTCTTCAACGGGATCAATTCCGCACTCATCATTCTTTGTATCTCACTCGGTGTAGCTGTCCCGAACATCTTCGCCCGTCGTTACATCGCCAAAGATCGCCAACGACATTTACAAGAGGAACTGGAAAAGCGCCGGGAAAGAGGGAAGTTCATTGAATGGTGAAAAAACTTTTCCATAAAGATTAGTCCGGGAAAAACTATCGCATAAGGATATGCCAAATTGTTTAACACGTTCAATATATTTAACATATTTCATTAAAAAAAGCCCTATCAATACTATACTTTTGTGACGTTTTGGTGATAGATGTTGCATTCCGCAAGTCTATAAAAGGGAATTTCGGTTAGATTCCGGAACAGAGCCCGCTACTGTAAAACCCATAAGGAGGAAAGTTTCTTCATGCCACTGTCTTTTTTAAAGATGGGAAGGTCGCTTTCCGGGTTAGTCAGGAAACCTGCCAGACAAAAATAAGGAATAGATTCTTCCGGGATTTTGGGGAATCATTGGATCGATTGCACTGGAGATGTAAACTGCGTAATTAATTTTTATACATTATGAGACATTTTTATTTGTTCCTGCTAATTGTTAGCGGGATTGTTTTGTCTGGCACCCGAATGATCGCTCAAAGCAGGCCATCGGTGGGAAGTATCAGAGTCGTATCCGGTACGATCGTAGATGAGGATAACAAGGCGATGGCGAACATTGTCATTTACATCAAGGGTACGGATATACGAGTTATTTCAGATACGGACGGGTATTTCTCCTTACCACTCAAGGACACGAAGGAGCACGTACTAATCACCAACAGTTACAACACCGTCTCGGCAATCCGAGATATTCCCGCGGGAGAAGGGAATTACGAGATGGATATCCAGTTATCTTACAAGCTACTAGGACTACCCGAGGTAGATATCGTCGGGGCGAAACCACAGAGTTATAACTCCGACATCGCTAATTCGGCTACCCGTATGGATATCCCCGTGATGGAAATACCCGGAACCGTAGGCGTAGCGACCCGGAAATTATTGGAAGACCAACAGGCTACCACCATGACCGAGGCCGTAAGGAACCTGGGCGGCG
>ENA-ORUB01004758-ORUB01004758.1-human-gut-metagenome-genome-assembly--contig:-NODE-4758-length-10158-cov-2.187469_pt1 | contig 10158 bp, 8 predicted proteins | sample MGYA00241918_ERZ509200 | MGnify/ENA primary metagenome ERZ509200 (study PRJEB26280, sample SAMEA2338853) | human gut metagenome | biome: human gut; feature: human-associated habitat; material: faeces... | reverse complement strand
ATCCAAACAAATTGTTGGCTGCTGTATACCCTGCCATCGCAATTGAACCAAAAGAGTTTACCGAAGATTGTAATAATGCGTTGGAAAAATTAATAACTGTGCTCTGGATTCCCGCCGGCAGTCCTACCTGGAAAATCTGCTGCACATAGCAGCCACGGATCTTAAGATCTCTGAAACGTAACTGATAACTTGCCTGTGACCGTTGCAGACAGCGAAGTACAAGCGCACAGGAAATTCCCTGCGCAGTAACAGTTGCGATTGCCACTCCGGCAACGCCCAGATGAAAAGCAATAACGAGAAAAAGATTCAGACACGCATTGACAATACCTGATACGATCAGGAACAACAATGGCCGCTTTGTATCTCCGACTGCACGAAGGATCGCCGCACCATAGTTATACAGCATAAAAAATGGCATCCCGGCAAAATAAATCCGCATATATAAAGTGGACTGACCGATAACATCATCCGGTGTTCCCATAAGTTCCAACGCACCTCTGGCAAAAAAGATACCGACAAACAGCATTACTACACCGCTTATAAGCGCCAGCATAATTGCTGTATGTACCGTTTCCGACATTTCTTTATCTTTTTGTGCTGCATAGAATCTCGCTGCGAGCACATTTGCCCCAAGTGATATTCCAATAAATAAATTCGTAAAAATATTGATAAGTGCTGTTGTTGAACCGACAGCTGCCAGTGCCTGACTTCCGCTGAATCTTCCAACCACAATAATATCTACCGCATTAAACAAAAGCTGTAAGATTCCGGACAAAATTAACGGCACAGAAAAAGAAATCAATTTGTCCATAATGGTTCCATTGCACATATCAATTTCATATTTATTCTTTTTCAATTGATTCACCTCTCCTTTAGATTTTCAATTACTCATACCGCAATAAGTATAACACTTCTGTTTTACTTCTGTAAACCAGCAGCACTTGTTCACACTTTAACCGGTCAGCACATGATCCAGCCGGTGTATCTTCCCGAGGTGAAAATCATCTTTTTTTACACACGTAACATTCCGGCAACACATTCCAGCAGAGTCAGAGACAGCATAACATTGATGATACGGAAATTACCGGAAAGCAGAGTTCCTTCTCCACTTCTTTGATCGCATTGGAAAGGCTGGCTTGTGAAATATGCCATTCCCGCGCGGCTTCACTGATCGAGCCTTTCTCTGCCACTGTAAGAACATATTTTAAATGCTGTAATGTCATATTATCCTTCCCTGCAGATTCCTACCACGCCAAATGCTCCCGGACCTCCGTGACAGGTGATCACACCCCCGGTACGCACCCATGTGATTTTCTTCACGCCACACTCTTTTGCGGCATTTTCTGCAATTTCTTTTGTATGTTCATCCATTCCCGGAGACCAGATCAGATACAGTTCACTAAGATCCAGTTTCTGTTCTTTGATATATTCCTGGATTACTTTTACTGCAATCTTCTTCATTTTGCCACGATGCTTCTTCGTGGCCTGCAAATATCCATCCAGAATCTCAATCTGTGGATGCAGTTTTAACAGCTCTCCTGCAATTGCCGCACCATTGCTGACTCTTCCGCCTGCTCTTAAGAATTTCAATGTATCAGGTATAAAACACATATGTACACTTGCTGAAATCTTCTCCGCCGCTTCTTTCGCCTCAGAAAGTGTCCACTCCGGATGCGCCTTAATTGCTTTTGCGGTTTCAACCACCACCATATACTGACCTGCTGCCACATGTTTTGTATCCACACAGGCAATTCTTTCAATATCATCTGTATCAATTGCAATCTGGGCGCTCTGGTAAGAACAGGTTGTCACTGCTGAATATGCCAGATATAAAAGCTCACACTCCGGATCTTCCTCTCTGATTTCTGCGATCACACGCCGGAAATCTTCCGGTACGCTTCCACTTGTCCGCGGCAACTCACCGGTCTTCTCGTAATACGCATAGATTTCTTCTGCCGGAAATGTTCCGTCATCCTTCGTATCTTTTCCAAAGGAGACGTGCATCGGCACTAATTTTATCCCATATTCTTTCGCCACTTCTTCTGTTATATCCGAACCCGTCTCGGCTAAAATCACAATCTTGCTCATTCTAAATAATTCCCCTTCATCTTTATCACGTAGTTTTTATTACTACATTTAATTGTATCTCATACATATCTGTGATACAATTTACAAAAGACGTGAAAGTGTAAGAAAGGAGCCTTCTCATGACACGAAAATTATTTTCCAGAAAATACACAAAGCGGACACGTTTTACCCGACAGTGTATCGGAGAAGCGATCATTGCTCTTGTTTACAAAAAAGACTTTGATTCCATTACCATCTCCGACATTGTAAAAACTGCCGGCGTATCCCGCATGACTTTTTACCACTATTTCAAAGATAAAACCGAAGCTCTCGGCAACTATCTGCAGGAAGTCATTGACGGTTATCAGGAAGTCTGCCCGAAAGACATTACCCTTGTCATGCTTCGCCGTGAGACATCAATCCGTCAGGCACTGCATTATTTCGATCAGTACTCTTCTCTGTTTCTGACATTGGAAAAAACCGGTTTGTACTCCCTTATGATTAATGCCATCAATGACTATATGCGTATTTATGTCGCTCCTTATTACTCCGGTTCTATCTATGAACTGTATTTTTACGCAGGTGCACTTTTAAATACATTCATCGAATGGGAAAAAGGAAAAAAGAAAGAACCTGTCGATGAAATCGTACAGATTCTTCTTTCTCTGACTACTGATTAAGGATACAGCGCGCTACCCACAGACCATTCGCAGATGCCTGCTGCAGTCCTCTTGTAATGGAAGCACCGTCTCCCATCGCACGTAATCCTTTGATGCTGGTCTCAAAATCCTGTCCAACTACAACTTTATTGGAATAGAACTTCACTTCCACGCCATACAGCAATGTCTCATCCGATGCAATACCCGGTGTTACTTTATCAAGTGCCTGGATCATCTCGTCAATCGCAACCATGATTCTGTGTGGAAATACCAGTGACAGGTCTCCCGGCACCGCATCTTTCAGTGTCGGCGTAATATTGTTACGGTGAAGACGCTCTTCTGTTGTTCTTCTTCCCCTGCGGAAATCTCCGTATCTCTGTAACAGGATCTTACCATCACTTAACATATTGCCAAGCTGTGCGATATGTTTACCATATTCGATTGGTGATTTAAACGGCTCTGTAAAATTCTTGGATACAAGAAGTGCAAAGTTCGTATTCTTTGTCTTCATATCTTTTGATTTATAAGCATGTCCGTTTACAACGGCAAGCCCGTCATCATAATATTCTGTCGCAACTTCTCCTGACGGATTCGTACAGAATACACGCACTTTATCATCAAAGGTTGGTGTATAGTATACAAGCTTTGCTTCATACAGTTTCTCATTAAGTTCCTTCATGATCTCATCACGCACTTCCACACGAACACCGACATCTACTGTACCATTCTTGGTATCGATGCCATGTTCCTTACAGATATGTGAAAACCACTCAGAACCTTCACGACCGATTCCGGCTACAATTTCCGGTGCATAGAACACCTCGCCCTGCTCCGTGAGCACACCTTTTGCAACGCCATCTTCTACCAGAATGTTCTTCACCATTGTCATAAATTTTATCTCAACACCGCTCTTTATCAGATGTTCCTGCAGTCTTGTATAAATCTTATAACCTTCTTCCGTTCCCAGATGACGGATCGGACATTCGATCAGCTTCAGATTCGCACGGATTGCTTTAGTACGAATTGCTTCGATTGCCTCATAGTCTTCAATGCCGTATACCTTCTTATCTGCTCCGAATTTCAGATAAATATCATCTGCCTCATGAATCAGTTCTTCTGCTTTCTCATATCCTAAAATCTCCGGCAGTGTACCGCCGACATCCGGTGACAGCGATAATTTTCCATCGGAAAATGCTCCTGCTCCTGCAAATCCGGTTGTGATGGAACACGGCTGACATCCCACGCAGACTTTCGTCTTACGCTTCGGACACTGTCGCTTTTCTATAGATCTTCCTTTTTCCAACATAAGGACTTTCAGATCCGGTTTCTGCCGCGTCAGTTCATAGGCGCAGAAAATTCCTGACGGGCCTGCTCCTATAATAATTACATCATATTGATTATTCAATCATTTTCACCTTCCTGGTTTTATATTTGTGCAACACTCCTGTGGCAAAGGACAAACCGGTGAGAGCTCCCCGGCTGTTCTGGTAATGGATCTAGTGATGGAACAGACGAATACCTGTAAACGACATTACCATATCATACTTGTTACATGTATCGATCACATTGTCGTCACGTACAGAACCACCCGGCTGTGCAATGTATTTTACACCGCTCTTGTGGGCACGTTCAATATTATCCCCAAATGGGAAGAAGGCATCCGAACCAAGTGATACATCTGTCAGCTTATCCAGCCATTCTCTCTTCGCTTCTCTTGTAAATACTTCCGGTTTTTCTTTGAAAATATTCTCCCATGCCCCGTCAGCAAGTACATCCATATAATCTTCACCAATGTAAAGATCGATCGCATTATCTCTGTCTGCACGGCGGATTTTTTCTTTAAATGGCAGGTTCATAACTTTTGGACACTGTCTTAACCACCAGTTGTCTGCTTTCTGTCCTGCAAGTCTTGTACAATGCACACGTGACTGCTGCCCTGCTCCGATTCCGATCGCCTGTCCATCTTTTACAAAACATACAGAATTAGACTGTGTATACTTTAATACGATCAGAGAAATCTTCATATCAATCAATGCTTCTTCAGGAATGTTTTTATTCTCTGTCACAATATTAGATAATAATTCATCATCAATTGGAAGTTCCTGTCTTCCCTGTTCAAATGTAACACCAAAGACCTGTTTATGCTCTAATGGTGCTGGTGTATAGTTCTCATCGATCTTAATGATGTTATAGTTTCCGTTTTTCTTTGCTTTTAAGATTTCCAGTGCTTCATCTGTGTATCCTGGTGCGATCACTCCGTCAGATACTTCTCTCTTGATCAGACGTGCTGTATCTGCATCACATACATCAGATAAAGAAATAAAGTCACCGAATGAAGACATACGGTCTGCACCTCTTGCTCTGGCATATGCACATGCTAATGGAGATAAATCTCCCATATCGTCTACCCAGTAGATCTTCTTTAAGGTATCAGACATTGGACGTCCTACAGATGCTCCCGCAGGTGATACGTGTTTGAAAGAAGTTGCAGCAGGAAGTCCTGTTGCTTTCTTTAATTCTCTTACCAGCTGCCATCCATTAAATGCATCCAAAAAGTTGATGTACCCTGGTCTTCCGTTTAATACTTCAATTGGAAGTTCACTTCCGTCTGCCATGTAGATTCTTGATGGTTTCTGGTTTGGATTACATCCGTACTTTAATTCTAATTCCTTCATTTTTCTTCTCCTTTGATCTGCTGATTGACTGATTATTTGTTCTTATTTACGATTCTTGTCTCATATTCTCCTGTTGCAATATCAATATAACGTACAAATAGAGATACTTTGTTGTCTTCATTTAAACTGTTCCAAAGTGTGTTTGTGAAATCATCAATATCTTCTTCGATTCCAACAAATTTAGGTTCTCCCTCGAAGCTTGGAAGTGGATTTCCATCATGCATATATGTATGGATAAAACGTCCTTCTCCTGCGATCGGATTCTCATATGTATATGTGTATCGGTTACAGGATTCTGGATTTCCATTATCACTCTTTAAAATGGACATTGCATAGTGGAATGTTCCGTCTGCAATCTTCATAAGACCTGAGATTCTTGGTGTGTAGTTTGGTCCGTCTGGTTCAAACTCACGGCTTCTTAAAGACTGCTCAAAAGTAAGTCCTTTTTCTCTTCCTTCATAAACAGTGTCTGTCTGATCTCCATTCGTAACGATCGTTTCATCCCCAAGAACACGGACAGGTGCATAGATGATAAGGCTTGGATCTTCTAACTTCGCTGGATCAAATGCCTGTGTGCGGATTCCTTCTCCATCTTCTACAAAAACACGGTTACGACTGTTCTCACTGCGTCCCATGATAAAGTATGCAGTGACCGCTTTCTTCCCATCTTTGGATCTTCCGATGACGATTCCTCGTCCTGGGTAAGCATTTTCCTTTAATTCCTGAGCAAGAGCTAACTTCTTCATTGGTCTTAAATCTCCTTCTTTTGAAAATCTTGTTTTTTTATTTCTTCTATTGTATATAAAAAATGGATTGAATACAAGAAAAAACTAACAATTATAAAATAAAGGGCAGGTTTCCTATATATTTTTGTAACACTGTCCTTTATTTCTATCATTTTTTACATAGTTATGCTTTTTTATTTTACAATCCTTCTTATAGCAAGCAACTCCATAAGGTAGAAATTCCGCATAATTTATTATTTTAACATACAAAAAAGAATGGAACATCAATCCCTGACATTCCATCCTTTTTCTTATTTTATATTCAAAAATTACATTCTCTTGATTCGTTCGATCGCTTCAACTGTATTCTCATAGTTACCAAACGCTGTAAGTCGGAAGTATCCTTCTCCGCTTGGTCCGAATCCTGATCCTGGTGTTCCAACGACGTTGGCATCTTCTAACAGATGATCGAAGAATTCCCAAGATGTCATGTTGTCTGGTGTCTTTAACCAGATGTATGGTGCATTGACACCACCAGATACTGTGTATCCTGCATCCTGTAATCCGTTAAAGATTACTTTTGCATTGTTCATGTAGTATCCAACCTGTTCTTTTAACTGAGCTTTTCCGGCTTCAGAGTAAACTGCTTCTCCAGCTCTCTGTACGATGTATGGAGCTCCGTTATATTTTGTTCCGTGACGTCTTGCCCATAACGCATGTAACTGTGTATCTCCACATTTTAAATCTTTAGGGATAACAGTATATCCTAAACGAACTCCTGTAAATCCTGCGTTCTTAGAGAAACTCTTTAATTCGATCGCACATGTTCTTGCACCTTCACATTCATAAATTGTATGTGCAACGTTATCTTCTGAGATATATGCTTCGTATGCTGCATCATAAATGATCACGCATCCGTTTTTGTTTGCATAGTCTACCCATCCCTGTAACTGGTCTTTTGTGATTGTTGATCCAGTTGGATTGTTAGGGAAGCAAAGGTAAATGATATCTGGTACTTCGCTTGGGAAATCTGGTGCGAAGTTATTCTCTGCTGTACATGGCATGTAGATAACATCGCTCCATGTTTCTGTTGCTTTATCATATGTTCCGGCTCTTCCTGCCATAACGTTTGTATCTACATATACTGGGTATACAGGGTCACATACGGCAATCTTGTTATCCTGTGCAAAGATTTCCTGAATATTTCCAGAATCACATTTTGCTCCATCACTTACAAAGATTTCATCTGCTTTGATATCTGCTCCACGATCCTGATAATCATTCTTTGCGATTGCATTTCTTAAAAATTCATATCCAAGGTCTGGTGCGTATCCGTGAAATGTTTCTGCATGTCCCATTTCATCTACTGCTTTGTGTAAAGAGTCAATGATCGCTGGTGCCAGAGGCTGTGTTACGTCTCCAATTCCTAAACGAATAATATTTTTGTCAGGGTTTGCCTCGGAATATGCATTTACTTTTTTCGCAATTGTAGAAAATAAATAACTTCCAGGCAGTTTCAAGTAATTGTCGTTAATTTTAAACATAAATTCCTCCTAGTTTTGATATGTTAATGATTCTTTAATCATCTTTGCCATTTCGATAAGACCCACTCCACTGTTCATGCTTCTTTGTTGTATATATGCGTGGGCTTCACTCTCTGTAATCTGATTATTCTGCATCAGTAATTCTTTGACTTCTTCCAGAAGACGGACTTCTTCTCTCGTACGTTGTTTTGGACGTTGTTTTCTTCGTCTTTGCTTCTCAGAAATTTCGGTAACGATCTCTCTCGTTTTCTCGACTAATTCATACCCTTTTAACGGCATCGAAAGTCCTATGACATTCGGATACACGCAGTCATCTAAATATTGGCGAGAAGCGATCAGCAACATCTTGACCTCTTCAGAAAGATATTCTCTTAATTCACTGTAGATCATATCGGAACATTTGTATCCGCAGACGACTAGTCCTTCTTCAACACCTTCCATACGCTGGACTACCTGTGCACCCGTTGCACATACAGCGGTCACTTCAAAACCACTTCTTACCAGAAGATTCCTAATGCTTCTGGCGACTTCTTGTTTCGGGAATAAAACGATGACGTTTACCAAGCTTCTCACCTCCCGTATCATGTATATATCAATCATTAGATCTTGTATAAATAACGATCGACTTCCCATTGTGATACGAACTGTTGGTAAGATTCCCATTCAGCACTCTTAGCTTCAACATACTTGTTAAAAATATGATCTCCTAAAAGTTCTTTCATATAAGTGCTTTGTTTGAAAATCTCAAGAGCTTCTTTCATGTCTCTTGGCAGTGTATTAATCCCTGCTTCTTGTTTTTCTCCCTCAGCCATCTCATACTGATTCTTCATGGAACCCTTTCCAGGGGTTAATTTGCGCTTGATCCCATCTAATCCTGCTGCAAGGCTGACTGCCAGTGCAAGGTAAGGATTGGCTGCAGAATCAGGACTACGAAATTCAAGTCTTGTTCCGCTTCCACGGGCTGCTGGTACTCTGATAAGTGGACTTCTGTTCGATGGTGACCACGAAACATCCACAGGTGCCTCATATCCTGGCACGATTCTCTTATAAGAGTTTACCAGTGGATTTGTGATCAGGCACATCTCATTTGCATGTTCCATGACTCCTGCCATAAAATAGAAAGCTTCATCACTGATCCCAAGTTCATTCTTAGAATCAGCGAAAATGTTCTTTCCATTCTTCCATAAGGACATGTTAAGATGCATTCCAGAACCATCCACTCCTGTAATTGGTTTTGGCATAAAACTTGCATAAAGTCCATGTCTTTTGGCAATATATTTTACGATAAATTTAAATGTGAGGATGTTATCGGCCGTTCTTAAGGCATTGTCATACTTAAAGTCGATCTCATGCTGTGCTGGTGCAACTTCATGATGAGATGCCTCGATCTCAAATCCCATATCCTCAAGATTCAAGATCATATCTCTTCTGGCACTTTCTCCTAAATCTAACGGAGCTACATCAAAATATCCGGCTTTCTCATGAGAAACCGTCGTTGGGCGGCCTTCTTCATCTGTGTGGAATAAGAAAAATTCACATTCCGGACCGACGTTAAATTTATAACCCATTTTCTGGCACTCAACCATCACTCGTTTTAATACATTTCTTGGATCTCCAGCAAATGGAAGTCCATCTTGTCCGTATACATCACAGATCAATCTTGCCACGCGGTTTCCTCCCGCATTCCACGGGAAGATTGCAAAGCTGTCAAGATCTGGATATAAATACATATCTGATTCTTCAATACGGACAAATCCATCTACACTAGATCCATCAAATGTACACTTATTATCCAACGCTTTCTCAAGCTGTCTTGCGGTGATCGCGACGTTCTTCATTGTTCCGAACAAGTCAGAAAATTGTAGTCTGATAAATTCGACATCATTTTCTCTGACGAGGTCTATCACATCCTGTTTTGTGTATCGACCCATAACATCACTCCTTCTTACTTCTTAATTAAATCTGTGCGATATCAACTACGCTGAGCTGATCTCTGTTTCCTGTTTCCAAACTAGTCAGTAGAGCATCTGCCGTATCAAGACTTGTAAGGCATGTTACTCCTGTTTCAATCGCGTAACGGCGGATCAGGAATCCATCTCTGCTTCGACCTACACCCTGAGATGGTGTATCAATGACTAAATCAATTTTATCATCTAAAATGAGATCTAGCAAGTTTGGAGATGGTTCTTCTAATTTATTGATTGGTTTTGCATGAACTCCAGCTTCATTTAAGACTCTGCAAGTGCTCTTTGTTGAGAAAATCTCATATCCTAATGCTTCAAATCTGCGTCCAATATCAATCGCATCGATCTTATCGGAGTCTTTCACTGTTAAGATCATCTTCTTATATTTTGGAAGATTGACTCCAGCTCCTAAGAACGCTTTATATAATGCTTCATGGAAGTTCTTAGAAATACCTAAGCACTCACCTGTAGATTTCATTTCAGGTCCAAGGCTAATCTCTGCTCCTCTTAATTTTTCAAATGAG
>ENA-ORUB01004755-ORUB01004755.1-human-gut-metagenome-genome-assembly--contig:-NODE-4755-length-10164-cov-2.295479_pt1 | contig 10164 bp, 9 predicted proteins | sample MGYA00241918_ERZ509200 | MGnify/ENA primary metagenome ERZ509200 (study PRJEB26280, sample SAMEA2338853) | human gut metagenome | biome: human gut; feature: human-associated habitat; material: faeces... | reverse complement strand
TCGCCCAACTGTCCCTGTTCCTGTTGAATTAACAAGCACATCTCCGGTTTTTAGTTTGTATTCCTCACTCCATTTACAAATTGTAGATGGATCTAAGAAACGTGCTTGTTCTAAAGATATACCACCTTCTTTTAGATTACATTTTTGAGCAAATACAGGATAAGTTTTATCTGAATCTGAATACTTTGGTGATTTACCTCTAGATAAGAATAAACATATTTCTCCAAGAGTTGTCCACGCCCAATTATCTGGCACCTCAAACGGAACGTTCTCATAATGGGGAGTATCAGAAGCATTATTTGTTTTCTTACTACGCTTTATTTTCCCCTCTTTTATTAGACGTTCTTTCTCTGCTTTGATGCGTTCAAGTAATACGGATGCCGGTTCGTCATTCGGATCTTGAGGAACAAGTTTACCGCGAATGGCGAGGTCTAATATTTTTTGACGTAATTTTTTTGTATCCATTTGGGTTAGTCTTTGTTTAAGAATAGATTGCAGAACTCATTCAGTTGCTGCTGCATGCGTTCTTGTGGAATGAGTATGCGTTTGTATTCAGCAATCATCGTAGGACTCATGCTCCGGCTCATAGCGTACTCTACTACTACCCGGTCTGCTTCAGGGCAAAGAATAATACCGATAGACGGATTTTCGTTGGAGCGTTTTACATCCCGGTCGAGTGCTTCCAGATAAAATTCCAACTGTCCGAGGTCGCGAGGATGAAACTTTGTCTTTTTTAATTCTACAGCGACCAATGCCTGTAAGCCGCGATGAAAGAACAGTAAATCAGCCTTGAATGTAGATGCACCAATATTAAGGCGATATTCCTGATCCATGAATATAAAGTCTTTTCCCAGTTCAAGAATAAACTGTTTCATGTGTTCTACTAAACCGTTTCTTAATTTTGATTCGCTATGCTTTTTCGGCAGGTTGAGAAAATCTACGAACAGGGTGTCTTTGAACATGACTGGCGCATTAGGATATCTTTCCAGTAATCCTTTTGACATATTGTCCTTGTTTCCTAATAATCCTGCATAAGTTTGGTTAGAAATGCAACGTTGGAGCTCTCGTTTTACTAAATGCTCTTTATTGGCATAGAGTATATAAAACAACCGTTCTTCGTTGCTTTTACATCGGCATAATATTTCTATATGATTAGTCAAGGTCGTTAACTCCAATATTTTAGGCATTTGTCCAATTGCTGGCTGGACAAATTGTGCAGCCAACGGTTGCACAATTACAGTGGTTCCCTGTGTATGATTTCTTGCTTCAATTTGTGCAGTTTTTGGCTGCACAAATTCAGTATTCAAATATTGGCTTATTGTTGCTATGAACGTTTCTGATGAATACTCATCATAAAACATTACCATATTGTATATGCTTCTTTTGCTATATCCTTTGATGTCGGGATATTGCGAACGTATGTATTCGGACAATTGAGAAACAACCTTACTTCCCCATTCTTCGCTCTTCAGTTTAGCAGATACATATCCACCTACATGCCATGCTGTGAGTAGCAACTCTTCATTGACGGCTCTTGAAGCATTACTTTTATGTTGGAGAATAATATCTATGATTTCTCCGAATTGTTGTTCTATTGATTTTGCGATGTCATTATTCTTCATATGCTTAATCTTCATTTATGTTTGCAAGCAGCTTCTCAAGTTCTGCAACTGCTGAGCTAATAGTTTTACTTTTCTCTTTTATGTCAGCCATCAATTCTGCCAAGGAGCGGTCATCAGACTCTCCTCCTTGTTTTATCCAGGTTATATCAAGGCTTGTCTTGTCACGAGTGAGAATATCATCTACAGGATATTTACGCCAACGCCCTTGAGGATTATTGTCTGCATCATATATCTCTTTGCGTCCTTTTAAGTTTCCTGCATTATAGCATGTGACAAAATCATCCAAATGATGTCTCTCTAATTTATTAGTAGCAAGCGTATGTTTGATGTCAGTACGATAATCATAGAACCAAATCTCTTTTGTTGGTTGACCTTTGGAAAAGAACAATACATTTGCTTTTACACCTTGTGCATAGAAAATACCTGTAGGCAAACGAAGTATCGTGTGTAAGTTGAAGTCTGAGAGTAACTTCTTGCGAATTGTTTCTCCAGCACCACCTTCAAAAAGGACATTGTCTGGTAATACTACGGCTGCACGACCTCCGGTTTTGAGCATCAGCATCATGTGTTGAAGAAAGTTCAACTGATTGTTCTTCGTTTCTACATAGAAATCCGGACGGTTAATATCCACAGAACCTGCCGGTCTGGTGCCGAAAGGAGGATTGGCAAGTATTACATCTACAAGGGTGGATGGTTCTTTCTCCAATGAATCCTCACAAACAATCGGACTTCGGTCTGTTCCCACACCATGCAAATATAGGTTCATGGAAGCAAGCGTTACGACCAATGGTGTGTTATCTACACCATGCAGTGCCTTGTTACGCAAGAAATCACGTTTTTCCTTACTGGCAGACTGTTCTTTCATGTAATCATATGCAGTCAAGAGAAAACCTCCGGTGCCGCAGGCCGGGTCACAAACTGTTTCTCCAATTTGTGGAGCTATGCAATCTACCATTGCTTTGATGAGCGGGCGTGGAGTAAAATACTGACCGGCACCACTTTTCTTGTCCTGTCCATTCTTCTCAAGGATGCTTTCGTAGATAGCACCTTTCACGTCTCCATCCATGATCAGCCATTGTTCCTCATCAATCATGGTAATGACTTTTTTTAAATAGACTGGCTTGTCAATCTTGTTTTGTGCTTTTGTATAAATTGTACCGATAAGGTTTTCCTGTTCACTCAGCTGTTTCAGAGTATCTTCGTATTGCTTTACTAAATCCAGACCGTCAAGAGATATTAAATCACTCCATTGATAACCAGATGGTATTGCTGATTCTTCTCCAAACATTTCTACATTCTCAGCATCCATCTTCAAAAATAAAAGATAGGTAAGCTGTGTGATATAGTCAGTAAAGCCGATACCTTGTCCGGCAAGGGTTGTTGCCAGATTCCAAACTTTTTTGGTGAGCGACTGCTCTGTTGTATTATTTGCTGCCATAATTTTAATCAAAATTTTTATGCTCTATTATAAGCATGTCATCTAATGTGACTTTATAAGTATTTATTTCAGTTACATAATAGAATGGATATTGCGATTTGCCTTCTTTTGACACATCAATAAAACAATTCCACGGGGATACTTTTGGAGATGTAGCTCCAGGGTCAAGACAGAAAATTTTAGTTATGATGTCATTTTCATCGCTTTCTATTCCTATAGCCAATAAAGCATGTGCACCATCATTGAATTCTGTCGAGATTATAACTGGAGTATTCTGGCTTACGAATTGCCTTATCAATTCAATCCTATCATCATTAGATCTTGGCCTTTTGTGTATTGCCCTAATTTCAAATGGCTGTTCATTGATTTCACGTGCTAATGCTGTATAGTTATAACCATTTTGAATAAAACCTTGTTCATAGAAAAAATGGTATAAGAATTTGCCTTTAGGAGTACGCCTATCGGGGAATTTATATAGTTGAATATCTTGCTCTTCAATCATCCCTTGGCATAGCATTGCCATCACAAGGGAATAAATAGAACATGCGCCATCTAAATCCCCTTGTTGCTTATGTACATTGACCCATCGCCCATCAGCATCTTTTGTTTGCAAACCAGTTCGATTTAATCTTATCCTATCTATTATTTGTATGGTTGTCATTATTATGCTGCTTTTCTTAAAACTACAAATGTATATAGAGACTGTAAAGCTTCGTTAGCTTTCTGCATATTGCCAAAGGCACGGATCATCTGTGCTGCCTGAGTTGCATCATCTTCACGAATCTCTTTGATTGTACAAGCTCCGTTGGAAGCAATATAATCTACAATACGACTGATAACTTCACGTTGTTTATCTGTTATTTCGCGCTGGTTTTGTCCTAACCATAGATTGAAATACTGTTTAGAAGTGGAAACAACACTATCTAACCGCTCAATCTGGCGTAAAGCAAAACGTACAAGCTGTATGATATTAGTCAAAGCATCGCTCTCCTCTTTTGTAGAAGAACGTCGAACGCTATTTGGATTCAAAATGGCATATGAGTTCCATAATTGCTTGGAAGTAAAATGATTGTTAGCCATCTTGAGTTTGTTTTCCAAATCTTTTAGCATTGAATAGGTAATTGGCTCACCTTCATTATTATAAATTATACGTAGAGCTTCTATTTCATCACTATGTTCTTTGCAAAAATCTTCAAAGGCTTCTGTGGTACTTTTAGCTTCTTCTATTGAAAAACCTTTAGATATAAGCGTGTCTTCACCAGGCATTAGTGTGTTGACAAACCCGGCAGCAAGAATAAGCAGATATCGACGCGCATCTGCATGATTTGCAAGCGGAGCTACTAAACCTTTCCGTTCGTTATTAGGCTCTTTAGTACTTATGAATGGCGGCAGAATATTGTTTTCAAATGCTTCGTAAATCCTTGAAGCAAGTTCTTTCATGTCGTCATTTGCTAAACGTATGAACTCAGTTCGCTGTGAATTGTCAGCTTTGTTGTATATTCTGGAAAGTGTTGCAGCAAGACGTTTCAGATGCTCGTCAGGAAGGTAACCATGGGTAATCTGTTCCAACAGCTCTTTAAGAGTAATAATCTTTGTAGTCAGCTCATCAGTTATCGTAGGTATTGTTTTCTCGTGTTCAGTAACACCTACGGCATCTATCAAATAGAAACAATCTTTACTAAACGCATTTGGGGTAACATTCCGTAACTGCTCATCTCCAATTGTGCGTACACCACGTCCTTTCATCTGTATATAGAGCGGTAAAGATTCTACATCACGCATGAAAATCAATACTTCAAGAGGCTTAACATCTGTACCAGTTGCTACCAATGTGCAAGTTACGGCAATTCTGAAATCCTTATCATTCCGGAACTGACGTATCAATTCATTACTATCGCCCGCGGAATAAGTTATTTTTTGCACGAAACGGTCATCTGTATGTCCAAATACCTCTTTAGCTATCTGTACGATATTGCTGGCATGAGTCTCATTTAGAGCAAAGATCAAAGTCTTTGGCAGATAGTCAAAATTTGCTTCTCGTTGTGGATCATTGAACAACTCGGTATAGACGACATCGCGATAAGTGGAGAGAATAAGTTTTATTTGCGCAGGGTTAATGACACTTCTGTTTAGTTCTTTATTGGTATATGTCTTCGTTTCTTTATTGGAAATGGTTTTTACATCTCCGGTATATCGCGTTTCTTCTTTGATTTTTTCTCCTTCTAATATAGCGCCGCCATTTTCTGTAACCTGAGTTTTGATTCGATATACACGGCAATCTACATTTACACCATCAACGATACTTTTCTCCAATGTGTAGTTGACTATGCGATTATTGTTAAAGAATGCCATTGTTTCAGGAATTGGTGTAGCTGTCAATCCAACAAGCCTGGCTGTATCAAAATATTCCAATACCTTACGCCAATTCCCATAAATGGAGCGGTGACACTCATCTATGATAATCAAATCAAAATAATCATGTGGTAAATTGGGATTAGGAGGTAATACAACTTCTTCTGTAGGCTCATTATCATCATCATTGTCATTATCCTCAATAGTATCTCCTCTCAGAAAAGAAAAAAGACGCTGTATTGTTGAAATAACGACATTACTATCAGATGGTATAGAAGAGGAACGAAGACGATTCACTGTAAATATTGTATTGAATGCATCTCCATTTTCTGTTAGCCGAAAAGTACCAAATTCTCCCTCTGCCTGTTTCCCGAGGTTATTTCTGTCCACAAGAAATAACACTCTTCTCATTGAAGTATATGAAAGAAGACGATATGCAGCAAGACATGCTGTATATGTTTTACCTGCACCTGTAGCCAAAACCATCAAGGCGCGATTCTGCCCACTCCTGAAACTTTTTTCCAGTTCAGTAACTGCCTCATACTGACAATCACGTAATCCTTTTTTCTGCAAAGAGGGAAGTCCTGCGAAATAATCACTTATTCCTAACTGCTTGACCAACTCATAAGGAGTAGGGATAGCCATTATCTGTTTAAAACTTTGCTTTTGTTCGCGAAAATCACAGAAAAACAGTTCTTTGCCATTTGAAGTAAAGATAAACGGCAATGGCTTCTGATATGCCTGATAGATATGGGGAACACTTTTAGCATATAATACAGCCTGTTCGCAAACATTGTTGGAAAAAGGATCTATTTCTTCTCTTTTAGCTTCAAGCACACCAATAGCCTTTCCGTTAATGAAAAGGAAATAATCTGCCTCAAGATTACCTTTTAGCAACCCTTCCCTTATTGCGACAGCCGTGCAAGTCGGTTCATAATCTTCTCTATTGATTACCTTCCAACCTGCTTCGGCAAACCACAGATCTATCTTTTGCCTAGCTTTTTCTTCCGGAGTCATAGTCGTTCCTATATTTCTGCATTATCAGAAGTTATACGCCAAAAAGATAACACATGCCCACAGAATATCATTCTCGTTCATCCTTATCTGTTATCAGATCTTTTAAGTCAACTTGAAGAATCTCTGCTATTTGTTGCAGTGTCTCCAAGTTAGGTTGGATTCTGTTGCAAGCATAGGCATTAACCATACTAAAACTCTTATCCAGTTTTTTTGCCAACCACGTCTGAGAAATGCCTTTGTCCGACAAAACTGCCTTTATCTTATTTAGTTTCATTCTTAGATGCAATTTTATAATGCAAATATAGTGAATTATATTCAATAGTCCGGATTATTTTTATACTTTTGTAGTATAAATAACTAAATGCCCCAAAGTGAATATGGTAAAATAATGCACTTATAGAACAGCGTTTAATAAATTATAACATTATCGTTAAATTGTAATTTCGTGAATTATAAAACCAAAAAAGAGATTAAAAGACGGCGTTATCAACTCAAACGAATGAGGCGCACAATGAAGCGTCAAAGCAAAAGTTACAAGTTGCGCCGTAGGCATCGTCTTGAAAATAGACGAAGAGGACTTGTGGCACAACTGAAATGGGAACGTAAAGCTTATGTAGAACTAGAGGTTCCTAAAAACTTTTCATTCATAGATAATACAAATGAAATTCTAGAATATTTCATAAAATGCAAATCGTTATTGCATAATAAGGAAAAGGTTCAATGTGATTTGTCACATATAACAGCTTTATCTTCAGATGCAATAGCATTACTTGCCGCATGTGCTAATGATGAGTCGTTTTTAGGAAAAAGAGGACGCATTAGGGGAAATGCACCTACAGATCCAGAACTTCTTAAATTATTTACAGAGTCTGGCTTTTATAATCATGTAAAAGCAACAAAGGTTTTAAAATCTGCACACAAAAGTGATACTAATTTGTTCCATCAAGAAAGCAATTATCAAGTGCAATCAGATATAGCAAAAAACGCATGTATACTAGGAACAAAACATGTGTTTGGAAGTAATAAACCTTTCCCAGATCTATATGAAATGCTAATAGAAGCAATGTCAAATACCAATAATCACGCAAGCAATAATTCAAATGCAAATCAATTCAAATGGTGGTTATATACTTATAACGCCCCTAATGGGCACACGATGTATACATTTATAGATTTAGGTGTTGGTATATTTGATAGTATCCCTGTACAGGTATTTAAAAAAATCAAGAGAGTTATAGGCTTGGAAAATAATACTGATTTAGTGCCCGATCTTCTTGACGGCAAAATTAAATCACGAGAAAAAGTAGACAATAAAATTAGAGGAAAGGGGATTCCACAAATAGCTGTCAATAGCAATTCTCAATATTTTGCACGAGCCTATATAATAAGCAATGATGTGAAAATAAACTTAAAAGATAAGACAGCAGAAGCTCTCGAACACAACTTTTCTGGTACTATGCTGTTTTGGGAATTAACAAACGGAGATACAACAAACAAAGACATATAGTATTTTTAATAAACATAATAACGGTTTAGACCATTAAATGTGGTATCTTTGTATTTAATTTGGTTTGATTGTTGAACATAGAAAAAGTAATATGGAAGATATTATCATAGACATAAAGGCTGATTTCTCTGACTCTCCAGGAGCTCGATATCGTAAAGACGGACCACATTCTGGCGAAGAGTTTTTTGAGGTATTGTTAAAACCCAAATTTGAAGAAGCAGTAAGAAATAAAGTAAAACTCATAATTAATTTGGATGGAGTGTGGGGATATCCATCTTCATTTGTATCAGGGGCTTTTGGTAAACTTTCTCTAGAAATGGGAAGTGAAGTTGTTCTTTCTACAATTGATTTTATTTCTAATGAAAGTGAAATTAGAAAAAAACGTATCATAACGGAAATAGAACATCCAACCAAAAGAGACAGGTAATGAAAGAACTACTTAAATATGCTAGTGGAGCTGCAATAGGAATAGTTGTAACTCTAGTAATTTTATCCTTTATTAGAGGATGTATAAACTATGAGATAAATATTATTGATGCGTTAATGCTCATTATTACAACTGCATTAACAATTGCTGTTGTATATTTAGGTAATTCGCTAAATAAAAGGAATGTGGCTCGCGATATAATATCCAAAGATTTAATGGAACTTTGCGATGTATATAGTAGGAATATGTCTATTTTAGAACAGCTTAGTAAAGGTGAAATATCCCTAGACGATGCAAAAACCGATATTAGAATGACATTTCACAGAGGAGATGTCATTTCTGATATGATACTAGAAGAAATCAAAGAATCTTTTCCTAAATTTCTAAACGATAAAAATTCAATACAAAATTTAGCAACGTCATATTGGAAATGGCTTACAGATGGTGACATGCAAGAAGCGAATTTTGTAATATCCCAACAATTTTTGAAAGAGCATGAAACAAAAGTTAGAAAAACAATATCTGACATTAGGTTAGTTATACATAGATTAACAAAATCAGCATAAACTTATTCTATGTATTACTATCCTCGAAATAGCAGTATTCTGTTACTATATAATTTTAGTAGTCCTTCTCAACAAATATACGTCTGGGAACTATTGGGTATCAAATATACAAGAAAATAATAGATTATAACTGTATATCAGATTGATAAAAAACATACTTCGGTTCAAGCGTGGAGCCGATTTCGTTTATCAATCTGAAGGTTGTGGCGAACCCATAGCAAAATAAACGAAGATACAATACCCCACACTTGATAGATATGGAGTATAGGCGCATAAAAATACACCATGCCATATGCTAACAAGAAATGAGTGCCGTTCGTTGTCCTTTGCTATTGAAAATTGCCACATTTTCAGATTAGGACAAGTGCGAAAACACTTTCTGTATGTCTGCCGCTTGCGCGGCAAGACAAAAATAGAAATTATTTTTCACATTGAACAACACTCATGTAAAAACAGCAGCAAATTACGCCAAAAAGTTCCTGAAAATCAATATTGACTTCGAACAATGTTATTTCAATTTGGGAAACTGCGCGCTGCACGATCCCTCCGCATGAAACCGGAGGAATCATCGTCCGACGCATCCGCACGGACATCCGCCCTTTCAGCGAACGAAAAACGGAATCCCGCAGGATTCCGTTTTCCAGTCGTTCGGGCAGGATCACTCCTCCCCCATCACCTCGCGTCGATAGCGTTTCAGCGCCTCGCCCAGCACGCGGATCGCACGCTGCAAATCCTGCTGGCAAAGCACATAGGCGATGCGCACCTCGTTGCGACCGCACGTCGGGTCGGAGTAGAACCCCGAGGCGGGAGCCAGCATCACCGTCTCGCCCTCGTAATCGAATTCGCCGAGGCACCACGCGCAGAAACGGTCGCTGTCGTCGATCGGCAGCCGCGCCACGGTGTAGAATGCACCCATGGGGATCGGCGAATAGACGCCCGGCAGGCGATTCAGACCGTCGATCAGACACTTGCGGCGGGCGATATACTCGTCGTACACCTCCGTATGGTACTCGCGCGGCGCATCGATCGACGCCTCGGCGACGATCTGCCCCACGAGCGGCGGCGACAGCCGCGCCTGGCAGAACTTCATCACGGCGTCGTGCAGCGCACGGTTCTTGGTGATGAGCGCCCCGATGCGGATGCCGCACTCCGAGTAGCGTTTCGACACCGAGTCGATCAGCACCACGTTCTGCTCGATCCCCTCCAGATGGCAGGCCGAGATATAGGGCGACCCC
>ENA-ORUB01004747-ORUB01004747.1-human-gut-metagenome-genome-assembly--contig:-NODE-4747-length-10187-cov-5.843861_pt1 | contig 10187 bp, 9 predicted proteins | sample MGYA00241918_ERZ509200 | MGnify/ENA primary metagenome ERZ509200 (study PRJEB26280, sample SAMEA2338853) | human gut metagenome | biome: human gut; feature: human-associated habitat; material: faeces... | reverse complement strand
CAGGCCGGGACAGGGGATTCCGCGGAAATGAGGGGCCTGGCGGCGGACGGACACGCGCCGCCCAAGCCCAGCGGATCAAAAGAAGACCCCGGCGGATCCGCCCGCCGGGGAAAACGAGCTGAAACAGAAGCCGGACGAAAACCGGGAGGGAACGAGATGCCAAGAAGAAAGAGCGCCGCCTATATGTCGGCGGGGGAACAGATCGCGGGCACGGTGCTCTTTGTGATCTACCTGCTGGTGCTGCCCTTTGTCACAGCCCCGCTGTTCCGCCTGATCGGCGGACTGCTGGGAGTGACCATCAGCACCGGATTGCAGAATATCCTGTATTACTACATCCTCTTCGCCGCCACGGTCATCATTTTCCACGGCTTTCTGGGTCGGACCTCCCGGCACTTTGCAGAGAACCTGGGCGGGGCCTGCAAGTTCATGGCCATCGGACTGGTGGCCCTGTACGGCCTGAACGAGCTGGTGTACCGCCTGACAAGACTGGTGGTATCCAACCAGACCAACCTGAACGACACCACCATCTCCGCCCAGATCGAGGACGCGCCCCACATGACGCTGCTGATCGTCATTTTCCTGGCGCCCTTTGTGGAGGAGGTGCTCTTCCGGGGACTGGTGTTCGGGAATCTCCGGCGCAAGAGCGCGGCGGTGGGATACCTGGTCAGCTGCCTGCTGTTCGCCCTGCTGCATGTGTGGCAGTTCGCGGTGGTGAACCGGGACATCACGTATTTCCTGCTGATGCTCCAGTATCTGGTGCCCGGGCTGGTGCTGGCGTGGGTCTATGACCGCACCGGCACCCTGTGGACGTCCATCGGTCTCCATGCGGCGGCCAACGCCCTCTCCGCTTGGACCCTTGTGGCGTAAGAACCGAATTCCGGAATGATGAGGGGAGAAAGGGACAGATGAATTTTTGGGACGTATTTGGCGAGATGCTGGTCATCCTGTTCGCCATTGCGGCGGGCTATGCGGCCAACCGGCTGGGGTACCTGGGCGGGGAGGCGGACCAGAAGGTCTCCAAGCTGCTGCTGAACATCACCATGCCCGCCATGATCGTGGCGGCGGTGATCACCGGCGAGGAGCTGCCGGAGCTGGGGACCATCCTCTCCATCCTGGAGGTTGGCGTGGTGTTCTACCTGCTGGAGGCGGTCTTTGCCCTGGTGGTGCCCCGGTTCCTGCCGGGCACACAGGGGCAGAAGGGCGTGTGGCGGTATGCCCTGGCCTTCCCCAACGTGGGGTTCATTGGCTATCCCGTAGCGGTGGCCCTGTTTGGAGACGGCGCACTGTTCTATGCCGCCATTCTGGCGCTGCCCTTCAATCTCTTGTCTTACAGTCTGGGCCCGCTGCTGCTGGCAGGGGCCGCCCGCTTCCGCTGGAAGCAGCTGTTCACCCCCTGCATCGTGGCCTCTGTCCTGGGATTGGTGCTGGCGCTGACCCGGCTGCGGCCGCCGGCCCTGGTGGGCGAGATGCTGGACTTTGTGGGAGACATCACCGTGCCGCTGTCCCTGTTGGTGGTGGGCTCCCTGCTGGCGGGCATGTCAGCCGGACAGGTGCTGCGCTCTCCCAAGCTGTGGCTGCTGACGGCCATCCGCCTGCTGTTGCTGCCGGTGGCCCTGTGCCTGGTCCTCCGGGCGCTGGGGATCGACTCCCTGGTGCTGGGGATCGCTGTCACCCAGATGGCCATGCCCGTAGCAGTGAACGGGACGCTGCTGAGCATGGAGTACGGCGGAGACACCGAGTGCATGGCACAGATCACCTTCCTGACCACGGCGGCGTCCATCGTGACCATTCCCATCGTCGCCGTGCTGCTGCTCTGAGCTTAGAAAGGAAACCAATATGCCTCACATTCAACAACTGGAGTCCCACGTAGCGGACCTGATCGCCGCCGGTGAGGTCGTGGAGCGGCCCGCCAGCGTGGTGAAGGAGCTGGTGGAAAACGCCGTCGACGCCGGCAGCTCTGCCGTGGTGGTGGAGATCCGCCGGGGCGGCATGGGCATGATCCGGGTGACGGACAACGGCTGCGGCATCGCGCCGGAGGAACTCCCCACCGCCTTCCTGCGCCACGCCACCTCCAAGCTGCGGACGGAGGAGGACCTGGGGAAGATCGGTACTCTGGGGTTCCGGGGCGAGGCCCTGGCCGCCATCTCCGCCGTCAGCCGGGTGGACATCCTCACCCGCCAAACCGGCACGACGGAGGGAGCCGCCCTCCATCTGGAGGGCGGTGTGCCCGGCGCAGTGGAGCCCGCCGGTGCGCCGGAGGGCACCACCATCACGGTCCGGGACCTGTTTTACAACACCCCCGCCCGGCTGAAGTTTATGCGCAAGGACAGTGCGGAGACTGCGGCGGTGAACGGCCTCATGCAGCATCTGGCCCTGTCCCATCCGGACATCTCCTTCAAGTTCATCAAGGACGGGGTGGAGGCCCTGCTGACCCCCGGTGACGGAAAGCTGGACTCCGCCGTCTACGCTGCCCTGGGCCGGGACTTCGCCCGGGGGCTGGTGCCGGTGTCCGGCAGCGGAGGGGACATCACGGTCTCCGGTTTTGTCACCGCGCCGCTGATGGGCCGGGGCTCCCGGTCCATGCAGGTGTTCTTCGTCAACGGCCGGTTCATCAAGTCCCAGCTGCTGACGGCGGCGCTGGAGGAGGGCTACCGCAACCAGATCATGAAGGGTAAGTTCCCCGGCTGCGTCCTGTCCGTCACCCTGCCGGTGACGGCGGTGGACGTGAACGTCCACCCCGCGAAGACTCAAGTGAAGTTCGCCCGGGAGCACGATGTGTTCGACGCGGTCTACCACACGGTGCTAGATGCCCTGGGCAAGACCGGCGCTCCCGCCGCCGCTCCCGCTCCTGCCGGTGCAGGCGCTCAGGTCAAGGCTCCGATGCCCGGCACCATTCTGGATGTCAAGGTCCAGGCCGGTCAGTCCGTGAAGAAGGGCGACGTTCTCGTCATTCTGGAAGCCATGAAGATGGAGAACGAGATCTGCGCTCCCTCCGACGGCAAGATCACCGGTGTGAACGTCCGCAAGGGCGACTCCGTCGAGACTCAGGCTCTCCTCTGCACCATCGCGTAAGCGGGTAAGGAGATGCCGTATGTTCAAGAAAAAGAATAAGAACCTGCACCGCGCGCTCATTGCGCTCATGGTGCTGGGGCTTCTGGTGTGCCTGTGCTTTACCCTCGCCTCCGCCGCCACCGCTGAGCCGGACTCCTCGTCAGCCGCGGAGACCACCGCTGTAGAGGAGCAGGGCGCACAGTCCAATACGGAAGCAATGACGAATTTCCTGAATCAGGCTGGCATCGCCACCCTGATCCACAATGCGGACTGGAAATCGATCGTCATGATCCTCATTTCCTTCGTCCTGATGTATCTGGCCATCGGTAAGGGCTTTGAGCCGCTGCTGCTCCTGCCGATCGCCTTCGGTATGCTGCTGACGAACCTGCCCGGCGCAGGTATGTTCCACTCCGAGATCTTCGAGGGCGGTCATATCCACTGGGACCTCATCAAGAACGGCGTCACGCTCTCGAATGGTGCGAATGAAGCCGCCGGCCTCATCGACATCCTCTACCTCGGCGTAAAGCTGGGTATCTACCCCTGCCTGATCTTCATCGGTGTCGGCGCCATGACGGACTTCGGCCCGCTGATCGCCAACCCGAAGAGCCTGCTGCTCGGCGCTGCCGCACAGCTCGGTATTTTCATCGCTTACCTCGGCGCGCTCGGTCTGAGCAAGCTGGGTATCCCGGGCCTTGAGTTCACGCAGAAGATGGCTGCCTCCATCGGCATCATCGGCGGCGCGGACGGCCCCACCGCGATCTATGTCACGTCCCGGCTGGCCTCCGAGCTGCTCGGCCCGATCGCCATTGCCGCTTATTCCTATATGGCGCTCGTCCCGGTCATCCAGCCGCCCATCATGCGCGGCCTGACCACGAAGAAGGAGCGCATGATCCGCATGGACGCCCTGCGTACGGTTTCCAAGAAGGAAAAGATCGTTTTCCCGATTGCCGTCACCGCGTTCGTCGCTCTGCTCGTTCCGAGCGCAGCTCCGCTGGTCGGCAGCCTGATGCTCGGCAACCTGTTCCGTGAGTGCGGCGTGGTCGACCGTCTGTCCAAGACCGCGCAGAACGAGCTCATGAACATCGTCGTTATCTTCCTCGGCGTCTCCGTCGGCGCTACGGCGAAGGCCGAGTCCTTCCTCAGCCCGATGACGCTCGGCATCCTCGCCATGGGCATCGTCGCCTTCATGTGCGGCACGGCCGGCGGCGTCCTGCTTGCCAAGTTCATGAACATTTTCCTGCCGGAAGGCAAGAAGATCAACCCGCTCATCGGCTCTGCCGGTGTTTCCGCTGTTCCGATGGCTGCGCGTGTCTCCCAGAAGGAAGGCCAGCGCGAGGATCCCAGCAACTTCCTGCTCATGCACGCCATGGGCCCGAATGTCGCCGGTGTCATCGGCTCCGCAGTCGCCGCGGGCGTGTTCATCGCCCTGTTCGGCTGATAAGGAGGTATGTCCGTTATGGAAAAGAAGAATCCGCTGCGAATTACAGAAACCATCCTCCGCGACGCGCACCAGTCTCAGGCTGCCACGCGCATGCGCATCGAGGATATGCTCCCTGCCTGTGAGCTCCTGGACAATATGGGCTACTGGTCGCTGGAGTGCTGGGGCGGTGCGACGTTTGACGTCTGCATGCGCTTCCTGAACGAGGACCCGTGGGAGCGCCTGCGCACCTTGAAGGCCCACATGCCCAAGACGAAGCTGCAGATGCTCTTCCGCGGCCAGAACATCCTGGGCTACAAGCACTATGCCGACGATGTCGTCGAGGAATTCTGCCAGAAGTCTATCGAAAACGGCATCGACGTCGTCCGCGTGTTCGACGCGCTGAACGACATCCGCAACCTGCGCAAGGCCGTCGAATCCGTGAAGAAGTACGGCGGCTGGGCCGAGGTCGCGCTGAGCTACACCGTCAGCCCTGTGCATAACGACGATTACTTCGTCGGCCTCGCCAAGGACCTCGAGAAGATGGGCGCAGATTCCATCTGCATCAAGGATATGGCGAACCTGCTGCTGCCGCTGCACGCCTATGACCTCGTGCGCAAGCTGAAGGACAGCGTCTCCGTGCCCATCCACCTGCACACGCACAACACGGCCGGTACCGGCGACATGGTCAACCTCATGGCCTGTCAGGCCGGTGTGGACATCGTGGACTGTGCGCTGTCTCCGCTTGCCAACGGCACGTCCCAGCCCGCAACCGAGTCTCTCGTGGCGACGCTGCAGGGCTCCGACCGCGACACCGGGCTGGACCTCGGCAAGCTGAACGAGGCTGCCACGCACTTCCGCAAGGTCGCCGACAAGCTGAAGAAGGAAGGCTTCCTTGATCCGAAGGTCCTGCAGGTCGATACGAAGGCCCTGATGTATCAGGTCCCCGGCGGCATGCTCTCGAACATGCTCGGCCAGCTCAAGCAGGCAGGCCAAGAGGATCGCTATTACGACGTGCTGGCCGAGGTGCCCCGCGTCCGCAAGGACTTCGGCTATCCTCCGCTCGTCACCCCGACGAGCCAGATCGTCGGCACGCAGGCAGTCATGAACATCGTCGCCGGTGAGCGCTACAAGATGGTTCCGAAGGAATCCAAGGGCCTGCTCCGCGGCGAGTACGGCAAGCTGCCGGGCAAGGTGAATGAGGAAGTCCGCCGTAAGTGCATTGGCGATGACAAGGTCATCACCTGCCGCCCGGCTGACCTGCTCAAGCCGGAGCTGCCGCAGTACCGCGAGGAGTCCAAGGACATCGCCCGCTGCGAGGAGGACGTTCTGTCCTACGCCCTGTTCCCGCAGGTCGCGCGCAAGTTCATGGAAGCCCGCAACAACCCGAAGCCCGCAGAGCCCGAGAAGAAGGCCGCCGATCCCAATGCGGTCCGCGAGCTCTATGTCGAGGACCTCGGCAGATAAGCCAAACAGCAAAAGACCCTCCCGCCGCCCGGCGGGAGGGTCAGACTGTCAAAAAATTGCCCAGCTGAAAGTTTCGGAGGGAAGAAAAGAGTGAAAGGAAACCGTCAGGGTGTCCTTTCACGTTAAATAACCCGCCGCAGCGGCAGGATTGCAAAATAAGTACTACAGAAATTCATTTTGCAATCCTGAAAGCAGCTTGGCGAAAAATCCCGAAGGGACTTTTTTGACAAGCTGAAGACCCTCCCGCCGCCCGGCGGGAGGGTTTGTTTATGTCGTCGTAAGAGAGCCGGTTGGCTGCCGGTTCTTCCCTGAGTTGTCATTGCGAGAAGGCCAAAGGTTGACGTGGCGCCATGAGCGCGAAGCGCGAGGAAGTGCCCTTGGGGTGCAATCTCGGGAAGGCACCGCCGATATACACGGAGTGCCGCCGAACGCAATCGCTACAGGCTGCCTCTCGGCATTCGTCCGTATTTATGTCCCCTGAATTTCGATGATCACATATTCCGACCGGCAGCCGGTCTTGAACAGGATGGCCCAGTCCGAGATGCCGGACGTGACGATAAAGTCCGTATCCCCGCGCCGCTCCTGTCCGTAGACGGCATCGTCGCCATGCAGGTGGAACCAGCGGATGAGCTGCACAAGGGGGATGAGCTGCCCGCCGTGGGTGTGGCCGGAGAGCACGAGATCGACGCCTGAGGCCGCCTCGGCATCATAGTCATGCGGCTGATGGTCCAGTACGATGGAGTAGCGCGCCGTATCCAGCCCCCGTGTCAGCTCAGCCATGGATGCGCGGCCGCCGCCGAGGCCCAGCTCCTCTGAGGCGTCCTGACGGCCGATGAGCCAGAAGGCGTCGCCGATCGGCACGATCTCGTCCTCCAGCACATGCACGCCGTTTGCCGTCAGTTCGGCGGCGAGGTCGTCGCCCGTGAAGCCGCGGGTGCACTTGCTGTCATACAGGCCCTTGTCATGATTGCCGAAGACGTAGTAGACCGGCATATCCAGCTGCCCGAGCGCCCTGCAGGCGGCGAGCATGTCTTCCTTTTCCGTATCCTCGTCGACAAAGTCGCCCGCGATCACGAGCAGGTCGGGCTTCTGCGCCGCGATGCGGTCCAGCTCGCGGGCAAAGCCGTCTGCGTGGAACGTGGTGCCCATGTGGGAATCGGCGAGCAGCGCGACGCGGAGCGTGCCGACAGGCTTGTCCGTATGAATGATGTAGTTTGTCTGCCAGACGTGGTGCGCCTGCACCCAACCGGCCGAAAGATAGGCGACTGTGAGCAGCAGGGCCGTGAGCCCGGCGTAATACCGCCGCCACGGCTTGCCGTGCAGCCGCTTCAGGAGGGCAAACAGCGCGTCGCTCAGCAGCCAGAACAGCGCCAGATGGAGCAGGCAGATGATGGCGTTCATATAGCCCCACGCCAGCCAGATCGCGGCAGAAGGAAGCAGCACAGCCAGCACGGAGATCACCCAGCTCCAGCCATGCCTGCCGCGGGCCAGCGCCAGCGAGAATCGGAAGCGGTGCACGCGCGTGACAAGGTAAAAAAGCGCAGAAAATCCAGCCAGCACCAGACCGATCAGGATCAGAAGCCTGGGGATCATGCGCCCGCGCCCCCGTTCTGCACGAGAATGTCCTCTGCCGTCAGCATGGGGTACCGGCGCAGCGCCGTGCCGTCCAGCGGCTCGCGGTGCAGGTCGACGGCTGTGATGCGGCGGTTGCCGTAGGTCGTGTAGTAATAGATGCCGCGCGCGGCATTCCAGCACGAGGTGTAGATCGTGCGCTCAAATTCTCCCGGTGCGACCTCACAGCAGCCGCGCGTCTGCGAGACCGTCTCCATGATGTGGAAAAACTGCCCGACGCAGTCGGCCTCGCTCTCGCCGCAGACGGAGTGGAGCTTCGTGAAGGCGGCGCGCACGAAGCGCGAGCCGGAGGACAGGTCGCCCGGCAGGCCGAGCGCACCCATGCCGCGGCTGTAGGCCTGCAGCGGCACGTCCGGAGCAAAGGTATTCTCCGGCTGTCTTGGCGACAGATGCATATAGTTGTTCAGCGCGAAGAGCTGCTGCGGGAACGGTGGGTTATTCGTCAGCACGCCGACAGGATTTTCGTAAATTTGCAGCCCCGCGGCAGTCGGCTCCAGCGTGAGTGCACCGGTGGTGTCCGCCAGCAGCCAGTGCAGCTGGGCGGCAGGGAAGTGCAGGCTGAACGGCGTTCCCGTCAGGTTGACGGCCTGCAGCAGCTGCCGGGCCTCCGCCAGCGTGGCGCACTGCCGCAGCAGCCACGGAATGAATTCGAACTGCGCCACGTTCTGCCGCCCGTCCTGCGGCGCGGCATAGCGGGCGTTGCCGACAAAGTTCAGCCCGGCAATGCCGAGGCCTTTTTCGTTTACAGCATCGTAATACAGCGGATAGCCGTCCGCCACATGGGCCGTGCCGAGGATGGCATAGCCCTGCTCCGAGCCGCCGCCGTGGCGGAAGCGGAGCGGGAACCGGCGGGGGAGTACCACAAGCTCCTCCCCGTAGGATGCCTCGTAATCCAGCGAGCGGCCCATATAGAGCTCACGCGGCTGATAGGTGATCGCAGTGCACATAATACCTCCTGATAATATGATACCGCTGCAGAGCAATCCGTTCTGCAGCGGTATCGGTTCAATCCTCTGCGGCCAGCAGAATGATGCATTCCGCTGCCTCCTTCACCGGAGCGGAGAGCGTGAAGGCGTAGATCCCGCTGCAGTCTGCCAGAAGCTTTGGCAGCGCTTCCGCCGGCAGGCGATATGCGGCGCGGACGTCCTCCGGCCAAAGCCCGGCCGTCTCGCTCCAGCTGACGCGCTCCTTCTCGGAGAGCAGCTCGCTGCTCTCCGGCAGAACGTCGGCGTGTGCGCCCTTCAGCACGACGAGCACCGGCTCTGCCGCCTTGCCATACACGGTCTCTGCAGCGTCCGTATCCGCTGCCATGCACTCGGGCGCCTCAACACCGGATGTTGCGGCATCGTGGTAAAATGACGTGACATTGCCGCTGTATCCCATCACGACGTCGCCGTGCGCGGCAGTAGCGGCAGTATCGTTGGCCTTCTGCTGCGCAAAGCCCTTCAGCGGACCGAGCAGAGTGAAGACGACCAGCGCGGCAGCGGCAAGGCCTGTGGCAAGCCCGCCCCAGTAGGCGCGGCGCGGCTTTTTGACCGGCCGCTGCGGTGTTTTGGCGGCGGCTGCCAGAATGGAGGCTGTCAGCTCGGCGGGCGGGACGGCAGTGTCTGCCCGCAGCAGACGGTCGCCGTGTTCGAAGGCCTGCAGCCGTGCGCGGCAGTTTGCACACTGCGCCAGATGCGCCTGCAGCCGCTGCTCTTCCTCCGGCGAGTTTTCGCCGTCGAGATGTCCGCTCAAAAGTGGAAGATAATCGTTACAGTTCATGGCCCCGACCTCCTTTCTGCGGATTAGACGAGGCGGCGGCCGCTTTGTTCCCGCTCTGGGACAGCTTTTTTCGCAGCTGGTCGCGGGCGCGGGCTAGGCGGGATTTGACCGTTCCCTCCCGCACGCCAAGCACAGCGGCGATGTCCGTATAGCTCAGGTCATTTTCCACGCGCAGCGACAGGATCAGCCGCTGCTCCGGGGCCAGCAGGTCCATGGCGGCCCGCAGCTCCTCCCGCTCCTCGCGCGCAAGCAGCTCCTCCTCCGGCAGCTTGGCCGGGTCGGGTGCATCGAGGGTATATTCCTCCCCGTCGGCGTCCAGCCCGGAGATGGGAACGACCAGGTGGCGGCGCGCAGCACGCAGAAAGTCGATGCAGACGTTGGACGTCAGCCGGAACAGCCAGGTGGACAGGCTGGAATCGGCCTGAAAGCTGCCAAGCCCGCGCCACGCGCGCAGGAAGGCCTCCTGCGTCATGTCGGCGGCATCCTCCGGATTGCCGGTCATGCGCAGCGCGAGCCGGTAGATGGCGGGCTGATGCGTCGTGACGAGCTGCTCAAACGCCGCCATATCGCCGTCGGCTGCCAGCCGGATCATGTGCTTTTCGTCGATGGGGATCACCTCAGATCACGCTTGATCTCTTTTGCCAGACGTTCTATGTCGGAAAAGGCGGAAATGTTGGAGATTTGTTCCTTATAAAATCCGCTGTGCGGCACACCGCGCAGGTACCATGCAAAATGCTTGCGCGCCTCGAGGCAGGCAATATGCTCGCCTTTGTCCTCGCGCGCCAGTGCGAATTGCTGCAGGGCCGTGTCCACGCGGTCGGCGAGCGGCGGCAGCTCCGGGGGCGTCTTGCCGCGC
>ENA-ORUB01004741-ORUB01004741.1-human-gut-metagenome-genome-assembly--contig:-NODE-4741-length-10200-cov-2.327058_pt1 | contig 10200 bp, 9 predicted proteins | sample MGYA00241918_ERZ509200 | MGnify/ENA primary metagenome ERZ509200 (study PRJEB26280, sample SAMEA2338853) | human gut metagenome | biome: human gut; feature: human-associated habitat; material: faeces... | reverse complement strand
GCCGCATTACGGTCACTCTCAGCCGACTTCACCGGGCTTCTGACGGTCAGCGTTTCCGTTTACACCGCCAGCCGGAGTATCAAGGAGAGCGTTTCAAGGCGTTACCCTCTCATTCCACTCTTCGGATTATCAGTTCTACTAACCTGTCTTATTGCCAGCTTCCATGTTTTCCTTGTCTCTTTTGTGTTCAGGTGTTATACTGTGATTATGAAACCCCTTACTTCAGAAACCCTTTACTTCAATAGGGAGGACTACCATGGAATTTACTTTTACCACATCGTATAACCAAAAGGCGTTAACCGCAATGGCTCGCACGTTGCGAAAGACTGTTCGCAAAAAGCGCAGTTTTCGCGCTCACCTATTCGGATGGATTGTTGTCGCTTTTGGCATATTCCTGCTACTACCTTTGGGCGAAGATAACTTTGAGTTCTCCTTTAGGACCATAGTAACCTTAGTTGTCATTTTGATATTGCTGTTGGTACTTCTCAAAGAAGATGCAATCAATGGCTATGTTGCCAGAAGAAGACAACTTCCACAGTTGCAGTCATCCACAACTGTTTTTCCTACCAATGATGCTGAGTACCACTCTTCCACCGAGGTAGGAAATTCTGACTTTCGATATGACAACATTATTGCTTTAGCAGAAACTGCCGATTATTTTGTTTTTATCTTCAGCAATTCTCACGCACAGGTCTATGATAAAAGTAGCATTACTGGTGGAACGATTGAGGACTTCCGCAATTTTATCCAGAGTGTTACCGGACTTTCCTTGCAACAAGTCTCTTGATTCCTTTTCGGAGTGCTCTTTTGAGCATTCCGATTTTTTACAGATTAGCGCCTAACCTTTTCAGTTAGGAACGAGTCGCACTACAAGTTCTTACTAATATCAAAAATCTGCATAAAAAGTAAAAGCCCCAAGGCTTTTCACAACGAAGATCCCTTCTTTTCGCCAAAAATATTCGGAAAGCAGGGTTCATTTAAGTTTCCAAAACGGCATTTACTTGGCCAAGGACCGTACCAATACAGTGGAATTCATCCGCTTCTTTCACCAAAATATCCTCATCAATTACATTTAGAGATCGAAGACGGCACTCTCCCTTCTCCTGGAAAAGGGTACGGATATAGTAAATGCCATTGAGACAGAACAGCCCCATCTCATTGTGCCGTGCCTGTCTTCTCTGGAGTGCCAGAATATCAAATTTTCGAAAGACAGGCAGATATTGATCTACTTGAATTTGAAAGCAAAAATCGGTTCCGTCAGGCAGATCTTTTTGCATGATGTGCGCGCTGCCCAATTTCGTTTGCATGAGAAATCCGGTGTGGAGCTTACGCACACCAGGCAGATAGCAGGGGAGGGTAAGCTGACTCTTGGTAATAGTTCGGGCATATTCCTCATTGATAATCAGCCGAACGAGCCGCTTTCCCTCTTCCGAAAGCTTTTTATATTTTTGAATAGAATCAATTTCTTCCGCATTCAGGTCCTGGTCATAAAGATTTCTTACTTGGCTATGTCCAAGATAATCGGAGTAAATATAATTGGCATCGACCTCCAACACATTGATTAGGGAAATCAGGATATCAGGTTTCGGGGTGCTGATACCATTTTCGTAATTGGCAATCGCTGAGGGAGTCACGCATATTTTAGCCGCCAGCTGGGGCCTGGTGAGGCCCATTTCCTGTCTCCTCTGCCGTAATCTATCTCCCAGGCTCATGTGAGGTCCTCCTTATCAGACGCTACAATCCCCATTTTCTGCCTCACAAATCTCTTGCCCGCAAAAAGAGGATAACAAGAAATTTGTAAAAATTGGTTGACTTTCAAAGATATTTGTTGTAAGCTAAGGGTGCTGAACGTGTTACATGGACATTGTACCACGAACGGCGTATTTAAGTATATCGATAATACTAAAGCAAAAGACAGCGCTTGTCAACCAGGAAATGTACGTGGCCCCCCATAGGAACGGCTGGGCAATCTATCATTGAAAGGATATTTATTATGATATACGATGAAATCGCGGATACTCTGCTGCGCGCAGGGATTCCGGTCAATACAAAAGGGTTTATATATATTCACGATGCTTTAGAACTCATGGATAAAGATCCCTACTATTTTTCCGGAAAGATCTGTGCGTTATACGCAAAGATAGCCAAGCAGAACGGAGCCAGTTTCGCACAGGTAGAGCGCGGGATACGCTACGCTTTTGAGGGTGCCCTGACACGCGGGGATTCGAAATTGGCGGGGCATTATCTGGACCCCGTCAATACCCAAAGCTCCAATCAACTCAAAGTCTTGTTTCTGCGGTGGAAACAGGACTCACATCAGAGAGAGACAGCTTTATGCAATAATATGTCCGTATGCCGTGCGGAGATATACAACGAGATCCTTGCTGAGATGAAAGTTTTGACCTCTACGATCCGGCAGGCTGCATTAAGTGCCGTCTCTCAAAAAACAGCAGTGTAAGGAGAGCCCTATTCAATATGTATATGGGAGAGTTATGTGGGAATGAAGAGTGATCTGAAAATGCCAGCCCCTTCGCAGTGCTTCGTTCATAAACCTGACGAGAAGAGACAGCTTGAGCATTGTATAGAAAAAGCAATGCTGGATTTGCTGAGCAAATGTATGTTCGGCGGTATTATGATTACTTATAATGCTCCGGGCTTCCCCCTCTATTACATTGATGAACAGATGCTGTCTCTTTTGAATTATCCAAGCCAGACGGATCTCATCGCCGCTGTCGGGAAAGCCATGATCAATTGCCTTCGGCCAGAGGACCGCGAAAATGTAAAGGCAGAGATCGCACAGGCCCTTCTCGTTGGAAATAACTATACAACGGCATATAGAATGCTGTGCAGAGGCAAAGGCTATATCTGGGTAAAAGAGACAGGAGTACAGACGGTCTTACCCAATGGCGCGTCAGTACTGGTCAGCTTATGCTTGGACATCACCGGTCAAATGGAGGCGCAGGCTGAATTGGAGTCCATCGTTCAATGTCCGATGGGCGGAATTTTCCGTGCCAGAACGGATCGGGATCTTACCTTGATCTATGCGAACGATCACTACTATGCTCTGCATGGCTTTACAAGGGAGACATTCCGCAACAAATTAAATAACCAAGCGATCCACTTGGTACATCCCTCGGATATTCCCTGGATTGAGCAGCGGCTGCGTAACGCCATAAAACAGAGGGAGTCAACGATCAGCTTAGAATATCGTGTAGTTCGTCCCGATGGGGAGGTCGTATGGCTGTTGATGAATGGCTCCTTTTCCGAGCAGCAAGGGGACATGCTTCTCACTGGTATGGTCATTGACATTTCGCATCAAAAGTTCATGGAGGAACGTCTCTGTTGTAAAAGTCGGCGCCAGCGCGCACTTTGCGTCCAAAATTGCGAGCCTCTCAATTAGAATCTCAGCCCCCGGACCGGACCGAATATTTGTTTGTTATCGTCTGAGCCAGGCAGAGTCAGTTTTAAATCCCCATAGTGAGCGATAATCGCTTATAATATCAATGTTTGAGTCTTATATAGTTTCCCTTGTTTTTGACCTTACAGGCTGAAACAGGGGAACACTTTTACTCCCCGCAGGCTGCCTTGTCCAGCAGCTCCTGCATATCCTTGGGTGCCATATCTTTTGAGGCGAGCAACCAGATCGTCATCTGTCCGTCTAACAAGGAGCTCTCCCGTCTCAATGACCAGTACAGCAGCAGGCGAGGCTCCCATAAGCGGTTCATCCGGCAGTGCATCAACCGCGATGCCATCTAGGAAGCCCCTCCTGTTGATATGCCAACGCTGGTCTATGAAGTTCGCAGCAGCAGGAACATCCTGAACCAACTCCTCCGTACCGTCAGCTCCATCGGCCTGCTGGATGAGGCCAAGCTCCGCAGGGTGCTGGGACACAACCGGGAGATGGAGGGATGTATCGTGGAGGCTTACCCGAAAGTCTGACAGCAAAACACACCGCACAGCCTCACGGTCATTCGGTGCTTACATCAATTATAACATTCTCCGGTAAACGCGAGGGAAATGATGTGGTTTACTGTACTTCACCTTAATGCAAAGTCCGCTGTTATTTTGCTGTTTTCATGACCTTCCAGATATTGTACTGTCTTAAGATCATCAGAAGCGCAAATGAGCTCGGTGATAGGTGATATATGTGTAACATAATTTTATCTGAAAATCAATACTCCTTTTGCCTTTGGCCGGTATATCTTGTTCAATTATCAATGCCATACTCTTAAGTTAGATCTGTGGAGTGCGCTTCCGTACAGGGCCGGATCATTTTTATGCAGAACAATCTCGTCTCCTCCCTTGTAGACATACTGTAACTTTTTGTAGAATTTGAGATTTCCTATCTATACAGATCGTAAAAATACTGTTACAATTAGATAAAGACAAACTGTGAGCAGACATCGGGTTCAAATGCTCTGCGAAGAGAGCGCAGCTCGATTGTTAGAAAGCGAGTGACACTGTATGGAATTTCATGAACTGCTGGAGCGAATCGGGGTAGATGCACCGGCAACTGTGGCCAGATTGGGAGGAATGGAGTCGATTTTGAGGCGCTTTATCCTGAAATTTCCACAGGACCCGACCTTCAGCGCCCTGGCCCATGCCTATGACATTCGTGACATGAAGGCGTTGGAGCGCCATGTTCACACGTTGAAGGGCCTGACTGCTAATCTGGGTATCGAGCCGCTGCGCCAGCTGTCTGCCGAATATCTGGAGCAGATCAGAACCGCTGTGCCCCCTAGTGAGCTGACAACTTATCAACGCCAACTTACCCAGGAGTACCGCAGGGTCACCCAGAGCATCACCCAGTTCCTAGCGGAACAAACCGGTTGAAAGAAGGAACGCGGATGAAAAAAATCATGATCGTAGACGACGATGTGACCAGTGTGGCCATCGTCAAGGCTCTGCTGGAGCCAGAATTTGAGGTAGTCAGCGCTAATACTGGAGTAGAGGCCCTGGGCAAGCTTCAGCGTTCGCCAGATTTGAATCTGATCCTGCTGGATATGGTGATGCCGGGCGTCAGCGGCATGGACCTGCTCAAGGTGCTGAAAAAATCTGAAAACTGGTCCAATATATCCGTGATCTTCCTGACCAGCCTGGAGGGCGTGGATATTGAACTGGAGGGCTTTACCAACGGAGCGTCAGACTTTCTTCAGAAGCCTGTGAATGCAGAGCTGCTGCGGCTGAAGATCAAGCGCCAGCTGTTTATCCAGGATCTGAAAGCGGAGAACCAGCACTTACAAAAGACCTTGCAGACGCTGCACAGCCGGATCGACCAGGTATTCAACGAGGTCCTGCCGTGAGCCTCCCTTTGACGCTTTCCTGTGGGTTCAGCGGCCGGTAAGCAGGTCGACAAAAAGACGATGCGCGTGGCTCTGTGTCCAGAGGTATGCGCGTTGAAAAACTCCACATCCGACGTGAAAACTGAGAGGCAGGAAGGATCGTTTATGAATCAGAATCAAAACAGAGGAATCGATGCGCTCCACGGAGGCCTTGCTGTCTATGACGGGTCCACGGACAAATTTGTGTTTCAGTATTGCTCTGATACGCTTGTAAAGCTGATCTGCGGCGATCGGTCGGAATTTGAAGCGCTTACCCGTGGAAACGCCCTGCAGATCGTTTGCGAGTGCGACCGGGAGCAGGTGGAACAAGCCTTGCGCGTGGCGCGGGAAGAGCATACAGAGCTCAGCACGCATTTCTGGCTGAAAAGCAAGGGCGGGCGTCAGATCTGGTGTCATCTGGTGGGATGGATGGTGGGAGAGGAGTTCCAGGTGCTGTTCTCCGGACTATCTCCGGAGGTCCAGCTGTTTCAGCACATTGTCAGTGAATCGGCGGACGATATTTATGTGATCGATTCGGAAAACTACGACCTCCTGTATGCCAACAGCCTGAAATCCAGGGGCGGAGCACAGAGCGCCTTCCCAGCCGGGAAATGCCACGAGGTGCTGCACGGCAGAACAGAACCATGTGAGTTCTGCTCCCTGTATTCAGGCGCGTCTGCACAATCGGAAGGTGTGGAAGTCCACGAACTGAACGGAAGGACCTATACGACGAGGACCCGGGTAACAGACTGGAATGGGACCCCGGCGTACATCAAATATGTACGCGATACGACTGAGGAACTGAAAGAACGCAGGGCAAAGGAGCGGCTGGAGCAGTATTTTCAGACTGCGGTGAAATATCTTCCCGGCGGCATGGCCGTGATCCGACATGATGTAGACGGAAGCATCAAACCGGAGTATCTCTCAGAAGGCTTTTCAGAAATGCTGGGTATGCGCCATGAGGACGCCTGGGCCATGTATCAGGAGAGCGCCCTTGCCGGCGTGCATCCGGACGATCAGGCGTTCGTTCGTGAGAATCTGGATCGCTGTATCAGCGAAAAACGCGAGAAATATGAGCTTGAGTATCGCCTGCAAAAGGGAAACGGGGAGTACATCTGGGTCAAGACCAAGGTGTCTGTCATTCAGTGCGACGGCGACTGTGTAAGGGTCTATGCCGATTATCACGATGTGACCGCAGAAAAAAAGGTCAAGGAGCAGCTGCGCCAGCAGTATCAGGAGCAGATCTACCAGCACTACCAACTGGCCGGACCGGATGCTTTGATTCTTGGACACTGTAATATTACAAAAAATCAGATCCTTGAGATCGTGGACCACACAGACTCCGACCTTCTTTCCCTGTTTGGTTCGGAGCGGGAAAATTTTTTCACAGGGCTGGGGACCCTGATCGTCGATCAGGAGGAGCGAAAGACCTTTTACTCCAAATATTTGAACGAACCGTCTCAAAGAGCCTATGCCGCCGGCGACAGAGAAATCGTCATGCCCTGCTTTATCGACCTCCCGAAGCAGCGTGCCGGAAGATATGTCCAATTTAAGGTGCGTTTAGTAGAGATGCCGGATACAGGAGATATTACTGGTATCCTGACTGTGACGGACATCACGAAGGAGACGATACGAGATAAGATATTTTTAACGCTGTCCTCTACGAAATATGACTTGGTGGCGGATGTGGATCTTCTTACCGACCAATATGAGATCGTGAGCGGTGGAGATGACAATATCCCTGAGATGACAGGCTGTAATTCTGAGCGCATCCGGAAAGTCGTGGAAGGAACACTGGCGAAGGGTTGGGGCGAAGAGGGATATGTAGAAAAGATGCTGGATCCTGCCACGATGCTGGAACGGTTAAAAGAGCAGGGAAGCTACTCCTTCATCTTTTCTGTGTACAATGCCGCCGGTGAGATCCGAACGAAAAAAATGCACATTTCGGCCATCGATCTGCGGCTTGGACGGGTCTGCTTCATCCGGGCGGATGTAACGGACGTCTTGAACGCGGAGCGAAAGGCAAAGGAAGAGCTCGAAAGAGCACTGCGCGAAGCGGAAAACGCGAGTAAGGTGAAAAGTGATTTTCTCTCCTCGATGAGCCACGACATCCGTACGCCCATGAATGCGATCGTTGGTATGACGACCCTGGCCCTTGCGAACCTGGATAACACCGACAAACTGAAGGATTATCTGTACAAGATCTCTGTGTCATCCCAGCATTTACTCAGCCTGATCAATGACATTCTGGATATGAGCCAGATCGAACAGTCTAAAATACATCTGAACCTTCAAACGATCCATATTGAGGAGCTGATCGGAAATATATCCTCTATTATGACCTCTCAGGCGGAAAACATAGGCCTGTGCTTCAAAATTGAGACGAGTGTGTTCCAGCATATCAAATTTACCGGCGATGCGCTGAGAATCAAGCAGATCTTGATCAATCTTCTGAGCAATGCCTTCAAGTTCACATTGGAGGGCGGTATGGTCATCTTCCGTGTTGAGGAGATCAATGCAGAGAGGCACGGATGCGTACGCTACCGGTTCACAGTTCAGGATACCGGAATCGGCATCAGTGATGAATTCCTCAACCGACTGTTCGAACCATTTAACCGGAGCAAAAAGGTCTCCAAGGTGGAAGGGACCGGCCTGGGATTGAGCATCACCAAGGGACTGGTCGATTTGATGGGCGGCACGATCCAAGTGGAAAGCAAGCTGGGGCAAGGGACAAAGTTTGAGGTGGAACTGGAATTTGATCTTCCCTCTGATCAGGAACAATACTGCCGGGATGTGCCCGTTGAGGTGGAGCCTGGTGACTTGTCCGGCTATCATTTCCTGCTGGTAGAGGACAATGAGATCAATTCTGAGATACTGGGAGAGCTGCTTCAGATGTGGGGAGCCACATTTACACTTAGGTGTGACGGCCTTCAGGCGGTCAACGAGTTCGATCAGTCTGAGCCGGGAACATACGATGCAATTTTCATGGACATACAGATGCCGGTGATGAATGGCTATGAGGCAGCGAGAGAAATTCGGAAGCTCGCTCATCCAGACGCAGCATCCATCCCCATCTTTGCGATGACGGCAAATGCGTTTGCTCAGGATGTGCGTGACGCTTTGGAGGCCGGAATGAACGCTCACATCTCGAAGCCTGTTGAGATGGATCTGCTGTATAGTACAGTATCGAAATATTTGAAGAAAAATGATCCAGCCCGTCGTTAAGAGCGAAACAATGCGTTTGTCTCACTGCCATGGAGCAGCAAATCGCAAACTTCAGCACTGTATCACTGTCAGAATAAGCACAGCAAAAGGTGAGGGATGTTCGGCTCCCTTTACTCACTCTGCAGAAAAGAGCCAGATGGTTTTCTTTCATGCCCTTCTCCTCCGGAGCCTTTCGCCAGCAGGTCGATTGACAGCTTCAAAAGAAAAGGCTCTGTCGCAGAATAGTTTTCAAAAATGAAGGCAAATAAAAAGTTACCGAGAACCCCGGAGCTGCGGTTCTCGGTAACTTTTTATTTATTCCATTTTTCTGTCTCAGACTGAAATCTGTATTTTGTGACTGGCTCTCTCAAAGCCGTCAGCACTGACGGATTTGATGAGAGAAGACTGTATCAATTCCATCAGATCATAGTTTTGCTCAGTCCCTCCGCACCGCCCGCAACGTCTTCTGGTAATTGGGGCAGCCATTGCGGCGGTCAAAGCGCCCTCCAGCCTCTTCTGCCTGACTCCAGAACCACTGGGTCAGGGCGGCACACTCATATAATCCGTCTACAGAACAGTCTGTGAAGTCGGGGAACTGCGGGTTTAGGTACTGTGCGCTTTGGGCCTGACAGAAGCCACCGCAAGGGCTGGGCAACCACATCCCAAGATACCCCGCTGGGGTGTTTCTATAAATCACTACTGGAACCAGTTTTATACGGCGCAGGAATGCACCTGGCATGGCAAAACACACACGCAGCGCTCTCAGTATGAGCGGTATGTGGATAGCTGGCATCAGTTTTTGTATACAGTCTCTTCCAAGAACTGTTATCTCAGCCCTTCCAGTAAAGACGCACCTTCTTATGGGCTGCATACCACACTCAACAAACAGGGATAATCAGGCATGGCCCCATGCGGTCTGGCGTCAGAGCATATAGGATTTCTGCATCTGCTGTCAGCCACCAGAAATCGGGTCGGGTGAGCCAACACCTCAGGAATACGATAAAAGGGGCATTGCTCCGCTGTCACTTCACTTTATGCGTATATGATCTCCTTGTCTACGACTTCCATTGCACCGGCTCGGATATTGTTCATCTTACCGCTCCATGTCATTTGATCGGCGGCTTTCATCGTTTCGGTGATTTCCTGCGCCTCGCCATCTGTTGGATGATAATGTCCGCCCCTCCTGAAGAACGCTGAGCGCCAGACGGGCGGCCTGGGTAAAACGGACACAGCGCGCAGGTGCTGGTCTCCAATGCTTTTAAGTACAAACACACACCTCGCCTCCGTGGGAGAGCGGTCCCTCCCCCGTGGATGTCGGAAGATTTTCGATCTGTCCATACCGATAGATAGTATATTATAGCAAAATACCCCCGCATTGCAAAGAAAATCCCCGGGAAAGCCCACGGAAAATACCGCGCCCCGCTCCGCATTTTTTACTTTCCCAGCAAGAGGGCCCTGACAGCCACTCTCCGGCCCCGGAACCCCCTTTTCTCCCCCGTCATAGACTGAACCAGCAAAGAATGGAGGCTGACGCCATGAAACGTGAACTGAATTTCTGGGTGCTGGGCGGGGACCTGCGCCAAGCCTGTCTGGCCCGCCTGCTGGCGGAGGACGGCCACCGCGTCCATACTTACGCCCTGAGCGGCAGCGTGGTCACACCCACGGAAAACCTGAC
>ENA-ORUB01004740-ORUB01004740.1-human-gut-metagenome-genome-assembly--contig:-NODE-4740-length-10201-cov-3.082594_pt1 | contig 10201 bp, 21 predicted proteins | sample MGYA00241918_ERZ509200 | MGnify/ENA primary metagenome ERZ509200 (study PRJEB26280, sample SAMEA2338853) | human gut metagenome | biome: human gut; feature: human-associated habitat; material: faeces... | reverse complement strand
AGAAAAATATAATTTAATTCCATAAAAATAGAGTAGCTATTCAGCTACTCTTTAATTTTTCATAACTAATGGATGCCTTATTTAATTAACTTTGTTTCACTGTCTAATTTCAAATATTGACCTTCTTTTAGTGTTATTAATTTGCTTCCAGAAAAGAAATCTGAATCTTGTAAGTCTGGACCACCTTTGTAGCCTTTGCATAAATTGTTATATAAAGAATACCAACCTTGAGCATTATCATCATCGCTTGCTATTTCCAGTTTATATTCTCCTGGTTCTACATCTTTTCCAACTCTAAACATTCCGTTTGTAAGTTCTTTTTCATTAGAAAAATCAAATTTATCTCCTAATTCACTTGGAATATATAAAGTACATTTATCTAATTGTAAGTATTGACCTTTTTTAACTTCTATATAACTAAAGTTTTCAAAGGCATTAGAATCAATAGAAGATTCCATATCTCCTGTAGTATCTGTTGTAATATCATAATTCCCCATAAATTCACCTTCATTTTTTACAAGAATATATTCTCCAGGATCTAAATCTTCACCTACTTTAAATGTACCGTTTGTTAATTCTAATGAATAATTTTTATTCTCTTTAACATTTTCTGAATTTGATTGAACAGAATTGCTACTTGAATTCGAACTACATCCAACAATGCTAACGCATAGCACAAAACATAAAATAATACTTAATATTTTCTTCATAACTCACCATACTCCCTTTTTTATTTTTTCTTAAATTGTAGCACATATAATATGCAACTATTAATATTTTCCAGTATATTTTTAAGAAATTATACAAAAATGATAATATGAAGATATTAATTTACCAACAAAGGATAAAAAAGAGATATTCATTAGAAAAATTAGCAAGAAAAACTAATATTAGTAAAGCTGCACTTAATAACTATGAAACCGAAAAAAGGAAGGTGAACATATTCCAGCTAGAAGATATAGCTAAGGCTTTAGATTGTAAAATAACAGATTTGTTTGATTCTTATTGGAAGTAAGCAGAAATTTCCGTCTACATATGTGGAAATTTTACTAAAATATTCCAAAAAGGTCGCATTAGATAGTATAATAAGACTATACAAAATATTTTGTAATTTACATATACTATATATCTGGGAAATAGTATATAATATATGTAAACGATTAATTAGAACATATGTTCTATGATTTAAGGGGGAATAATCTGGAATATGAAAGAAAAATTAATAAATGCAATAAAAAATCACAAATTAGATCACAAACATTTAAATGAAGTTATAAAGCTAGCTAAAGAAGAATTAAATAAAACAAAAGACTAGGGATTTCCTAGTCTTTTTTTATTAGTCCAAATGCCATTTTAGTTATTAATTCAAGTTGTTCATCTGTTAATTGTTCTGCTAATTTAATAGCATCATGTTCTTTTCCTGACATATCTTCTAACGGTTTTTTATTATCTACACGCCCTAGCAGATAATCTGTGGTAACGTCAAATATATCTGCTAATTGTAAAAGCGTATGGGCATCTGGTACGCTTATGCCTCTTTCGTAGCAACCGTATGCTCCTTTTGTTAAACCTATTTTACTAGCGATTTCTTGTTGTGTATAATTATTTTCCTCTCTCAGTTCTCTTAATCTTCTTGCTAACATGTTTTTCCTATCCTCCATTAAAATGCACTTTATCTATAAATATGTTATAAGTTAATTATACTTATATATTCTCTATTTATGCAAATTTTCCTCGCCTTTTTGAAATAAAATCGAAAAATTTTAGTCAAAACACTTGACAGGCTAATTTAATTTGCTATAATCTAAGTATAACAAGTCAATAAGATTTGCTTAATAATTAAAAAACTAATTAAATTCGATTGGAGGTGATTTGATGAATAAGCTAAGAGAATACAGAACAGAGGGCAATTATAGACAAAGAGACTTAGCTGAAAAAATAGGAGTAACAAGACAAGCATTTTCTTGTTATGAATTAGGAATAGCTAAACCTCCACTAGACAAAGCTAAGAAACTAGCTGATATATTTGGAGTAACAATAGAAGATATTTTTTTTAGTAAATCAGATGAATTAAATTCGACTAATAAAAACATTGACTAATAATATTGATTGAAAGGAGATTGAAATATGGATTGTATAAACGAAATGAATAACTTAGTAGCAAGTATAGATGTAAAAGAATATGAAGGTCAACCAGTAGTTAGCAGTAGAGAGGTAGCTAATAATTTTGAAAAGCAACACAAACATGTACTTGAATGTATAGAAAATTTAATAAAAAAATCTCCTTCAGCTATTAATTTTTTCATAGAAAGTAAATATCAACATCCACAAAACAAACGATGGTATAAAGAATATTTATTAACAAGAAAAGGCATTAAAGTTTTGCATGATAGTGTTAGAGTAGGTATATTCAAAAATCAACTAGGGCTTCTATATAAAAGAATAGGCGAAGACACTTCAGAAATCATAATGATGCCTGAACGATTCGAAACTATTTTCTTTGATAAATTAAATGATACATTATTAGCTTTAGGAATCGAACTTGAAACTCAAAAAAACGTATTAAATTACAGATTAGATGGATATATTCCACAATTTAATTTAGCTATAGAATATGACGAAGCTGGACATAGAAACACTTCAGCTAAAAAATCAGACATTCAAAGAGAAACGGAAATTAAGAAAGAAATAGGTTGTAAATTTATAAGATTAGATTACGAAAACACAGATGCTTTTAATATAGGATTAGTTATAAAAAACATATTCGGTTTATAGGAGGTAATATTATGCAAGAATTATTAGTTAAAAATATTGAAACAATACCAAGCTACGAAGTGGCAAGAATGATGGAGGTTGAACATGCTAAAGTTTTAAGAATGATAGAAGGAGATAAAACTCATATCGGAGTTATACCTACTTTAAGAAAAGCCCAAATGGGTGTTACAGATTTTTTTATAGAAAGTACTTACAAAGTAGAAGGAAATAACAAAACTTATAAATGTTATGAATGTACTAAATTAGGATGTGACATGTTAGCTAACAAAATGACTGGAGAAAAAGGAGTTTTATTTACTGCTAAATATGTAAAAAGATTCTCAGAAATGGAAGAAACTATAAAGAATCCATTTTCTGGACTAAGTAAAGAGTTACAGGCAATATTTGCAATGGATAAAAAACAACAACAAATAGAACGAAATGTAAATGAAGTAAAACAAGATCTAAAGAACTTCAAAGATAATGCCCCACTATTCAATATAGAATGTGATACTTTACAAAAAGCTCTAAGAGGCAAAGTAATAAAAGAATTAGGTGGCAAAAACTCTTTAGCATATAAAGATAAATCTATTAGAACAAAGATATATATAGATGCACAAAATCAACTTAAAAGGGAATTTGCAGTACAAAGTTACAAAGCAATAAAACGTTGTCAGTTAGAAGATGCCTTAGAAGTTATAAATACATATAAAGTACCAACAGTTTATAAGGACCTTATAGATGCAGTAAATAGACAGATATTACTAGAAAATGTAGTTATGTAGATGGGAGGTAACTAAACATGGCAACTTACATAAAAACAGAACATTTCTTCAAAAGAGAAGTAGAAGCAGTAAGTGACATACTAAGAGCTAGAGGTTTTAGAGAAGAATGGAGCATTATAACTCCTTTTCAACAAGAGATTAAAATGTTCCACGTGTTACAAAACAAGTTTGCACTACTTAGAAAACAAGGCAATAACACAGTAGTTGATTATAGCAGATAGGAGGTATCATGATAGCAAAATACATAGCAGTAGTAATCATATTTAACATAGGCTTCGTATTTGGAGCTTGGTGGAGAAGCATCCACGAATAAGACAAACTCAGAAAGACATATTTTATTAGGGGGTGTTTCATATGGCAATAAACTATTCAACAATTTCAGTAAAAGATAACATACCAACAAAGCCTACGGCTAATGAGCAGAAAAAAATAGATGAAATAGATAGAACAATAGCTAGATTTATTGTTAAGCAACTCATAAGTAATTTCTCAATCGAAGAATTAAATTTAGCATTGCCAACTCTATTAGAAAAATAGAAAGGGGTAATAACAAATGACAAATCAAGATTTTAGAGTAAAAACATTAGGTTTATTTGCTAAAGCAGAATTTATAAATGAAAATATAGATTTTGCTAAAGCTGAAATCAACTTATCTTTACAAACTAGTAAAGGTGAAAACTACTACATCATTTCAACATCAATATACGAATACAACATAAAAGTACACTACATCACATTTACAAGTGCAGCTTACAATGCACTAGACCTATTAAGAGATATATCAGACCTATTAGACAACTATATAGAAGGCATAAGGGAGGTGATATAAATGACTATTACCTGTTCGCCAGAATACCTAGATAGAGCAGCAAAAGATTATCCAGAGTTTACATTTTTAGAATACATAGCAATGTTACAAACTGGAAGATTAACAGAAGAACAAGAAGAAATGACATTAGAAGAAGCAAGAGAATTTGCACAAATGGAAAGAGACAGAATAGATCTAGAATATGACATGACACATCAATAAAAAGAAAAGTACCTCTCTAATGGTGACTAGGGAGGTACAAAAGACATATAATAAGTGTTCATTTATTAACGTTTAATTAATTATAACATAAGCAAAGGGGAACTCGGAAGATGAAAATTCAATTAAAATCAGAAGGAGTTAAAGAATCTGACATAAAAACACTAGAACAAAGATTATTCCTAGTTAGACTATACAGAAATACTACTGACCCAGAAGGCAGACTAGGATTTATAGAAGGGGCTGAATTTGCTCTAAGAAATAGAAAATATATGTCAATAGATGTTTTTAAAGAACACTATAAAGACACATTAAAACAAATAGGAAATAGAAAACATGATAGTTACGAAAGCAGTTTATTATATGCTTTACGACTTAATATAGAAGAATTAGAGATAAATAAGGAAGGTGAATTTTAATGGCAGACAGCATATACAAAAAGCTATTAGATGTGCAAACAGAGTTGAAAGCACCTAAAGGGCAGTTTAACAAATTCGGTAATTACAGTTATAGAAGCTGTGAAGATATATTAGAAAGTTTAAAACCTCTACTAAAACAAGTAAAAGCAACAGTAGTGCTTACAGATGAAATCAAATTAGTAGGAGACAGATATTACATAGAAGCGACTTGTAAGTTTATAGACATAGAAACAGGTGATGTATTAGAAAATACATCTTTGGCGAGAGAAGATGAAAATAAAAAAGGGATGGATTTAGCACAGGTTACTGGAAGTTGTAGCAGTTATGCTAGGAAATATGCGCTAAATGGGATGTTCTGTATAGATGATGTAAAAGATGCAGATGCCACTAATAATGGAAAAGAAGATAATAACAAGTCACACAGTCAGGTAGATGCATCTGCTAGAAAATTATCGGACAAGCAGTTAGCTAGATTATATGCAATAGCTAATAAAGCTGGAGCGGATAAAGATCTAGTTAAGCAACAAGTATTTAAAAAGTTTGGTAAAGAAGTAAAAGACTTGACTAAACCAGAATATGATTTAGTTTGCAACGGATATGAAAAAGCAGCAGAAAAAACAGCATAGAGGTGAGCAAATGAAAGAAATATGGAAAGATATTAAGAACTATGAAGGATTGTATCAAGTTAGTAACTTAGGCAGAGTTAAATCTCTACCTAGAAAGAGAATAACACCAACTAAAGGAGCTTATTATTCAACAGAAAAAATACTAAAACCAGGTATAACAGGTCATGGATATCAACAAGTTGCTTTATGTAAAGATAGCAAGTTAAAAAGGTGCTTGATACATAGATTGGTAGCACAAACTTTTATACCTAATTCTAATAATTATCCAGAGGTTAATCATAAAGACGAAAACAAGGTTAATAATGTAGTAGAAAATCTCGAATGGTGCACTTCAAAATATAATGCAAATTATGGGACTAGAAAAGAACGACTTAAAGAAAAAAATATCGACAAACCTGGGAAGAAAGTAATTTGTATTACTACTGGAGAAGTTTTTAAGACATTATCAGAAGCATCAAAAACTACCAAAACAGATGCTTCTGATATAGGAAGATGTTGTAAAGGTAAAAGAAAATCAGCTGGCAAGCATCCAGTAACAGGTGAGAAGTTGATTTGGAAGTTTTTAGAAAAAGATAGCGGACAAATAGAAGGACAGCAAGTAATGGATATGTAGCTAGGTTGGGGAGCAATCCCCTTCCTAGAAAAGGAAAGAAGGTGAATAAGAATGGATAATAACATACTTAAAAGTTTTACTATAGATGAATTAGTAAATGAATTGTCAACTAGAGAAGGCGTTGAAATAGATAGATTAAGAAGTGATGTAGGTATGGATTTAGAGGTAGAAGGTCCAGCAATAGTTATTGTTATAGACAAAGAAGGTGAATAAGAATGGCAAAATACAGAGCAATACAAGTAGACTTTTGGGAAGATGGATTTGTATTAGATTTAACTCCAGAAGAAAAGTATTTCTATTTATATCTTCTGAGCAACTCTAGAACAACACAATGTGGATGCTATGAATTACCTTATAAGGTTGTAGAAATGCAAACAGGATATAACAGAGAAACAGTTCAGAAATTGTTAAAAAGATTTGAAGATTACGGAAAAACAAGTTACAACGAAGAAACAAAAGAAATACTTATAAAAAACTGGCATAAACATAACTTTTCTAAATCTCCTAAAGTGAAAAATTGCATTTTAAAAGAAATTGAAAAGATAAAAAGTAAAGACTATAAAGATTATTTATATAGAGTATGTATAGAGTATGGATACCCTATTGATACAGTATCTATAGACTATAAAAATAGTAATAATAGTCTAGATAAAGACTTAGATAGTCTATTCATAGACTCGGGGGAAAAAGAAAAAGAAAAAGAAAAAGAAAAAGAAAAACAAAAGGAACAGACTGACGAGCAAACTTTATCAAATTTCTCTAAATTATATGAATCTAATATAGGAGTAATAAATCAACTTGCAGGAGAATGGCTTATAGAAATGACAACTACTATTGATTATCCACTTTTTAAAAGAGCAATAGAAATATGTACTGAAAGAGGTAACTTAAATCTAGGCTACCTAAAAGGTGTAATTAAAAGATGGTTAGACAATAACATAACAACATATGACCAATTAAAGGCATACGAATTGCAAACAAAAGCTAAAGACAAACCTAGACAACAAGAATCAACAGAAAAACAAAATATGGACTTTTTAGACAGATTAGAAGAAAAGTTTAAAGTATCAAATGGTAATGATGCAATAGATCCAAATTCGGAACGATATAAAAGAATGCTAGAACTAGAAAGAGAACTAGAAGGAGATGAATAAAATGGATGCTGCTTTACTAAACAGAATAAAAGCTACTTTAGAAAAACATGCTCCAGAACCAGTAAAATATGATTGTCCTAAATGTGAAGACAGAGGATATATTTTTAAAATACAAGATGGATATGAAGTGGCAGTTGCATGTGAGTGTCTAGAAAAGAAACAAAGTGTCGAAAAAATGGCGAGAAGTGGACTTACAGAAGCTTTCAAGCAAAGAACGTTTAAAACATTTATAGTTAACAATGAATGGCAATTAGAAGCGAAGGCAAAGGCTATGGACTATAGTAAAAATTTTAAAGAAACAAAAGCAAGCTTGATGCTTAGTGGTCAACCAGGCTCAGGTAAAACCCACATTGGTGTAGCAACTATGTTAAGACTAATAGAAAATAATACAGGATGTGTCTACAGAGAATATATATCAATGCTAACAGATTTAAAACAAACATCAATGGATGAAGAAGAATATATAAGAAGCTTAGAAAAGTACATAAATCCACCAGTATTGTTTCTAGACGACTTCCTAAAAGGTGAGCCTACAATAGCTGATAGAAAGCATGTATATAAAATAATCAATACTAGATATCTAAAGAGTATGCCGATGATAATCAGTACAGAAAAGAGTGTAAAAGAGATTCTAAACTGGGATGAAGCTATTGGCAGTAGAATAATCGAGATGTGTCAAGGTAACGTTATAGAGTTTCCTAGAGGACTTGAAAATAATTACAGATTACGTGGAGTTATATAACATACTTACAAATAAATAGCCTAGAAGTTAAATCTTCTAGGCAGAAGGGAGATAATCAAATGCCTAGAGGAAGTATGCCTACAGAAAAAGAGATTGAAGAAATAAGAAGATTACACAAAGAAGGATATTCATTCCGTACGATAGCTGACCAATTAGGTAGAAGTTATCAATTTGTAAAGAAATATGTAGAAGAAGAACCTAGAAAACCATTGGATTTAACAGGTAGGGTCTTTGGTAGATTGACAGTGATAAAGTTTGATCATAAAAAGAATAAAGTTAGATATTGGATGTGTAGATGCCAATGTGGCAACACACATATTGCATCAACTTCTAACTTAACAGGGGAAATAACAAGAAGTTGTGGATGCTTAAAAAAAGATTACAACAAAAGTAGAAGTATAACGATAAAAGATAAAGGTTCTAAAAAGAAAAAAATAAGACAAGTAGAAGAAGTTGTTTTAAAAGAAGACTATAGAAGTGAGAAAAAATATGGAAAAGTAAAAGAATACAAATTACCACCTAAGGAATTAGCAGCCTATTTAGAAGAGTTAAAAACAAAAGAAGTTCAATACAGAAAATAGAGGTTAAAAGGGGGCAAAGGAAATGAAATATGCAGCATATCATTTATCAGACATAGGACAACACTTTGAAGAAAATAAAACATCTGAAAATTATCTAGCATTTGCAGCTTGGATAGTAACAGGCAAAATGCCTAATTTAGCATATTTGATGGATAAAGAAGCAGAACAAAAAAGAATGAAAGAACTAGATGAAATATATGCTAAAGGTGAAAAACCAGAATTAGCTGATTACGGAAGAATAGGCAAAAAACCAACTATAGTTAAATCGCCTAAAAGAACTAGAAAAGTGCATTTAACAAATATAGAAACAGGAGAAGAAAAAGAATTTGAAGCAATAAAAGATGCTGCTGAATATTTAGCACCTATATGGAATATGAAAGTAGATTCGATAGAAACATCTCTTAGAATGAAACGAGAATACAAGGGTTACAAGATACAGATAGAAGGGAAATCGCGAAGAAAATACAAAATAGAACCAATAATGGCTATAAATATAAAAACGGGTGAAAAACATAAATTTGACTGCTTAGTTGACTGTACAAGATATATAACAAATTTATATGATGTAATAGTTTGCTGTGGAGCAATAAAAGAAAAAGCAAAAACAGGCAAAACATATAAAGATACATGGAGATTTAAATACATAGCAGAGGGGGATATAAATGCCAAATAACATAGAAAGATATGCACTAAATAAAAATGGAGAAGGTTACACAGACAACACAGCAATGGAAGGAATTAAAAGAGCAGATAAAAATAAAACAAGTAAGCAAAGAGTAACAGAAGCAGAGGAACAAAAGGCCCTAATACAATGGGCCAAGTTCCAAGAAAAGAAATACTCAGAGTTAAAAATGCTTATGCATGTTCCGAATGAAGGTAAAAGAAGTCCAAGATATGGAGCAGAACTGAAACGTTTAGGATTACAAGCAGGATTTCCAGATCTAGCATTATTTGTTCCTAGAAATGGAAAAGCAGCACTATTCATCGAAATGAAGGTCGGTAGAAACAAATGCACAGACAATCAAAAGAAATGGATTAGAAACCTATTAGAGCAAGGATATGAGGTTAAAGTGTGCTACTCGTGCGAAGAAGCTATACAGATAATAAAAAAATATCTAAATATATAAGGGGGCGAAGATATGTCAAAGCAAAATTGTGGAAGTGAATTAATGTTTTTCATTGTAATGATTATATTTTGCTTGTTTTTAGGTGACTGTGTTTTTAACGACTACGAAGATACAAAGGCTCACAAATTTCTTGAACAAAGAGGAATTTCTCAAAAAATAGAACAATTTGAGAACAACTTAAACAAATAAATGATTAAGGAGAAGTAAATGCAACAAAATAAAGAGTTTATGAAAGCAACAGAAAATGAAGAACTTTGTACAACTATTGCAATGGAAGAATGTTCAGAACTTATTCAAGCGATAAGTAAAGCAAAGAGAGGAAAATTGGATGCTGACAACATGGCAGAGGAAATAGCAGATGTATTAATAGGAA
>ENA-ORUB01004729-ORUB01004729.1-human-gut-metagenome-genome-assembly--contig:-NODE-4729-length-10215-cov-2.970866_pt1 | contig 10215 bp, 12 predicted proteins | sample MGYA00241918_ERZ509200 | MGnify/ENA primary metagenome ERZ509200 (study PRJEB26280, sample SAMEA2338853) | human gut metagenome | biome: human gut; feature: human-associated habitat; material: faeces... | reverse complement strand
CCCGCCACGATGCCGCAGGCCGAGATTCCCGCCGCCGAAGTTCCCGCCGAGCAGTCGGCCGAATAGGGGCTGGGTTTCAGCCGGACAGTGCCGGCCGCGAGGAACGGGGTCCCGGCCGATGCGGGTGCTGTCTGATATTTTACAAGCCGTGGATTTTCCACGGCTTTTCGTTTTTCCCGTATTCGGCCGTACGTCCTGCGCCGAAGTATTGTCGGGTGCAGGACAATCGCTCGAATCCAAAATCGGTTATTATGACAACGGAAAGTGGAATAAAGTATTTTGAAAACCGCGAGGAGTGGCGGAGATGGCTGACTGACAATTTCGATACGGCCCGTGAGATATGGTTCGTGTTTCCGCATAAGTCGTCCGGTAAGAAAAGCATCGTATATAATGATGCGGTTGAAGAAGCCCTTTGTTTCGATTGGATCGACAGCACGATAAGACCCCTCGACGCAGAGCATAAAATTCAGCGTTTCACCCCCAGAAATCCCAAAAGTCCTTACTCGCAAGCCAATAAGGAAAGACTTAAATGGCTCATGGACAATGGAATGATACACCCGAAATTCGAGGAGAAGATACAGAAGGTGCTTTCCGTCCTTTTTGTATTTCCGGACGATATCATCGACCGGCTGAAAGAAGATCGAACGGTCTAGAGAAACTACTGCCGTTTTCCGGAAACCTATAAACGTATCCGCATTGCCTACATCGAAGCTGCGAGGTCGCGTCCCGAAGAGTTCGGGAAGCGGTTGAACCACTTCATTTGCAAGACGAAGGAAAATAAGACGATACGGGGATTCGGCGGAATTGAAAAATACTATTCGAAATAAAATTCCGGTGCATGGCCGGACGGGCTGCCCGCTCTTGCGGCTGCCCGACGGGACCGGCCTCCCGGCAGCTCCTGTTTCGCCGCTTCTATTTTTCAGTCCCGATCAGGTAGAGCACATGCCGTCGCAGGGGATGGCCTTCGGGCAGGGCGGGGTGGTCGAACTCGCACAAAAGCTCCATGCCGAGCTTCTGCATGACCCGCTGCGAGCGCAGGTTCGTGACGGTCGTGAAGGCTACCAGTTCTTCGATGCCCAGCTTTGCGGCGAGCGCTACGCAGGCCTGCGCCGCTTCCGTCGCATAACCCTGATCCCAGAACTCGGTTCGCAGGCGCCAACCGATTTCGATTTTATCCTTCATGCCCGTAAACGTTACGCAGCCCCGTATAACCGAGCAGCTCGCCGTCCTCGCGCCGCTCGACGGCGTACAGGCCGAATCCCTCGGTCGAGAACTCCTCGCGTATGCGTTCCATGAATTCCGCCGACTGCTCCGGCGCCAGCGGTGCCGGAAAGTACTCCATCACGCGCGGGTCGGCGTTCATGGCCGTAAATGTTCCGAGGTCTTCTTCCCGCCATGCGCGCAGCACGAGCCGGGGTGTAGGTGCTGGAAAAATCATTTCGCAAATTCTGTTTTGAATTGGTGGATGTAGATACCGTATTCCGAATGCCGTTCGGATTTCGGCTTCGCATCGCAGCCGGTCCCGCCGCCGTGTGTTTTCCGGAACCGGATCGGCTGCTTCCGACTGCAGTTGTCTGCCGAGCGTTTACCGCTCCCGGCCGCGGACATTTGTCCGCCTCTTTTTTTTATTCGGTCGGGACTTCTGTCCTGCCGTTTTTCGTTTTGTCGGGAGCTGTCTGCTCTTCAACAGCGTCCGGATTCAGCCGGCCCGGTCGTCCGCTCTTCTGCGGCCCGGATTCAACTACCGGTCCGATCGTCCGCTCTTTTACGGCCCGGAGGAAACCGCCCTCCCTTTCTGCGGCCCTACTCGGCCACCTCTTTTTTCGAACGCTTGCGGGTGTTGATCGTCAGATAGCGTTGCAGGGTCTGCTGCAACCGTACCGGATCGATGTCACGGCGCAGTTCGCCGCTCTGTGCGATCGAAATGCCGCCCGTCTCTTCGGAAACGACGATGATGATGGCGTCCGAAATCTCGCTCATGCCGATCGCGGCGCGGTGGCGTGTGCCGTACGATTTGGGTACGTCGCTCTGCGTTACGGGCAGGATGCACTTGGCGGCCACGATGCGGTCGCCTTCGATGATTGCGGCGCCGTCGTGCAGCGGGGCGTTCTTGAAGAAGATATTGCGGATCAGCGGCGTCGAAACCTTTGCGTCGAGCGCGATGCCGCCCTCGGCGATCAGCCGCAGGTCGCTCTGCTGTCCGATGACGATCAGCGCGCCGGTTTTCGTCTCCGACATCTCGCGGCAGGCCGTGACGATCGGTACGACGTTGGTCTGCACCGCATCGTCGCCCGTCGAGAAGATGCGGGTGATGAAGTTGAAATGTTTCTGGCGCATGCCGATCATCTGCAGGAAACGCCGCAGTTCGGGCTGGAAGACGATGATCAGCGCAATGGCCCCGACCGAAATCAGTTGTCCCAGAATTGTGGAGAGCAGTTCCATGTTGAGCGTCCGCACGACGACCCATAGCAGGTAGATGGCGATGATGCCTGAGAGAATATAGGGCGCGTTGGTGCCTTTGGTCATGCGGTAGATCCAGTACATGATCACGGCGACCAGAATGATGTCTATGAAATCGACGAATGTGAACGGAACGAAACCCATTGCGTGTGCGTTGCTTTTTAGTTTTCCTGCAAATGTATAAAAAAATACGGACTTTTCCTCGGTCCGGTCTCAATAAGTCGTGCCGATGTGCTGCCGGCCTGCCGGCAGCCGCAGCCCGGCTGGCATGTTTCGGCGGTTCCCCACGCAGGCGCACCCACGAAAAAAGCCGTCCCGCAGGGGGACGGCTCGTATCGATGCAGCGGAATCGGATTCCTTATTTCTTCACGTTTTTCTGGTCGGCCGCATACAGCTCGTTTACCTTCGCCAGCACGGCGGGGGTGATGTTGAGCGTCGTGTCGGCGTCGATAAGGGCCGTCGAATTGACGATCATCTTGTACTTTTTGTCGGCGTTGATATCCTGCACGGCGCGGTGCAGCAGATCCTGCGCCCGGTTGGTGAAGACATAGTTCTCTTCATCGAGCGCCTGTGCCTCTTTCTGCGCCGAGGACTGGTAGGCGGCCACGCGCTTTTCGATGCTCTGCTGCTGGGCCTGCGCGTCGTTGGTCGTAATCAGTCCCTTCTGATACTTCTCCTGTAACTGGGCGGCTTCGGACTGAAGGTTCTGCTCCTTCTGCGCCCAGCTCTTCTGCGCCTTCTGGGTCTTCTCCTGCAGGGCCTTGCCTTCGTTCAGGAAGAGATCGCACTGAGCCAGCACGGCTTCCACCTGTACATAGGCGATGTCGCTTGAGCCGATTTCGCGGGTCACCTCTTCTGCGGCGGCCGCCGTCTCAGTGGTTTTCGTACCGCAGGCCGTCATGGCGCAAGCCGCAACAAGCGCCGTAAAAAGCATTTTTTTCATGTCGTTTTTTATCGGGTTTAGTTAAATATTCCGCTTTTGAATCACAAAGGTAAAAAAAAATCTTTATTTTTGCCCCACGCCTTGTAAATTTTGACTCCATGTATGAATACATCAGCGGTCCGGTAGCCGAAGTCGCTCCCGCATACGCAGTTATAGATGCCGGCGGGGTAGGTTATTACCTCCATATCTCGCTCGAAACGTTTTCGGCCATCGAGCACACCGAGACGGCCCGTCTGTACGTCCATTACGTCGTGCGCGAGGACGCGCAGATCCTCTATGGCTTCGCGACCAAAACCGAGCGCGAGCTCTTCCGCCACCTGATCAGCGTGTCGGGCGTCGGCGGCAATACCGCGCGGATGATTCTTTCGACCTATTCGCCGCGCGAATTGCAGGGCATCATCACCGCAGGCAACGCCGTGCTGCTGAAAAACGTCAAGGGACTGGGACTGAAAACCGCCCAGAAAATCATCGTCGAGCTGAGCGGCAAGCTCGCCGGACTGGGCGACGCCGACGCCGCTCTTCCGGCCGCCGGCAACGGCGAAAAGCTCGAAGAGGCGCTCGCGGCGCTGGTCATGCTCGGCTTTGCCAAAACTGCCGCCGAGAAGGCTCTTCGCGGCATTCTGCGCGAAAATCCGGGGGCTTCGGTCGAGGATTTGGTGCGAATGGGCTTAAAAAGCCTATGAAAAGTCTTTTTTCATCAACGAAATCGAATAATTTCCCCCCCCCGTTTGTTTGGTTTGGTGAGATATTTGCTATACCTTTGCACCCGTTACTTGATATTATTGATTTATGGAAGAACAAATCCCTCTTGGCTTTATCGGTATCCTGCTAGGGGTGTTCGCCTTTGCCTTCCTGATCGGTGTAGGCGTCATATATCTGAAGCAACGGCGAATTCAACGTCTCAAAAATCCCCGGAAAGACTATTATCGGTAGCATAATCGACGGCTTCGGCCGTCTTTTTTTTGCCCCGGCATGCTAACCGGGGCTTTTTTTGCGTTTCATGCTGTAAAATCGGATTGTTTTTGTAAATTTGCACGATTATACGACGATGAGCAGAGTTTTCATATCCATATTCGCGGCGCTGGTGCTGCTGGCCGGATGCTCCGACGAGGAGGACATCCTGCCCACGCAGAAGACGAAGATCGTCTCCTACCTGACCGGCACCCATTCGCCCAAGCTCGTGGCCTATGAGGAGCTGGAGGAGGGGAGCGACGAGCCTTACTTCACCACTTCGGGCAACGCGGTCTACCGCTACATCGCGGGGATCAACAACCCCGACCGCGTGAACTGGACCGAGGTGACGCGCACCTCGAAGGTGACCGTCACTTTCAGCGCCTACGTCTTCACCTTTGCCAATATCGTGACGCCCGCGACGTCCACCACCAACCTTACGGTGCCCTATTATTCGAACGATCCGGTGCTGATCGCGGCGATGGAAGATCCCGAAAACGGTCCCGGTCTGACGCCGGGCGCGTGGTCGTCCGAACCGCTGGAGATAGATATGCGCGGTTCCGGCATAATAAAAGGGCTTTACGAAGCGTTACTTGGTTGTCGTGAGGGCGACTATGTCGAATCCTACATGACCTACAATATGGCTTACGGCGACATCAACTTCAGTACGATCCCGAAGGAGAGTCCCGTCGCTTATTTTTTTACGGTAAACAGTGTCGAGTAAAATACAAACCGAAAATATGAAATTTATTACCCGTTTTTTATGCGTGCCGGTTGCCGGCCTTCTGGCGCTGACATCCTGTGCGAAAGACGAAGACGAATCGTACGTTCAGTTCGAGAATCAGGCGCTCGAAGCGTGGATGACCCAGCACCGTCCCGATCTGGTGAAGAACTACCAGCCCGACGGCGGTTATTATATCGACGTACTCGATGCCGGGGAGCCGGATAAAGATCCGCTCAACAAGGAGCCGATCTGGGTGTCGTTCGACTTCACGGGGCGCGATCTGGCCGGCAATATTATCCTCACACGCAGTGCATCCGACGCCAAGCTGACGGGCGCTTTTTCCAAGTATACCCATTATGTGCCGTTTTACCGCTATTGCGGCACCGAAAATACGGGACTGATGGAGGGCACGTGGCTGGCCATGCGCAACACGCTGAAACTCGACCAGGAGTATTTCGACAAGTATAAAAACGATCCCGAGCGCCGTCTCACCTCTACCGAGCTGCAGCTCCGCATCGGCTCCAAGATACAGCTTTACATGCCCTCTACCGTCGTCGGCAACGGCGTCGAGGGTACGGGAGGCTATGAAGGGCAGGGTTCTCCGAGCAAATATACGCTGAGCGCCAACCGTCCGTTCATTGTCACGATGGAGATCCGCGATACGGTCAGCAACCCCCTCGAACGCGAGGGTAAAAACGTGGACGAATTCAGCGACGGCAACGGCGGCCGGCTGGTCTACGGCAAGGAAGCCGACGAAAAGACGCAAACCGTCGTTCGTCCGACCGATCCCGAAGACCCGAACCACGCCTATGTGACCGACAAACGCTGGGTCAGCGCCTGCGATACCATTCCGCAGCTCTATGTGAACGTGCGCTATGATCCGACGCAGGCCGCAGACCGGCTGGATTATCCGGCTCCGTACCACTCGGGATACGAACCCTATGTGACCGAAGAGTCCGTAAAAACGATCGATGAGAAGATCGCCGAAGCGCTGAAAAAGCGTTTCTATCCTGACGACGACGATAAATACGAAGGCGTCGTGAAGCTCGATGCCGATTCGGTGACGCTCGAAGGTACAGCCAAAATCTGGTATATCGGGCGTTTCCTCGACGGCTTTATCTTCGATACGAATATCGACGAGGTGAAGAAGATCATTTACGGCGAGGTCAAATCCGCTGGTTCGGCGCTCTCCTATAAGCCGTCGGAAAGAAAGATGATCGAAGCCTTCTACTACACGATTCCCAACCTCAAGTACGGCCAGTGGGCCGAGCTGATCACCACTTCGACCAACGCCTATGGCTCGTCGGGCAAGACCGGATCGACCAGCTCCTCCACGTCGGGCACGAGCGGTTATTCGTCGAGCTATTACGATTACCTGAACTACCTGAATTACGCCAACAGCTATTACGGCAGCGGCGGCTATTACGGCGGTTACTACAATAACTATTACGGCGGTTACGGCGGCTACTACGGCGGTTATTACGGCGACATGTACGGCAGCGACTACAACAGCTCCAGCACGGGAACTACGGTCACGACCATCAGCACCGAGATTCCCTCGTTCACGCCGCTTATTTTCCAGCTTTACATCGAGCCGAAGGAGTAATCCGGCGCCGGATACGAAAACTGAAACCGCACTTTCCCGACGGAAAGTGCGGTTTCTTTTTTATTATCTCCCCGTTTCGTTTTTATTACACATTTTTAAGGCAGAAATTTTGCAGTTCACCAAAAATGTATTAACTTAGTGATGCAGAACTTCAACTTAAAATTCAACGGATATGATTATCACATTTAACGAGTTGCGCCGTATCAAGGACAGACTGCCCAGCGGCAGCTCGCAGCGCATTGCAGATGAGTTAGGAATTGATGTAGACACCGTCCGCAACTATTTCGGAGGCAAGCACGAGGCGAAAGAATGCGTGGGTGTCCACTTCGAGCCGGGGCCGGACGGAGGCGTGGTTACGCTGGACGATACGACGATTCTCGACGTTGCGATGCGTATTCTGGGCGAGCAGAAATAAATATTGTATGCCGGCCTTCGGGCCGTGTCGTCGGGCCTGCGGTTGCGCAGGCCTGTTTTTTTGCCGCCTGACTCTGCAGTCCTGTCTGTCTTCGTTGCATCGCCCTTTGTTCCGTCTTCCTTCCTGTCTTACGTTTTCTTCTTGCCGGCCCGTAGCTCTCTCCGCCCGTAGCTCTCTCCGCCCGTAGCTCTCTCCGCCCGTAGCTCTCTCCGCCTGTAGCTCTCTCTGCCGGCAGCTCGCCAGCTTTGTCGGTCCGTCCTCCGGCGTCTGTATTCCGTCTGGTTTTTCTTCCGCCATTCCTTACTTCTTCCGCCCGCCGTCCATCGCCGTCCATCGCCGTCCATCCCCTCGCCGCCTGTTGTCCGTCGCCCGTTGCGCCGTCCATCGTCCAGCGCTTGCCGTTTGTTGTCCGTCGCCTGTACCCCGTCGCCCGCCGCCGCACCTCTTTCCGTTGCCGTTCGGTCCGGACCACGGCTTTTGTATCCGCGGAATCCCGGCCTGCATGTCTGCGGGAGCTGCTTGCCGTGTCGTTCCGCAGCGGTTCCGTCGGTCTGCCTTTCCTCGAAAAAGCCTCCGCCTTCCGCAGCTTGGTCGCCGCGCCGTTTCTGACAAAATAACACCTTGCGTCCTGCTTTCCGGGGCGATATTCCCGGCCCGGTCTGCCATTCTGCTGACAATTTGGCAGAGATTGCCGTTTGGTACAACCTTTGTTCAAATTCAGGACGTGACCGGCGCTCCGGACCCGCAGGGCGGAAGAACTCCGGCGGCACGGACAGAAAACGGAAAAAATATAAACAATTAAACTCATATACGATTATGGCAAAGATTATTGGTATCGACTTAGGAACTACTAACTCCTGCGTGGCAGTGATGGAAGGCAGCGAGCCTGTCGTTATTCCCAACTCCGAAGGACACCGCACGACTCCGTCGGTAGTGGCTTTCGCGGCGGACGGCGAGCGCAAGGTGGGCGACCCCGCCAAGCGTCAGGCTATCACCAACCCCAAACGCACGGTCTTCTCGATCAAGCGTTTCATGGGCGAGCGTTACGATCAGGTGGCCTCCGACATCGCACGCGCTCCGTATGAAATCGTCAAGGGCGACAACAATACGCCCCGCGTCGATATCGACGGACGTCAGTACACGCCGCAGGAGATTTCGGCGATCATCCTTCAGAAGATGAAGAAGACTGCCGAGGATTACCTCGGACAGGAGGTTTCGGAAGCCGTCATCACGGTTCCGGCTTACTTCTCCGACTCGCAGCGTCAGGCCACCAAGGAGGCGGGCGAAATCGCAGGTCTGAAGGTGCGCCGTATCATCAACGAGCCGACCGCTGCCGCACTGGCTTACGGCATGGACAAGAAGGACAGCGACATGAAGATCGCCGTGTACGACCTCGGCGGCGGTACGTTCGATATTTCGATCCTCGAACTTGGCGACGGCGTCTTCGAGGTGAAGTCCACCAACGGCGATACGCACCTCGGCGGCGACGACTTCGACCACGTGCTGATCGACTATATGGCCGAGGCGTTCAAGGCCGAGCACCAGATCGACCTGCGTCAGGACCCGATGGCCCTCCAGCGTCTGAAGGAGGCCGCCGAGAAGGCGAAGATCGAGCTCTCGTCCTCGACGACGACGGAGATCAACCTCCCGTATATCATGCCCGTAAACGGCATTCCGCAGCACCTCGTGATGTCGCTCACGCGTGCCAAGTTCGAGCAGCTCTGCGATCACCTGATCCGCAAGACCATCGAACCCTGCAAACTGGCGCTGCGCGACGCGGGTCTCGACGCTTCGCAGATCAACGAGGTGATCCTCGTGGGCGGTTCGACCCGTATTCCCGCGATCCAGAAGATCGTGGAGGAGTTCTTCGGCAGGACGCCCAACAAGAGCGTGCGAGACGAAGTGGTGGCCATCGGCGCCGCAATTCAGGGCGGTGTGCTCACGGGCGAGGTCAAGGACGTGCTGCTGCTCGACGTTACGCCGCTGTCGCTGGGTATCGAGACGCTGGGCGGCGTGATGACCAAGCTCATCGACGCCAACACCACCATCCCGACCCGCAAGTCGGAGGTCTTCTCGACGGCTGCCGACAACCAGCCTTCGGTCGAGATCAACGTTTGTCAGGGCGAGCGTCCGCTGGCCCGCGACAACAAGTCGATCGGCCGCTTCCACTTGGACGGCATTCCCGCCGCACCGCGCGGCGTGCCGCAGATCGAGGTGACGTTCGACATCGACGCCAACGGCATCCTGAACGTATCGGCCAAGGACAAGGGCACGGGCAAGGAGCAGAAGATCCGCATCGAGGCCTCTTCGGGCCTTACCGAGCAGGAGATCCAGCGCATGCGCGACGAGGCGAAGGCCAACGAAGCGAAGGACAAGGAGGAGAAGGAGCGTATCGACAAGATCAACGCCGCCGACTCGAACATCTTTGCGACCGAGAAACAGCTCAAGGAGTACGGCGACAAACTTCCTGCCGACAAGAAATCGGCGATCGAGGGGGCTTTGGCCAAGCTGAAGGAGGCGCATAAGAACGCCGACGTCGCGGCTATCGACACGGCTATCGCCGAACTGAACGCCGCATGGCAGGCCGCTTCGCAGGACATCTACGCCCAGCAGCAGGCGCAGGGCGCCCAGCCCGGAGCCGATGCCGGCCAGCAGTCGCAGGCTAACGCCGGCAATGCGTCGAACGGTGACAGTTCGCAGCCTGAGGACGTCGAGTTCGAGGAGGTGAAGTAATCCCGAAGTGTTCCGAACACTTCAGCCGTAAGGCTCACATATATTTTTCGAGATGCGGTCCGGATTTCCGGACCGCATCTTTTTTTGCTATTTTCCGACTGTCAGTTCCACGATGCAGTCCGCTCCCGCAGGCTTTTCGCCCAAGCGCAGCGTCACGCCCGCCTTGTCCTGCGAGAAGGCGACCGCGCGTTTGTCGGCGAAGCGTACCGCCTGCCGGATGCGTTCGTCCCTGACGGGCACGAACAGCTCTTCGTCGGGCCAGTCGAGAATGTGTACGTAGATTTTGTCGCCGCGGCGCGTGGTCACGCCCCAGCTGCGCGGGCTTACGGGTCCCGCCTGCGTGCCGTAGATGGTTTCGCCGTTCGCGCGCAGCCAGCGTCCCA
>ENA-ORUB01004725-ORUB01004725.1-human-gut-metagenome-genome-assembly--contig:-NODE-4725-length-10224-cov-36.757203_pt1 | contig 10224 bp, 8 predicted proteins | sample MGYA00241918_ERZ509200 | MGnify/ENA primary metagenome ERZ509200 (study PRJEB26280, sample SAMEA2338853) | human gut metagenome | biome: human gut; feature: human-associated habitat; material: faeces... | reverse complement strand
GTTTCAACGAGTGGAAGAACATCGATATCATCAAGGTGGTTATCAAGACCGTTGACCGTCTGCTCGGCAGAAAGGAAGGCGAGGATATGGACCTCATCACTTATGTAACAGACAGAAAGGGTCACGATATGCGTTACGCCATCGACTCTAGAAAGTTGCAGAAGGAATTGGGTTGGGAGCCATCTCTCCAGTTTGAGGAGGGTATCGAGAAGACCGTGAAGTGGTATCTCGAGAACCAGGAATGGATGGACAATGTAACCTCTGGTGATTATCAGAAGTATTACGATAATATGTATTCAAACCGATAATAGCTTTTGGCGTAATCGGAACATGTTTCTATTGCAACCGGTGCATGTCTCTATTGTAACCGGTGCAAGAGATTCTGTTTTGTATATTAAATCCGGAGTTCTGTATTTGTTTATAACAGCAAATACAGGACTTTTTTGTTTTATGGCAATTAAAATGCAGTAAATATATTATTATTTCTTAATTTTTTATGCTTTATGTCGAAGAAAACTGAAAACTAGAAAATATTTTTCTATCTTTGCAGCCTTAATGATATATAAAATAAACAGATATGAAGAAAATAATAATAATATCAGGCATCGCTATGGCGGTTGCTGCCTTGTCGTGCCTTCCCGTTAAGGGACAGGAAAAGGTGGTTCCTTTTAAATATGGTAATATGGACCACTGGGTAATCAGGAATATCAAAGAATCAGGCATTATCGGAGGAAATCAGAAAAAAGTTTATGCCGTTGGACCTAATATGACTATCAATGGTAATATTCCTTATACCAATAAGGGTGGTTCGCCTTGGGGTTCCTCTAATGTCCTGGCACATGTATCGGGCATCTATAAGACGAATAACTCTGTGTTTCGTGATAAACATGGTAGTGGATATTGTGCCAAACTGGTAACCCATATTGAGAAAGTAAAAGTGCTGGGACTCATTAATATCAAGGTCTTGGCTGCCGGTTCTCTCTTTCTGGGTGATGTTCGTGAACCGATAACAAGTACCAAGGATGGTCCTAAAGCCATCAACTGGGGTATACCATTCACCGCACGTCCTAAGGCTTTGCGCTTTGATTATAAGACATCTCTCCCTCATGCAGCCAATCGTATCAAGCAGAATGGATTTAGCGGAGCCTCTACGGTTGCAGGTCGAGATCATGCTATAGCTGTGCTCTATCTGCAGAAACGGCATGAAGATGCTAAGGGAAATATAACAGCTAAACGTGTGGGTACGATGGTAGTCAGATTCGGAAAGAGTACCGATAGATGGGTGGAAGATGCTACCTATACAATCCATTATGGCGATATCCGCCACATGGCAGGTTATCAGGCTGCTACTATGGGACTGCGATCCACTGACTATGCTCGTAACAGCAAGGGTAAGAGTGTGCCGGTAAAAGAAGTAGGATGGGCGAGTGCTAACGAAAAGCCTACTCATCTGATTCTTCAGTTCTCCTCATCCGATGGTGGAGCCTATATCGGAACTCCAGGCAATACCTTGTGGATTGATAATGTAGCATTGGTGTATTAAAATAATAAAATCGACAAAATGAAGCATATTCTGACAATACTTATTATGATGTTGGCATTGGGCAGCTATGCCTCTGAGCCTTCTGTAACCGATAGTATCTCGTCTGCAGAGAAGGTGGATACGACGGCTTTACATGCCGGGAAATCATGGGTGAACCGGATTCTTGACTACTTTAATGATTCCAACAAAAACAAGAAGCATAAGCGTTTCGATTTTAGTGTGATAGGTGGCCCTCATTATGCCTCTGATACCAAGTTTGGATTGGGATTGGTGGCAGCAGGACTATACCGTACTGATCCGAATGACAGTATTCTTCCTCCTTCTAATGTCTCGCTTTATGGTGATGTCAGTTCTGTAGGTTTCTACATGTTGGGTGTCCGTGGTAACCATATTGCTCCTAAAGGAAGATATCGTATCGATTATCACCTTTATTTCTATTCTTTTCCCTCTGAATATTGGGGAATAGGCTATGAGATGGGCGATAACGATGCCAATAAGAGTGACATGAAGCGTTGGCAGGCTCAGGCTGAAGTTAGCTTCCTGTTTCGTGTAGCAGATAATTTCTATATCGGACCGATGGCGAGTTATGACTATGTAATAGGTAAACATATTGAGCGTCCGGAATTACTGCAAGGCATGGATCAGCATACTTGGAATGTAGGAGCTGGCGTTTCTCTGGTATATGATAACAGAGATAATCTTACGAATCCACATCGTGGTATCTATCTGAATATCAATCAGATGTTCAGACCTGGATTTATGGGAAATGATTATGCTTTCAGTACGACGGCATTTCGTTTTGATGCCTATCAGCGACTGGGTAAGGGAACGGTTCTTGCCGAGGACATTGGGGCTAACCTCAACTTTGGTAATCCTTCGTGGGGAATGATGGCTGAATTGGGTGGTACTCGTTCCATGCGTGGCTATTATGAAGGCCGTTATCGCGATAAACATTCTCTGGAAGCTACGGTTGAGTTGCGCCAACATGTATGGAAGCGTAATGGCATCGTAGTGTGGGTTGGAGCTGGAACCATCTTCCCGAAATTTTCGGCATTGCGCTCTAAACAGATTTTGCCGAATGCCGGTGTAGGTTATCGCTGGGAATTTAAGAAGAATGTGAATGTACGTCTGGATTATGGATTCGGTAAGTCGGGGCAGTCTGGTTTCCTCTTCAATATCAATGAAGCGTTTTAGTAATAATGCTCTTTATGTAGTTTGATAATGCTCTTTAAAGTGTTAATGAAAAAGTAGAATGAACAGTTTTACGGATATATATAAGGATATATATAATAAGGTGGTGTTGCCTATATATAATAAGGTGTCATCGGGCGCATTCCTTTACGGGTATGCTGTGGTAGCCTTGTTGTTGCCTAATATAGCTCTGTGCTATACCGAATGTCTGGCTCCTTGGGCTTGTGGTGCCAATGTGTTGCTGCCTTTGGCACTCTACATGTGGTTCTTTTCGTTAACCAGATGCCCGGGTAAGATGATCTGGTGGGCTTTTCTTTTTGTTTTTTTCGCTGCCTTCCAACTGGTATTGCTTTATCTCTTCGGGACGGGAGTGATAGCGGTAGATATGTTTCTGAATCTTGTAACTACCAATCCTGGCGAGGTGAAGGAACTGCTTGGTAATCTGTTGCCTGCTGTGGTGGGTGTTTTTGTGGTTTATCTTCCTTTGCTGGTTCTGGCTATTGTCAATATCAGCAAGAAAGGGATGATAGTGGTTCAACTCCAGCATCGAGTGCGTCGTTGGGCTTTGGAGATAGCTGCTGTCGGTTTATTCTGTCTGCTGGCTTGCTATGTGGCTGTAGATGATTATCGCTTGCGCAACCAGCTTTATCCTGTTAACGTTTGCTATAATCTCTATCTTGCTTTCGAGCGTAATGCGGCTTCAGAGAATTACAGGGAGGCAAGCAGGAATTTCAGGTTTGATGCCAGGAGCGAGCACGATGCTTCGGCTCCCGAGGTGTATGTGATGGTGGTGGGAGAGACGGCGAGAGCCCACAATTTCAGTCTCTATGGCTATCCGCGCGATACCAATCCTTTGCTTTCCAAGACTCCCGGAATCATAGCTTTTCCCGATGCTACAACCCAGAGTAATACTACGCATAAGAGTGTTCCTATGCTCCTGTCGGCTGCATCAGCAGAGGATTTCGAACGTCTCTTTCATGAGAAAGGTATCCTGGCTGCTTTCAGGGAGGCGGGATTTCATACCGTATTTATCAGTAATCAGCTGCCTAATCATTCTTTTATTGATTTCCTTGGCGAACAGGCTGATGAACATTACTTCCTGAAGGAAGGTGCTTCTGCAAAAGATAATCATTATGATAGTGATTTGTTGCAGAAGTTGGATGGGATATTGCCTGCGGCAGATGCTTCTTCATCCAAGCAATACCGTTATCGGAAACTCTTCGTGGTACTTCATACTTATGGTTCTCACTTTAATTACCAGGAGCGCTATCCCCGTAATTTCGCTTTCTTTAAACCTGACAGTAAGAGCGAAGCGAAGCCAGAGAACCGGCGTGACCTGCTGAATGCATACGATAATACCATCCGGTATACCGATTATATCCTGCATGGTATCGTAGAACGTCTGCAGAAATGGGAGAAGACTCAGGCAAAGACGGATGGGGTATATAGCCAACCTACATCGGCGATGCTCTATACCAGCGACCATGGAGAGAATATCTTTGATGATGACCGTCGCCTCTTTCTGCACGCCGCCCCGAAGGCATCTGATTATGAACTGCATGTTCCTTTCATCATCTGGACATCAGATGGTTATGGAAAACAATATCCGGGAATACTGAAAACTTTGTCTGGTCATCGTACCCAACAGGTACAGACGAGTCTTTCGGCTTTTCATACGATGTTGGGGATAGGAGGCATCCTGACCCGTTATCGCCAGGATGAATATTCTGTGGCAAGTGAGAAGTATCATCCTATGAAGGTGCTTTATCTGGATGATCATGATGAAGCGATTCCACAGGAAAATGCCAAATATTAGCATCAGATTTTAAGCGTAAACGCGCTCTTTGTGTAAAATACATGAAAAGAGTTTTCGTAAATGTCAATTATTTGCGAAAACTCTTTGTCGTATCTATAATTTGCTGTATCTTTGCACCCGGATTTAGATAATAATAAAAATACAGTTGTTATGGAACCAACTCGAAAAATCGAAAAGGTAGGCATGCGCAACCTTCGCATGGAGGATTATGATCAGCTTGCCAAGTCATTTAGGCGTATTTACGCAGACTCAGATGTATTCTGGACAAAAGAACAGATTAAGAAACTCATTACCATCTTCCCTGAGGGACAGGTGGTTATTATCGTTGATGATAAGATTGTGGGCTGTGCGCTCTCTATCATCGTCAATTATAATATGGTGAAGGGCGATCATACCTATGCTCAGGTTACGGGTAATGAAACCTTCAATACCCACGATCCTAAGGGAAACATTCTTTACGGCATCGAGGTATTTATCCACCCTGATTATCGTGGTTTGCGCCTGGCTCGCCGTATGTATGAGTATCGCAAGGAACTCTGCGAAAAGCTCAATCTGAAGGCTATCATGTTTGGCGGTCGTATACCAAACTATCACAAGTATGCCGATAAGATGCGCCCTAAGGAGTATATCGAGCATGTAAGAAGCCGTGAAATCTATGACCCGGTTCTTACCTTCCAGCTTTCCAATGATTTCCACGTGCGCCGCGTGATTCGCAATTATCTTCCTAGTGATGAGGAGAGCGAACACTGCGCCACCCTCTTGCAGTGGGATAACATCTATTATCAGCCACCTACGGATTCTTATGTAGACCGCAAGCCAACCGTAAGAATCGGATTGGTACAGTGGCAGATGCGCCCATACGCTTCAGTGGATGACCTCTTCGAACAGGTTGAGTTCTTCGTTGATTCTGTGAGCGATTACAAGAGCGATTTCATCCTCTTCCCTGAGTATTTCAATGCGCCTTTGATGGCTCGTTTCAACGACTTGGGTGAGGCGCAGAGCATCCGAAAGATGGCGCAGTATACCGAAGAAATCCGTGACCGTTTTCGCGAGTTGGCCATCAGTTACAACATCAATATCATCACGGGTAGTATGCCTTATCTTAAGGACGATTCCCTCTATAATGTGGGCTTCCTCTGCCGCAGAGATGGTAGCGTAGACATGTACGAGAAGATTCACGTAACGCCAGATGAGCAGAAGTGCTGGGGATTGAGTGGCGGTAGCCATATCCAGACCTTCGATACCGATTGCGGTAAGATTGGTATCGTGATCTGCTATGATGTGGAGTTCCCTGAGTTGTCAAGATTAATGGCGGATGATGGCATGCAGATTCTCTTCGTTCCATTCATGACCGATACGCAGAATGCTTACTCCCGAGTAAGAGTATGTGCCCAGGCGCGTGCCATCGAGAACGAGTGCTATGTTGCCATTGCGGGTAGTGTGGGCAACTTGCCTCGTGTTCATAACATGGATATCCAGTATGCCCAGAGCGCCGTGTTCACCCCTTGCGACTTTGCTTTCCCTAACGATGGCAAGCGTTCAGAGGCAACACCTAATACCGAGATGATTCTCGTATCAGATGTTGACCTGAATCTCTTGAATGAGCTTCATACCTACGGTGCTGTAAGAAATCTTCGCGACCGCCGCAAGGATCTCTACGAATTGAAGCAGAAAAAATAGAAGTGAAGTTTCGCTGATGGGAAGTTAGTGGGAAGTTAAGGGAAGTTAGTGGGAAGTTAAGGGACAAATGTCCTGCGTCTTGCCCCCTGAAAACTATTGTCTCTTAACTTCCCGAACGACCGTAGGGAGTGATAACTTCTTTAACTTCAGATAATTCCCCAACATTCAGAATTTGAATAAATCATGTATAAGATAGAAATCTCGGAGCGCACGCTCCACTTCAAGCAGCCGGCAGGCACGTCTCGTGGCGTATATACCACAAGACACAGTTATTATCTCACTCTCACCTCGGATGAAATGCCGGGAGTAGAGGGAGTGGGAGAGTGTGCTACGCTCCCTGATCTCAGTTGCGATGCCAAACCGGAATATGCTGTCACCCTGCGACAGGTTTGTCAGATGGTAGAGCAGATGGGACGCATCCCTTACGATATGATTCGTGCTTATCCAAGCATTACTTTCGGTCTTGAAACCGCCTTTGCTTCGTTCTTTGATGAAGCGAAGAAGAAGCTGGGGGCAATGAATCTGTCTGAGGGAAAGACTTCTGTCGAAATACTGAAGGAGGCGGGAGTCTCTGTTCCTATGGGAATGGAGAATCTTGTCAATCTCTTCGATTCTCCTTTCGGAAGAGGTGAAGAAGGTATCACAATCAACGGATTGGTGTGGATGGGAACCTATGAGGAAATGCTGGCACGACTGGAGGAGAAGCTCCAGGCGGGTTTTCATTGCGTGAAACTGAAAATCGGTGCCATCGATTTCTTCAAGGAACTCGATCTCATCAAGCGCATCCGTGATGTTTATACCAAGGAACAGGTGGAGTTGCGTGTAGATGCCAATGGCGGTTTTCTGCCAGAGAATGCCATGAGCCAGTTGGAGGCTTTGGCTAAATATGACATTCATTCGATAGAGCAGCCTATCAAGCAGCATCAGTGGCCTAAGATGGCTCAGCTTTGTCGCGAAACACCGCTTCCTATCGCCCTAGACGAGGAGTTGATTGGTGTGAATGTGAGAAGCATGAAAGAGGCTCTGCTTGATACCATTCGTCCTCAGTATATCATCCTCAAGCCTTCACTTCATGGTGGAATCTATGGATGTAACGAGTGGATAGAACTGGCTAACCAGCGTGGTATCGGCAGCTGGATTACTTCTGCTCTTGAGAGTAATATCGGTCTGAATGCTATTGCTCATTATGCAGCTAAAGTATATGGTCCTAATGTCAAGATGCCGCAAGGCTTGGGCACCGGACTGCTCTTTACTGATAATATACCGATGCCTTTGGAGATTCGTGGTGACAAACTGTTTGTAGTAAAATAACTTAGGAAGAATTCTTGAAAATGACTTTAGAAGATTTCCTTTCTGAATGGAATAACGATAGCGACACGGTGCTGGTGCATACCAGTGGCTCCACGGGAAAGCCCAAGCCGATGTTGGTTGAGAAGAAGCGAATGCTCAACTCAGCCCGCATCACTTGTGATTTCTTGGGTTTGAAGCCTGGTGATAGCGCTTTGCTCTGCATGTCGCTCGATTATATTGCAGGTAAGATGGTGGTGGTGCGGAGTATAGAGCGCCATCTCCATCTTATTTCTGTATCCCCAAGTGGGCATCCTTTGAAAGATGTAAATAAAGAGATTACCTTCGCTGCAATGGTCCCGATGCAGGTTTATAATACCCTGCAGGTTCCTGAAGAGCGGGCTCGACTCTGTCGCATCCGTCATCTTATCATCGGTGGTGGGGCCATAGATGAGGCTCTCGAACAGAAACTGAAGGCTCTTCCCGGAGATATTGCCATCTGGAGTACCTACGGAATGACCGAAACGCTCTCGCATATTGCCCTGAGAAGAATTAACGGTGCTGAGGCTAGCGAATGGTACCAGCCTTTCGATAGTGTCAGAATCAGTCAGACCGATGAAGGTTGTCTGGTGATAGATGCTCCGCAGGTCTGTGCTGAGCCCCTGGTAACGAACGATATAGTGGAAATAGAATCCTATGTATATAATAAGGTGGAAAAACTCCGTTTTCGCATCAAAGGCAGAAAAGACAATGTGATTTGCAGCGGAGGCATCAAGATTCAGATAGAAGAGGTTGAGGCTCTGTTGAAGCCTTATCTCGATAAACCTTTCATGATTGTCAAGAAGAAAGACGGGAAGTTTGGAGAAATTGCTGTCCTCTTGACGGAAGATGAGGATATGAAAAAAATAGAGGCGACTGTTCGCCGCCTCTTATCTGATCATAAATATTGGATTCCTAGAGAATACCTTCATGTAAACCAACTCCCGCTTACCGAAACCGGAAAGCCGAAGCGCTCTATCTTTCTTTAAAGGGATTCTCTGAAGAAAGATTCTTTAGCTGAATTATCCTTCTCTGAAGAAATCGAGTGCTTCCTTGATTTCTTCTGTCGTAGCAGTCTGGTTGATACGGATATCGCCTATGCCGCCCAGCATCGTGAAGTTGATGATACCATTCTGGTTCTTCTTGTCATGGTGCATCAGTTCTATCAGTTCATCATAGTCATCGCAGGTAATATCCAGTGTACCATAGAATTCCTTGATGAAGTTTACGGTCTGGCGCATCTTCTCTGTAGGGAATCCGGTCTTGGCAACACTCAGATAGAGTTCTGGAATCAGACCGAATGCCACTGCATAACCATGCAGGATAGGTTTGCGCTTCAATGCCCAACTCTCGAATGCATGCCCGAAAGTATGGCCCAGGTTCAGTGCCTTGCGGATGCCCTGCTCGTGCGGATCCTGCTCTACAATGCGCTCCTTTACCTTCACGCTGTCGCCTACCATGCGCTGCAGCTGCTTCAAATCAGGCTTGTCGAGGTCAAAGCTGACCAGTTCTTCCCACATGGCTTCTGTAGAAATCAGACCGTGTTTCAGCATTTCTGCATAGCCCGAACAGATGTTTTCTGCATCGAGCGTCTTCAGGAACTCTGTATCTAGAATAACAAATTTAGAATCATTGAACACACCTACTTCGTTCTTCAGTCCGCCGAAGTTGATGCCTGTCTTTCCACCTACCGATGCATCTACCATAGCCAGTAGGGTGGTAGGGATATTGATAAAGTTGATACCTCTCTTAAAAGTGCTGGCAGCAAAGCCACCCAGGTCGGTTACCATACCGCCGCCCAGATTAATCATACAGGAGTGGCGTGAAGCTCCACCCTCCTGCAGTCCTTTCCATACCATCATCAGACTCTCGATGTCTTTATGGCTGTCTGTAGCCGGAATAGTGATGATATGGGCTTCCTTCATGCAGTAAAAATTCTGCAATACAGGCATGCATAGTTCCAATGTTGTAGTATCAGTAAGCACAAAAAGCTTGTCGTGCTCACATTCTGAAAGTGCACTTACCAGTTCGCTTTCCAGTTGGGTTGATATGATTACTCTTTGTTCCATAACATTCTAACGTATTAATTTTTGTGCAAAGATACACTAAAATGGAGACAATACAAAAAAAAAGTTGCTAATTTTGCGTTTTTTATCTCAGAATGCATTAAACCTTGGTGTATTTAACGCGTCAAAACTACCAGATTAACAAAAATGGTTATTAAAATATCATAACGGTTAAGTGAAAATAATGGTCAGGTGGAAATAACGAACAAGTGAATATAATAACAAATTAAAAATAAGAATGAAAAAATCGATTCTGACGATGCTGCTGCTGTTGATGGCAATAGCATCCTTTGCTCAGCAGCGACTGATATCCGGTCAGATTACCGACCGCGATACCAAGGAGGCCATTGAGCAGGTAACTATTCAATTGCTTAAGAGCGACAGCACGTATGTGGCTGGTGCCATCAGTAATGAGAACGGACTCTTTCACGTCACCGCTCCGGCTAATGGCAAGTATCTGCTCAAGATTTCGAGCGTAGGATACAAGTCTACCATGAAGCGTATCCAAATTTTTGATAACAAGGATCTGGCTATGGGTAAGATTGTTCTGGGTGCTGAGGCTATCATGCTGAAAGGCGCAGTGGTAACAGCTATGGCTCAGA
>ENA-ORUB01004718-ORUB01004718.1-human-gut-metagenome-genome-assembly--contig:-NODE-4718-length-10230-cov-3.471843_pt1 | contig 10230 bp, 9 predicted proteins | sample MGYA00241918_ERZ509200 | MGnify/ENA primary metagenome ERZ509200 (study PRJEB26280, sample SAMEA2338853) | human gut metagenome | biome: human gut; feature: human-associated habitat; material: faeces... | reverse complement strand
TCTGCAAGATCATCAGACGAAAATCCTGATAAATTATCTTACTCTACCTGTCGTTCAAGACCATATGCCTTTGCATTTGAGATTGAATTTAAAATATATGGAGAATGTGTTGTCACAATAAATTGAATTTTAGGAAAAAATTTTGTTAAAAATGGGAAGATTTTTTTCTGTAATTCAATGTGCAAATGCGTTTCCAATTCATCAATCAGCACGATTCCCTGATAGTCATATTCACTGATTTTGTCTTCTAACAGCCAATTTTTATCCATTCTTAAAATTAAATCAGAAACAATGTAAATCACGGATGAATATCCGTCTGATAATTCATTAAAACTGAATGGTTCTCGTCCATTTTGTCGGATTTTAAAATCGTATTTTTTATAATCATATTCTATATGGATTGATTCTTCATCTAGTAAAATCTGCAGTGCTGAATCAAATCGATCAAACCATTTCTGAATTTGATTTGCTGTCGTTTGATCACCTTCGTTTCTTGCATATGCTTGCTGAGTTTTTAGATGTACCATGTATTTCAATAAAATATCACCCGCAGATTCATCAATTCCATACGTATTTTCCAATGTAATATTTTCTACTCCATTAGGACGCATAAATTGTGCTTTTCTTTCAGACGGAAAATAAGCTGTTATAAACTTTCCATTATGATACATCATTTCAAGTCCTTCATACTGATTTAAGTTTATTTGAACTCCATCACTATATTTTTTTAAAAATCCTAAACATTGTTTAAGATCCTTATCTGCCGCATATTTTTCGCTATCACTAGATGCAGATAATACTTTCTTTTTAGCTTCATTTATCCACGTAGGATATTGATCAAATACTTGTGATAGTTTTTCATCATTAATCGCTCTCAAAAATTTTTCTATCTCCAACAACAATGATGTTTTTCCTGAACCATTCTTCCCAGTCAAAAGTAAATGCTGGCGTTTATTTGAATCTAATTTTATTTTTATATCAGACAGATGATATAACTTCTCTATGTCTATCTCACTGATAAAATATTCCTTCACTTTAAATCCTCCGATTTTTAAGATTTTTAAATGTTATCTATTATTATATCACTCTCTTATCACATTACACCAGCATTTCATCCTATATTTCTGCTCTTTACATCTGACAGTACTCTATAAATTTCTCCATCTCTTTTGTCATATATTTATTTGCATGATAAAACACTTGTCGATACATTGTAATATCAATATCTTTCACATCTAATTTTGCGATCTTTCCTTCTTCAATATCCTTTTCTACAACAAATAATGGGAGATAAGAAAGCCCTTTTCCTGTCTTTAGCATCTTCTTGATAAACGCGGTATCACTGCATTCAAGTACTGGCGATAATGTCTGTTTATGCAGAGCTAATTCCTGTTCTAATGCCTGTCTGTAGTTTGCATTTCGTTCTGTTAGATAAAACGGTGCATTTAAGATTTCCTCAACCTCTATATTCTTTTTCCCTGCTAACTTATAATTTGGTGCAGACACAAAGATCACAGGCTCCGCTTTTTCCATGACTTTCACCCAGTTTTTATTCCATCTTGGTGTGTCCAGAATATAAATGACATCGAGTTCATTGTGTTCCATCTTCTGGATCAGGCGTTCTGGAGAACCGATCGTGATCTGAATTCTAACCTGTGGATGTTCTTTCCGAAACCGCTGTACGATTTCCTGCAATTTGACAGTGCAGAGTGATTCAATCGTTCCGATATGTAATGGATTTTTTAACTCTGCAGTATCATTCATTGCATCTTTTGCCTTATACATTTCATCAATGATCTTATTTGCATGGATCCAAAATTCTTTTCCGCTTGGTGTCAGTGTCACTTTTTTCCCTGTTCGGTCGAATAACCTGACTCCTAATTCTGTCTCTAACTGACGGATCTGAACAGTGACTGCTGATTGCGAATAGCCCAGTAATTCTGCGGCTTTCGAGAAGTTTTTTACTTGTGATATCTGCATAAATGTCTGTATCTGACGGAATTCCATTTTTTCTCCTTTGTACTATTATGAATAATTTTCAATGTTATTATTAAATCTATGAATTTGATTCATCTATATGTGGATGATACAATACAAACATAAAGACGTCAAACATTTTTTGTGCACATTAAACAAACTACGATGATATGTGATTATGCTTTTAGAGGAGTAATTAAAAATGGAAAAGAAAAAATTTAAACTTGGTCTGGTACCAAAACTCATTATTGCCATCATTATTGGTATCCTGTTTGGACAGTTCCTTCCAACTGGATTCTGCCGCTTTGTTGTAACACTGTCTGGATTCTTCAGTACCTACTTAAAATTCATCATTCCACTGATGATCCTTGCTTATGTAACCATGGGAATCGCTGATCTGTCACAGGGTGCTGGACAGCTGCTTTTAATTACCGTTGCTCTTGCTTATGGTTCAACTTTACTTGCTGGTACAGCTTCTTACCTTGTATCATCCAATCTGTTCCCACACTTTATGACTTCTGGGGCATTAGATCAGATTGCTGCGACTGCTGATGCGTCACTGAAACCTTATTTTTCACTGACGATCACACCGCTGTTTGATACATTATCTGCTGTTGTTCTTGCTTTCATTTTAGGATTATGCTTATCCACAATGAAAGGTAAAGAGATTGGAAACAGCCTTTACAACGGAATGAGCGATTTCTCAACGATCATCGATAAAGTCCTTCACAAAACGATCATTCCTTTATTACCACTGTATATCTGCGGTACATTTACTGATATGACGAAATCAGGAAAAACATTTGCAATCCTTGGAATCTTATGGAAAGTATTCCTTGTAGTGATCATCATGCACTTTGTATGTATCACGATCCAGTTTATAATTGCAGGTTCTGTCAGCAAAAAGAATCCACTCTCTCTTATTAAAAATCAGGTTCCTGGTTATACTACAGCTTTAGGAACTCAGTCTTCTGCTGCTACAATTCCTGTCAATCTGGAATGTGCAAAAAATGACGGTGTCAGTGCTCAGATCCGTAACTTTGTAGTGCCTCTTTGTGCCAATATCCACATGGCAGGTTCTATGATCACGATCACAGCATGTGCAACTGCTGTATGTTTGATGAATCAGTTACCGATCAGCCTTGCAACTGTTATTCCATTTATTATGACACTTGGTGTTGCAATGGTCGCTTCTCCTGGAGCTCCAGGTGGATCTATCATGACTGCATTGCCTTTCCTTTACATGGTATTTGGTACAACAGCAGGAGATACAAACGGACCAATCTGTGCTTTAATGGTTGCACTTTATATCACACAGGATTCTTTCGGAACTGCATGTAACATTTCCGGAGATAATGCGATCGGAATCGTCGTAGATTCTATTTACAAGAAATTTATCTTAAAAGAAGATACAGTGGAGGCTTAATTTATGTCTTTTATCAGTGCATTTGATGTTATGGGGCCAAATATGATTGGTCCCTCAAGCTCCCACACAGCCGGAGCTGCAAGGATCGCATTTCTCGCAAGAAAAATGTTAAATGGTACACTGAAAAAAGTTCAATTTACACTCTATGGATCTTTTGCAAAAACCTATCATGGACACGGAACGGATCGTGCCTTATTAGGTGGAATCATGGGATTTGGAACCGATGATATGAGAATCCGTGATTCTTTCGAGATTGCAAAAGACATTGGACTTGATTTCTCTTTTGTACCAAATGAAATAGAAACTGATGTCCATCCAAATACAGTGGATATCTTAATGACAAATGAAAACGGAGATCGCATCATGATCCGTGGGGAATCTTTAGGCGGTGGAAAAGCCAGAATTTGCCGTATCAATGATGTAGAAGTTGATTTTACTGGGGAATACAGTACCTTGATCGTGATCCAGAAAGATAAACCTGGCGTTGTTACTTATATCACAAAATGTCTGAGTGATCAGGATGTTAATATCGCTTTTATGCGTCTTTTCAGAGAATCTAAAGGAAATACAGCTTATTCTATCGTTGAATCCGATGGGCTTCTTCCTGAAAACATCGCAGAGGAGATTAGGAAAAGCCCAAATGTCTCAGATGTTATGATCATTCAGCTGTAGAAAGGAGACTGAAATATTATGGATTTTAAAAACGCAAATGAATTGCTTGATTTATGTAAAAAACATGATCTTCCAATCTCCGAAGTTATGAGACAGCGCGAGATCATAGAAGGAGAAAAAGAAGCTGATACAGTTCATGATGCAATGGCAAGAGTGTTAGAAATCATGAAAAATGCTGCTTTTACTCCAATCAAAGAACCTGTTCGTTCCATGGGCGGATTGATCGGTGGCGAAGCCAAAAAAATTGCTTCCCGTTATCACTCTGGAAATGGAATCTGCGGTGATCTTTTAGAGAAAAGTATGATCTATGCCATGGCAACTCTTGAGACCAACGCATCCATGGGACTGATCGTAGCATCACCAACGGCTGGTTCTGCCGGAATCGTTCCTGGACTTTTACTTGGGCTTCAGGAAGTTCATAAATTAGATGATGAACAGATCATTCAGGCACTGTTTAATGCCAGTGCGATCGGATATCTTGCTATGAGAAATGCAACGGTTGCAGGTGCTGTCGGCGGATGTCAGGCGGAAGTCGGTGTTGCTTCTGCGATGGCTGCTTCTGCCATTGTCGAACTGCTTGGCGGTGATCCAGAACAATGTCTTGGAGCTGCCTCTACCGTTTTAATGAATATGTTAGGTCTTGTTTGTGACCCCGTTGGCGGGTTGGTGGAATATCCATGCCAGAACCGTAATGCCGCAGGTGTTGCAAATGCGATCATCGCAGCTGAGATTTCTTTATCTGGAATCCATCAGCTCATCCCGTTTGACGAAATGTTAAACGCAATGTATATCGTTGGTAAACGACTGCCAGCTGAACTAAGAGAAACCGCCCAGGGAGGCTGCGCTGCAACTCCTTCTGCATGTGCTGCATGCGGAGGTTGTGCGTAAAAATTCCTTCAGAACACATTTTTAAATAGTAGGTAATAAATCAATCTCTTTTTTGCCTCTTTTGGGCGTTTTCATATATTGGAATCTAAAAGAGTGTCTGCATCACTTAATGATGCAGACACTCTTTATTTACTATATCTTAAGCATCCGATATCCAATACCTATATGTGTCTGTATATACTGCATGCCATCTTTATCTGGCTGTAATTTCTTCCGTAATGTTGCCATAAACACTCTAAGTGATGCAACATCATTTTCCAGTGAACTGCCCCAGATCTGTTGTGTGATATAAGTGTGAGTCAATACTTTTCCAACATTATGAGACAGCAAACATAATAATTTATATTCGATTGGTGTTAAATGCAATTCTTTATCTTTTAAATATGTAGATCCTGCTGTATAGTCGATCTTTAACTCTCCATTTACAAAGACTGCTTGTTCTTGTTCCTCGCCTGACTGGATCAATGCTAATCGGCGCTGTGTAACCCTGATCCTTGCAAGCAGTTCATCAACTGAAAATGGTTTTGTGATATAATCATCTGCTCCTGCATCCAGTGCTTCTATTTTATCTACATCTTCACTTCTTGCACTGATAACGATAATTGGTACGTTAGACCATGTTCTTACTTTTTTGATCACATCCACACCTTCCATATCAGGCAATCCAAGATCTAATAAAATGATCTCTGGTTTATGAGAAGATGCCTCTAAAATAGCTGAACTTCCATTTTCTGCTGTAATATATTTATAATCATGTGTTTTTAATGTTGTCACGATCAGATTACGGATCGGCCGGTCATCCTCCACGACTAAAATTAATGCTTTATTCATTTAATGTAACCTCACTTAATGGCAGTGTAAAAGAAAAAATACAACCATGTGGTGTATTGTCCTCCAACACCAGTTTCCCGTTATGCACCTCTATGATCGAACGGCAAAGTGCCAAACCTAAACCAAGACTTCGATGGCTGTCTGCGATCGTATTTTTCCCTGTATAAAACATTTCAAATATATGCGGCTTCATTTCATCACAAATTCCAGGGCCGTTATCTTCTACTTGAATCTTTGCTTTTCCATTTTCATTCATGGCACAAATGCGGATTGTAGATCCTTTCGGTGTATATTTAATTGCATTATCGACCAGATTGATCAACACTTGCAGGATCAGCCGCACATCCATATGTGCAAGTATCAATTCATCGCATTCTGTAATGATCTGATACTCTTCATGTTTCCTGCTGATATGCCGTAATGATTCCGCGATCACCTCATCTAATAATTGATCTGTAAATTTCAGTTTTAATCTTCCATCATTTAATCTTGTGATCGATAATAAATTTTCAACGATATTGATCAGCCATTCTGAATCATCATAAATATCTGTATAAATCTGATGTTTTGTTATATCATCAAGACGTTCTCCACTATTTAACAGCATGTCTGCATTCCCAGAAATGGAACAAAGTGGTGTCCTTAGATCATGTGAGATCGCACGAAGCAGATCTGCTCTTAACTGTTCATTTTTGGCAAGAACGGAGATTTTTTCTTTCTCCATGATATTCTTTTTATTTTCCATGGCAAGTGCACATTCATTGATCACAGAAAGTAAGATACTATATTCGAAGGAATCGAATGTATATTCGTCAACTGGTATTGCGATCACACCATACACATTATCCTCAATACAAATGGCAAGGTATAGACACTGTGCATCTTTAAAACGTTCGGTCGTTGCTCCAGCACGCTGCTTGTTTTCATACACCCATTTTGCGATCTCCTGCTCCCTGCTTGTCAATAAATCTTCTGTCTGTTCTTTCTTTTTATTCGAAAATATATATGGTGCTGACAATTCATCGTCTTCCACAACATATGCTACAATACTGCGGTCTAATAATTTGATAAGCTGTGTACATGTAATACTTAAAATATCCGTATCGTTTTTTGCTTTTTGAAGTAACCGGTCTGTGTCAAATAAAATCTGTGTACGAAATGCAGATTGTGCTGAAAGCCTTGCATGTGTTTTTAATTTTGCTGCAAGTGTTCCAGTAATGACAGAAGATATTAACATGATCACAAAAGTTACCGGATATCCAACTGCATACGTCTGAAATGACATTCTTGGTTCCGTAAGGAAAAAGCAGAACAAAAATACACTTAAGACAGAACCTCCAATGCTGTATAAATATCCATCTGTAAGGATTGACGTTAATAAAACACCCAAAATATAAATTGTAACGATGTTTGTATCTGTAAATTGAAGTTTCTGGATGAATAGACCGATCAACGTACAAACTGCAAATATAAATAATGTCAATAAACTGTCTTTCATCGTAGGCTTTCCTACATAAACCGCTCCATGCGGTTTTCGATAATTATCTAAGTTCATCGCATCTGGAATAATGTGGATATCAATATCAGGAACAGCCTCGATCAACTTCTCTGTTAATGTCTGTTTGCTGAAAAAGTGATTTCTCTTTGCACTGCTTTGTCCGATCACGATTTTTGTGACATTTGATAAATGTGCATATTCCGCGATCTGTACCGGAACATTTTCCCCATGTGTCATTACGATTTCCGCACCAGATTCCTTTGCAAATTGTACATGAGCTTCCAGTCTTCTTTTGTCCGATTCTCTTTCTCTTTTTCCTGTCTGTACATACAATGCCGTAAAACGTGCCCGCATATCTCTTGCCATTTTTGCTGCTGTACGTATGATCTTTTCATTCGACGGTGAAGAAGAAAGACAAACAAGAATGTGTTCGTTTTCTTTGTTCAGCTCTACAAATTCTCCTGTGCTCATCTTGGCCCCCTTTCCTTATCGGATGCATTATATCATGATCGTCAATAATAATCCATAAACACATCAATCATCGTCATCATCTTGCTCCCTGTCAATTACTTTCCGATTTTCTCCAAGAAAATAATTTACTTTTTTCAAAAAGAATAACACAAATGCAAACATCAGTATTACCGCCAATGCTAAAATGAAATCTGACATAAGCTCTCACCTCTTTTTCATGACATCAGATACAAAAACACTTTTTGATCGCTTTATATTCTCCTAATACCAATAATGTAACATCTTCCTTAAAACAGGTATCCGCAGATATCGCCATACTTACTTTTCCATCATCTTTTACTGCCATAATGTTAATATCATATTTTTTTCTAATATCAAGTTTTCCCACTGTCTTTCCGATCCATTCCTTCGGAACCTCTACCTCAAAGATCGCATGTGAGGCATCGACTTCCATATAATCAAGAATATGATCATCGGTATAACGGATCGTTGCCCATTTTGCCACCATTTTTTCTGGATAGACTACCTTATCGGCTCCATTTCGTAAGAGGAATTTTTCCTGTACATCTCGTTCAGCTCTGGAAATAACCATTTTGCCTCCAAGTTCTTTTAACAGACAGGTGGTTTCCAACGAATTTTGGAAATTCCCACCGATCGTAACAAAACAGATATCATAATTTGCAATCCCCAGAGATTTTAAAAATTCCTCATTCGTACTATCCCCGATCTGTGCATTTGTAACATATGGAAGTGCTTCATTCACTCTTTCCTCATCCAGATCAACTGCCATGATCTCATGTCCAAGCTGACTTGATTGTATCGCTATATGTTTCCCAAAACGTCCAAGTCCGATCAATAAAATATTCTTCATCATCAATTCCCTCTTTCTTTTATCCCACTATGATCTTATCAAGTGGTAGTTTTGCTTTTCGTTTATTTTTATCTGAAAATACTGCATAGATCAGCGTCAAACCGCCAACACGTCCCAGATACATCAGTATGATCAAAATGATCTGTGACAGAATATGAAGTTTTGGTGTGATTCCTAATGTCAAACCTACGGTTCCAACTGCAGATGCTGCTTCAAACAGACAGCTTGAAAGCGGCAGTCCCTCATACACACTGATCGTCATTCCGCCTGCAAAAAACAAGATAAAATACATCATTGCGATCGTTGTTGCATTTTTTATCACACTAGCATCGATTCTTCTTCCAAATGCTGTCACATCATCACAACTTTGAAAGGTCGCCAGTACATTTAAAAGTAACAGAGCAAATGTTGTTGTTTTCATACCTCCTGCTGTAGAACTTGGTGAACCTCCGATCAACATCAATAAAATCATCATTGCCTTTGATGCTCCTGTCAGCATCGAAAGATCTGTCGTATTAAATCCTGCAGTTCTCGGTGTCACAGCTTGAAACAATGCTGCAAGCAACCGGTGAATCCCTGATAGATTTCCATAATCCTGAAAGAAAAAGAAAACAGCTGGTAACAGGATCAGACATAATGTTGTAGTTAGAATAACCTTACTCTGCATATGGTAATGCTTAAAATGAAATTTATGAAGATAAATGTCTTCCCATGTAAAAAATCCAATTCCACCAATGATGATCAGTAACATGATCACAATGTTGATCACTGGATTTACCGCATATGATGTCAATGATACAAATGGATGCCATTTTGTTCCAAGAAGATCAAATCCTGCATTACAAAAGGCTGATACAGAATGAAAGATCGACATCCATATTCCCCGTAATCCAAAATCATGACAGAAAACAGGCATCATGAATAACGCACCGATCAATTCGATCAATAAAGTTCCTTTTAAAATAAAACTCATCAATCGAACGATCCCTCCTACTTTCGGTGCAGAGATCGCATTTTGCATCGTGCTTCGCTGCATAATCGATATTTTTCTTCCTGATAATATAAATACGGCTGTTGCTGTTGTTATAACTCCCAGACCTCCGATCTGTATCAGGAACATGATCACTGTCTGTCCAAAAACGGACCAGTAACTTCCAGTATCCAGAACTGCAAGCCCTGTCACACATACTGCAGAAGTTGACGTAAATAATGCTTTATGAAATGGTGTTATGATTCCTTGAGCCGATGAAATTGGCAGCATCAGGATCAATGCTCCAAAAAGGATCACTCCTGCGAACCCTAATATGATCACCTGAAATGATGTTAAATGTCTTTTTTTATGAATCTTCCATGGCATATATGATCTTACCTCTTTTTCAAATTATTTTATGACTTTTTGATCTTATCATCATTATATCTTTTATGATAAAAAGATAGTGTAAGGATATGTTCTCTTGTATTAAGATTGTATAAAGAAAAAAGGAGCTGGTATCGTTTTTTGATACCAGCTCCTTTTCTTCTATACGATATATGGAGTGCATTACAATGTTTTATCGAATGCTTTTTGCTAATTCTTTTGCTTCTTTTGTTAACTCT
>ENA-ORUB01004716-ORUB01004716.1-human-gut-metagenome-genome-assembly--contig:-NODE-4716-length-10231-cov-9.498821_pt1 | contig 10231 bp, 6 predicted proteins | sample MGYA00241918_ERZ509200 | MGnify/ENA primary metagenome ERZ509200 (study PRJEB26280, sample SAMEA2338853) | human gut metagenome | biome: human gut; feature: human-associated habitat; material: faeces... | reverse complement strand
GTCGGGGAAGAACGTCCAGATCTCGGCGATGGAGCCGGGGGCGGTCGCGGCGAGTAGTTCGGGCGCGTTCACCTGCGCGATACGAAGGTTGCCGAGCCGCTGCTTGCCGGCGAGCAGCAGCGTGTGCGCGACGCCGGGGTCGTACACCTCCAGCGCGAGGAAGTTGACGTCGGGGTGCGCGGCCGCGGCGGCGACGATGTTCTCGCCTTGTCCGGTGCCGATTTCGACGATCAGCGGATTGGCGTTGCCCCAGGTCACGGCGATGGTGTCGCGGTCGAGCGTGAAGTCGTCGCGCACGTCCAGCGACCCCTCGCCGGCGTTGATGTCCAGCAGATACGTGTCGGCGTAGTTGTCCCACGCGCGTTGCAGCCGCGCGTCCAGACGGCCGGATCGCCGCACGAACGACAGTACCGGACGCGGGGTGAAAGTCGGCTGTTCGATCTGCTCTGGCACGGTTTCCTCGTTTCTGGTCGGTCGTGGTATGTGCCATATTATCCCGGGGCCGTTGACCTCCTTCGTGGCCGCCGTGCTTTGATGGGCCGTCTCGCCTGTCATCTGTGTATGGTCTGGAATGTCGGTAATGTTTCAATGAACATATTTTGTTCTCTTATGTTCATGTGCTACGATAAAACTGTTCGGAAAAATAACAAAAGCGAGCATAATCAAACATTCAACTATCGTTAACCATTGGTTATGGTCAGTCGTCGCGGATGCCGATGGTTATGCTCGCGGTCACGAAAGGACAGACATGACAGTTCTCGTTACCGGTGGGTGCGGATACATCGGTGCCCACGTCGTCCATGCGCTCCATCAAGCCGGCGAACGCGTTGTCGTCGTCGACGATCTGAGCTACGGAAAGCCCGCCCGCATCGAAGGCGCGCGGTTGTATGGCATGGATATCGCCGCGCCGGGCGCCGGCGACCGCCTCGCCGAGATCCTCGACGCCGAAGACGTCGATTCTGTCATCCACTTCGCCGCGCGCAAGCAGGTCGGCGAATCCGTCGAGAAGCCGCTGTGGTACTACCAGCAGAACATCAACGGCATGCTCAACGTGCTCACCGGCATGACCCAGTCCAAGAACGCCAAGAAGCTCGTCTTCTCGTCCTCCGCCGCCACCTACGGCGTGCCGCCGGTCGACGTGGTGCCCGAGGACGTTGTCCCGATGCTGCCGATCAACCCCTACGGCCAGACCAAGCTGTTCGGCGAGTGGATGGCCCGCGCCTGCGAGCAGCCGTTCGGCATCCGCTTCTGCGCGCTGCGCTACTTCAACGTGGCCGGATGCGGTCCGGTGGAGCTGGAGGACCCCGCGATCCTCAACCTCATCCCGATGCTGTTCGACCGCCTGAAGAAGGGCAAGGCGCCGGCCATCTTCGGCGACGACTACCCGACCCCGGACGGCACCTGCGTGCGCGACTACATTCACGTCTCCGACCTGGCCGACGCTCACATCGCCGCGCTGAAGTACCTTGACCGCGACGAGCGCAAGTACGACGCCTTCAATGTGGGTACCGGCGAGGGCACCTCCGTGCGCCAGATCGTCGACGAGGTCAAGAAGGTCACGGGCCTGCCGTTCACCGAGGCCGTGATGGCCCGTCGCGCAGGCGATCCGCCGCACCTGATCGGCTCTCCGAAGCGCATCAACGAGGAGCTGGGCTGGCACGCCAAGTACGACGTGGAGGACATCGTCAAGTCCGCGTGGGATGCGTGGCAGGCCAACCCCGAGCACCACATCGACGTCGCCACCTGGAAGCAGGTCGGCTGAACGGGTGGCCGGGTGTCTGGGTGGCCGGTCGGGCTGCTGGGCGTTGATGGTCGGCTTATGGCCGGACGTACCGCCGTCTGAATGGTGACTCGACCGAATACGGGGCCGGTTCGCGTCGCTTCGTCTGCGGATGGGGCGGTGCGGCCGGCCCTGGTCTGTCCGATCGTATTGCGCCGGGTCGGGGATGGCGCTGTGATGCCTTGGCGTTGAGATGAAGGCGTTGACAGGATATACTGGGCGTAGCGCCGGGCGGTGAGCGGCGGCGGGAACGATAGCGACCGAAGGAGTCCTGAGATGTCATCGAATACGCCAAGTGCCATGCCGACTGACGGTAATGACGGGCAGGTGCCGACGCAGGACGGGTATGAGCAGGCGGGCGATGGTTCGTGGGCTCCGGGTGCCGGTGCCGCGGATGGTCAGGTGCCGCCGTATGGTCAGGGTGAGTATGGTCAGACCGGATATGGCCGGCCGGATTATGGTCAGGCCGGGTACTCGGGCCAGCCAGGGTATGGCCAGCCTCAGCACAGCCAGACCGGCAGCTATGGAGCACCGGGGTATGGCGCCCAGCAGCCACAGTACGGGGCTCCCTATGGCGCTGCGCAATATCCTCCGTATCCTCCGTATGGCGCGAACCCCTATGGCGTGCCGGCATACTATGCGCCGAACGATCGATGGAACACGATGTCGATTGTCGGGTTCGTCCTGTCGTTCGTGTTCTGCCCGGCCGGACTGATTCTCTCGATCATCGCCCTGCGGCAGATCAACCGCACGCAGGAGCGCGGCAAGGCGTTCGCCATAGCGGGCATCGTCATCAGCGCGATTGCCATCGTGATCGTTATCATCGCCATCATTCTTGCGATCGCGGTGGGGGTATACATGGTGAATCATCCGGAAACCTGGAACGGATCGTACTGCATCAACGGCGATTGTGTCTACAAGGATTACGGCGACTCCGCTTTCACCAGTCTCGCGATCATGCCGTTGGCGGCGCTGATAGGGTAGGTACGGGAAGTGCTGGAAATACTGGGATTCAGGTTCATCCTCGGTGGTGTTCGGGCCTGCCTGGGAGGCTCTGCGGGCGCTGCGACACGCCGAAGTTGCATATCGCCCAGAACTCTGTAATATATCTACTCGTTGCTTGCAAACAAGCATATGGCCCCGTAGCTCAGTTGGTTAGAGCGCCGCCCTGTCACGGCGGAGGTCACCGGTTCAAGTCCGGCCGGGGTCGCTGGAATGTGAAGACCCGGTTTTCGCCGGGTTTTTATGTTCACTGGCTCTGTAGCTCAGTTGGTAGAGCGAGCGACTGAAAATCGCTAGGTCAGCGGATCGATGCCGCTCGGAGCCACCACGGAAAACCCGTCACCCTTTGGAAACATTGGGATGGCGGGTTTCTTGCATCTGGTCGAGAAGTCGGGCAGGTCATGGGTCTTACCTGATTGCGTGGGCTAGGGCCAGCATGCGTCTCGGTCCTGCATGCCCCCAGCGCCCTCCCTCCTCCCGGTCTCTTCCCCCCCCCCCACTCTTCCCGAAATTACGGGTTGAAATCGCCGCAATCCGTGATTCCCCGTGCCAAATCGCCGTTTTTGGACCTTAGAACGGCGATTTGGCACGGGGAATTGCCCAGAACGGCGATTTCAACCCGTAATTTGCACCCGGTGCTGGTTGAAGGCGTTACCCGCGCTAGAGTAAACCCGTGAGCATGATTGAAGAAGGCAAGAGCAAGCGCGGCGCGGGCGGAAATGTCAGACGGCGCCGTTGGGCACGTTGATCGCCGGGCTGATTTCGCCGCGTGTCGGCTCGCTGCTGTTCGCCGCATGGCTTGCATTGCTGGCCGTACGCGGCGCATGGACCGCCATCAAGGTGACGAGTGCCGTGCATCATTCCTGAGCGGAGCGCAGCCGGGCGTCTGATTGATGTGCAGGCATGAAAGCGCCTCTTTGCATCGTCCCCAGCATGAGCATTCTGGCCACGTCGTCCGTGTGTGGTCCCATCCGCGCCGCGCCAAACGGGATTTTGGCCGGATGGGGGTGTCGTCCGAGTGTCTAGTCCGAGCGATGTCCCGTTTCAGCCCGTGCGGATGGGACTTTGGCGGGATGAATGAGGGCGGCGGGATGCGGGGCGGCTCATAATGTGGTACGGCGTGTACTGCTTTGTGGGACTTGCGATGAAGAAACTTACGCGGTGACAAATGGGATTTTTCGTAGGGGTAAGGCCGCGGGGGCGATTGTATGCTACAGCGCTATACCGCAACTGTTCTCTGCTGTGTTTGCGTTACCTTCCCAGCATGTTTCCAGTTTTCGAGGTACGATAGGAATTGTCATAGCAGATACGCCGAGCGCAACGCCCGCGCGTCATTCAAAGGAGAGCCAGCATGGTATATCGCATGATCTTCAATCAGACCGCGTATTTTGGCCGTGGAGCCATCAAGGAGATTCCGGCGGTCGCGAAGTCCCATGGCTTCACCAAGGCGTTCATCGTAACCGATCCGATCCTGCTGAAGACCGGAACTGTCAAGAAGGTCACCGATGTGCTGGACGAGGCCGGCCTGCCGTATGAGGTGTTCGACAACGTCAAGCCGAACCCGCCGGTCGAATGCATCCAGGACGGCGTCAAGAAGTTCGCCGAATCCGGCGCCGACTTCCTGATCGGCCTGGGCGGCGGCTCCCCGCAGGATACCTGCAAGGGCATCGGCATCATCACCGCCAACCCGGAGTTCGCCGACGTACTGTCCCTTGAGGGCGTGGCCGACACCAAGAACCCGTCCGTCCCGATCTTCGGCGTGCCCACCACCGCCGGCACCGCCTCTGAGACCACCATCAACTACGTGGTCACCGATACCGCCAACAAGCGCAAGTTCGTGGCCGTCGACCCCCACGACATCCCGATCGTCGCATTCGTCGACCCCGACCTGACCGACACGATGCCGCGCGGCCTGAAGGTCGCCACCGGCCTGGACGCCCTGACCCACGCCATCGAGGGCTACATCACCCCGGGCGCATGGAGCCTGTCTGACTGCCTGAGCATGCAGACCATCCGCATGATTGCCAAGAACTTGGCCAAGTCCGCCGACGGCGACGTGCCGGCCGGCGAGCAGATGGCCTACGCCTCCTACATCACCGGTATGGCCTACTCCAACGTCGGCCTGGGCCTCGTGCACGGCATGGCCCACCCGCTGGGCGGCCGTCTCGGCGTGGCCCACGGCGTGGCCAACGGCATCCTGCTGGCCCCGGTCATGGAATACAACAAGGACTTCACCGGCGAAAAGTACCGTGACATCGCCGACGCGTTCGGTATCGAGGACGCCTACACCGGCGACCTTGAGAAGGTGCGCGAGGAGGCCGTGCAGGCCGTCCACCAGCTGACCGTGGATCTCAAGAACCCGACCACGATTTCCGAGGTGGGTGCCACCGAGGCCGACTTGGCACCGCTCGCCCACGACGCCTTCAACGACGTGTGCACGCCGGGCAACCCGCGCAAGGCCACCGAAGAGGACATCCTGAAGATCTACACCTCGCTGATGTGATAGAGCGACACGGGACCGGTCCGCGGCGGCGCGTCCATCCGCCGGCCGGCCCCGTGAGCGGGAGAAAGCCGCGATAATCCGCAACGGATACGGCTAACAGATGATGGTGGGGTTCCGGCACATACCGTGTCGGAACCCCACCATCATCTGTTAGCCGGCGTCAGCCGACGTCATTCAACGTCATTCGACGGCGTCCACCTGCTCGGGATTGTCGAAATGGCTCTTGACGAGCTTGATCTGCTCGTCGAACCAGATCTTTTCGGCCGGGTTGATGTCCTTCGCGGCCAGATGCTGCTGATAAATCGGGTACAGCATGTGCAGCCACGGGTAGAGCGCATACAGGCGCCGCTCGGTGTGGTGCTCGCGCCAATGGTCGGGATGTGCGGCGAATGTGTTCTTGAACCGTTGCATGTACCGGTGGAACGACGCGAAGGACGTGTCCATGCGCCGTGCGGAGATGCCGCAGATCATGCACTGCGAGTACACCGTCTTGAAACCATGGTTGAGCAGATGCAGCGACACGTCGATGTCCTCGTGCATCACGTCCTCCGGGTCGCGGCAGACCTCGCCCGAGATGGCGTGCCATGCTGAGGCGCGAATCGCCATGTTCGAACCGAACAGCAGCACCTGATCGTTGTCCGCCCGGTACGTGTGCCGGCGGATGTGGTCGTCGCCGGCGAGCCCGGCACCCTTCGCGGGCATGTCGTAATACACCACCGGTCCGGTCGCGCCCATGGCGTCCGGATCCTCGGTGAAGATGCCGGACACGACCTCCACCCAGTCGGGTTTGAGCATGCAGTCGGCGTCGATGCGTCCCAACACGTCGCCGGTTGCGGCGTTCAGACCGAAGTTGCGGGTCGGGATCAGTCCTTGATCCTCGTTCTGCTGCAGCAGGATGACCGGAGCTTCGGGATGGTCGCGCTGGAACTGTTCGACGATGTCGCAGGTGCGGTCCGTGGAACGGTTGTTGACGACGATCACTTCATGTGGTGCGACGGTCTGGCGCGTGGCGTTCATCAGGCAGTCGGCGATGCGCTCCTCCTCATTCCACGCGGGGATGATAATCGAAACGTTGAGCATACTTACAGGATAAGCACCTGTGCGTACACTCCCGCTGGCTACAATAGGGTCTCATGAGTGAAACGGATGATCAGAAACTGGATTTGGCGTCGGTGTTCCCCGCCAAAGGGGATTCGCGTCGACCGCCGGATTGGTGGGGGCGCGCGCTGTTGTACACGGTCATCGCGGTGTTCGCCGCGATTTTCGTGTGGACATCGTGGGGCAAGATATCGACCATCGTGCTGGATGTCGTCATCTCGATATTCATCGCGCTGGCGGTCGAGCCGCTGGTGGTCTCGATGGTGCGACACGGCTGGAAGCGTGGCCTCGCGTCGGCGGTGAGCCTGATCGGCCTCGCCGTGATCGTCATGGCTTTGCTCACGCTGTTCGGCAACATGTTCGTGCAGCAGCTGATCTCCATGGTGAAGGGGCTTCCATCGATATACACGGAGATCGTGGACGCGGTGAAGCAGTACACGTCGTTCGACATGCCGAAGATAGAGAACCTCGGCATGGAGATATTCAAGAACGTGCAGACGTCGTGGATCACCGATTTCGCCGGTCAGGCGTTGACCACCACGATGGGCGTGTTCAGCTTCCTGTTGAATCTGCTGACCGTGTTGATGGTGACGTACTATATTTCGGCCGCGGGCCCGAAGATGCGCCGCAGCCTGTGCCAGTGGCTCGGACCGAACACGCAGCGCCGTTTCCTGCTCGGCTGGACGGTGGTGCAGGAGCAGATTTCCGGCTTCCTGTTCTCCCGCTCCATCCTGGCCGCCATCAACGCCACCTGCACGGCCGTTTTCCTGGAGATTATCCACGTGCCATATTGGCTGCCGCTGGCGTTGTTCTGCGGCATCGTGTCGCAGTTCGTGCCGACGGTCGGCACGTATATCGGCGGCGCGCTGCCGGTACTGTTCGCCTGGGGGTCGAATGGCCTGTGGTACGGGGTCGGTGTGCTGGTGTTCATCATCGTGTACCAGCAGATCGAGAACCTGATTCTCTCGCCGAAGGTCTCGCAGCGCACGATGGACCTCAACCCATGCGTCGCGTTCCTCGCCGTACTGGTGATGGGCGCGTTGTTCGGCGCTCTGGGCGCGTTCCTCGCACTGCCGGTCACGGCGAGCATGCAGGCCATCTTCAAGGTGTACACGAAGCGCTATGCGCTGGTGGAGTCGCCGCTGATGAGCGATCCGGTGCCGGGGAAGAAGTCCAAGGTCGTGGAGGGCGCCGAGGCGTTCAGTGAGCGCGTGATCAAGCCGATGAGCGACCATATGCCGCGCGCCGCCAAAGGATCGAGCGCCCATGTGCCGATCAGCGACGAGCTACGTGCGCTGCGCGACCAGATATATGACCTTGACGAGGCCAACGAGACCGAGGATTCCGAAACGATTGCCATACCGAAGGACGTGCTGTCGCGCAGCGTGCGCGAGGGGGCGAAGTCGGGCAACGCCGTGAAATTGCGCGGAGTCGGTGACGGTACCGCACAGGCGCATGGCGATGATGGTAGCAGCGACGGCTCTGCAGAGCCCGGCACCGCGAAGACCTCCTCCGATAGACCGTCCGACAGCGAATCATCCGGCACCGCCGCGAAGCCGGCAGCCGACCGTCCCGCAAAGACCGCCCGCCCACGCCGTGGTGACGGGTCTACCGACAATCCGCGAAGCAGGTGGCGCTAATGGCATTGCTGACCGTAATCGACGTGCTTATGATGGTGGTGGGCGGCGTCGGCATCATCTACCAGGCCATCTGCGTCATCATGTCTCTGTTCTCCAAGCCGGTGCACTTCCCGGACGCGCCGATGGACAAGCGCTACGCCGTGTTGATCTCCGCGCGCAACGAGGAGAACGTCATCGGCAACCTCATCGACTCGCTGCACAACCAGACCTATCCGAGCAAGCTGATCGATATCTGGCTGGTGGCCGACAACTGTACCGATCGCACCGCCGAAGTCGTCCGCGAGATGGGATGCCATGTCGTCGAACGCCACGACACGGAGCTGATCGGCAAGGGATACGCGCTGTCGTACCTGCTGAGCACCATGATTGACTCGGGTGTGGCCGACGACTACGATGCCTATTTCGTGTTCGACGCCGACAACCGGCTCGACCGTCATTACGTCGAGGAGATGAACAAGGCCTTCCAGTCCGGTTTCCGCATCCTGACCAGCTACCGCAATTCGGTCAACCTGGCCGACAACTGGGTGTCGTCCGGTTCGGCCCTGTGGTTCATTCGCGAGTCGCGATTCCTGAACAATTCGCGCATGATCCTCGGCTCCAGCTGTCATGTGGGCGGCACCGGATTCATGTTTTCTCGCGAGGTGATGCGGCGCAACAGGGGATGGAAATTCCATCTGCTGACCGAGGATCTGGAATTCACGATGGACTCCATCCTGCACGGCGACCGCATCGGATACTGCGGCACCGCCATGCTGTACGACGAGCAGCCGGTCACGTTCCAGCAGAGCTGGCGTCAGCGACTGCGCTGGAGCAAGGGATTCCTGCAGGTGTTCCGGTATTACGGCATGGCGCTGATCAAGCGGGCCGTGCGTGAGCGTGATTTCTCGTCCGTCGATTTCACCCTGCTGCTATGCCCGTTCACGGTGCTGGGCGTCATCCGCATCGTACTGGGCCTGCTGTTCGTGGCGTTCGGATTCGTGACGTGGCAGAGCCAGCTCAGTGCGATTGCGGGATGGGCCTTTGACATCGTGCTGGCGGTCGTGACGATGATGGCGCTGGCCGCATTGACGATCGTCGCGGAACGCGACCACATCGGCGCCACCAACAAGGAGCTGTTCGCCTATGTGCTGAGTTTCCCCATCTACATACTCAGTTACATGCCGATTTCGTTCCAGGCCATCTTCTCCAAGGCTCAGTGGAAGCCAATCGTGCATAAGGGCTGAGCGGGTTTGGGCCGTGCTTCGACCGGCGTTCGGCAGCGATGTCTGGCTCCGCCGGCCGGGCCGATGCCGGCTGCCGCTGACCCGTCATCGATCTGCGGGATGATTGGTCTCTATACAGCTGCATGGTCTATGCTTGAGTCATGAGTATAGACAATCGGCCGCAGATTGGCGGTTTTCCCGCGCGTACGGCATCGTCATCCGTCCCTTCCCGTCCCGCGGTTGCGACACTGCCGCCGCCCGACCCGCGCGCGGCGGTCTCCATTCGCGGCCTGTACAAGCGCTTCGACCGCAAGATTGCGGTCAACGGACTGTCCCTCGACATCCCGGTCGGCTCGTTTTTCGGCCTCGTCGGCCCGAACGGCGCGGGCAAGACGACCACGCTCAACATGGTGACCGGCCTGCTGGTCCCCGACGCCGGTACCGCGATGATCCTCGGGCAGGACGTGTGGCAGGACGTCAACGCCGCCAAACGTGAGATCGGCGTCATGCCGCAGCCCGACCAGATATTCGACCGGCTCACCGGAATGCAGCTGCTGATCTATTCGGGCATGCTGCGCGGCATGAAGCGCGATGTGGCGCACAGTCGCGCCGGCGACCTGCTGAACGCCTTCGATCTGGTTTCCGCCGCGGACACGATGGTGTCCGATTATTCCGCGGGCATGACCAAGAAGATCTGCCTGGCGTCCGCGATGATTCACAGCCCGCGCATCCTGGTGCTTGATGAGCCGTTCGAGTCGGTCGACCCGGTGTCCAGCGCGAACCTCAAGGACATCCTCGCCGAGTACGCGTCCACCGGCGGCACGGTCATCATCTCCTCGCACGTGATGTCGCTGGTGGAGAAGATGTGCACGCACGTCGCCGTCATCAACGCCGGGCAGGTCCGCGCGGCGGGCACGATAGAGCAGGTGTCGGCCGGCGAGGACCTTGAGGAGCGGTTCCTGCAGCTGGTCGGCGGCCGGCATGCCGCGGCCAAGCTGTCGTGGCT
>ENA-ORUB01004709-ORUB01004709.1-human-gut-metagenome-genome-assembly--contig:-NODE-4709-length-10241-cov-7.989888_pt1 | contig 10241 bp, 7 predicted proteins | sample MGYA00241918_ERZ509200 | MGnify/ENA primary metagenome ERZ509200 (study PRJEB26280, sample SAMEA2338853) | human gut metagenome | biome: human gut; feature: human-associated habitat; material: faeces... | reverse complement strand
GGTCCACAGCTTCTCCCCCTGGCTGCGCCCGCCGCCGAAGCCGCTGGCCCCGGTGACGGCCAGGATGTTCAGCTCCTCCGGCAGAAAGTCCTGGCCCAGGGCGCGGAACTCCTGGGGGACCTCCGCGGCGTCCTGCCGCGTCTGCCCCTCCTGAGCCCCCCTCTGCTGCCGCTGCTGTTCCTCGGGGATCTCCCCGCCCTTTTTTTTGAAAAATCCGAACATGGCCCAAACCCTCCTCTCTCAGCGGATCTCTATTTCCCGGTGGAGCCGAAGCCACCGGCGCCCCGCTGGGTCTGCTCGCGCCCGGGTACGCCGCCGACCTGTTGCTCACCGATCCGTCCAGCTGGACGGTCAACCAGGTGTGGTGCGCCGGCCGCAAGCTGAAGTAAGGCGCAGCCGCAAGGCGTTGATTGCATTCGTCACGGGAAACTGTGATGGGTCGCGATGAGGGCCGTCTGCATATGCAGGCGGCCCTCATCTCATGTACAGCCTTGTCGCCCCCACCTCTTCCAGTCTCATAATGTGGGCATTGTGTGGCGGATGTCGCAAAATACCGGAATAGTTGCAATTCCAAGGGTTATTCGGCCACAAGCCGCGCCCTTGCACATCACAGCCGATTCGTATGGAAACACATGGCTAACACAATAACCCCATAGTCTTGGTGACCGTGCCAATGAAGACGGCGCGGAGAGTAGTTAAGGAAGAGGTATTTCCCTTGAAGAATCATCGCAAGATTTTGGCGGCTGTCGCATCCATCGCGGCAATCGCATCGCTGACCGCATGCGGCGGCGTGAAGGACGCCAATACGGCGAGCGGATCCGCGATCACCATCGGCACCACCGATAAGATCACCAGCGTGGATCCCGCGGGCTCTTACGACAATGGTTCGTATGCCGTGCAGATTCAGATTTTCCCGTTCCTGTATGCACAGGATTACAATACGTCCGAATTGAGCCCGGATATCGCCGCCGATGACGGTACATGGAATGATGACGGCACCGAATTCACCGTAAAGATCAAGGAAGGGCTGAAGTTCGCGAACGGTCATGACCTGACCGCATCCGATGTCAAGTTCTCGTATGACCGCATCAAGACGATCAACGACGCGAACGGCCCGAGCTCGCTGCTCGCCAACGTCGAATCCGTCGAGGCTCCGGACGATACCACCGTCGTGTTCAAGGACTCCGTGCCGTTCGATGTGACGCTCAAGCAGGTCATGTCCAGCCCGGCCGGCCCCATCGTCGACGAAGAGGTTTTCGACGCCGACAAGCTGACCGACGCCGACACCATCGTCAAGGGGAACGCGTTCGCCGGCCCGTACAAGCTCACCGCGTTCAAGATGAACGAGACTGCGTCCTACGAGAAGAACGACAGCTACAAGGGTCTGACCCCGGCCAAGAACGACGCCATCCAGGTCAAGTACTTCGCCGACGCGTCCAACCTCAAGCTCAACGTCCAGCAGGGCCAGATCGACGTGGCCTTCCGCTCGCTGACCCCGACCGATATCGAGGACCTGTCCAAGGACTCCAAGGTCAAGGTCGTCAAGGGGCCGGGCGGTGAGGAACGCTTCCTGACCTTCAACTTCAAGATTCAGCCCTACGGCGAGTCCCAGTCCGACGCCGACGCCAACAAGGCCAAGGCCGTGCGCCAGGCCGTCGCCAACCTCATCGACCGCGATGAGCTGAGCAAGAAGGTCTACAAGGGCACCTACACCCCGATGTACTCCTTCATCCCCGACGGACTGTCCGGCCATGACGACACGCTGAAGGCCGCCTATGGCGACGGTGAGGGCAAGCCCGACGCCGCCAAGGCCAAGAAGGTGCTGGAGGACGCCGGCGTTTCGACCCCGGTCGACCTCAAGCTCCAGTACAACGGCGACCACTACGGCTCCTCGTCCGCCGACGAGTACGCCGCCATCAAGTCCCAGCTGGAGGCCGACGGCCTGTTCAAGGTCGACCTGCAGCAGACCGAATGGACGCAGTACAACAAGGAACGCGTCGTCACCGAAGACTCCGACGGCTCGTACCCGGTCTACCAGCTCGGCTGGTTCCCGGACTACTCCGATCCGGACAACTACCTGTCCCCGTTCTTCCGCGACGGCAACTTCGTCAACAACGGCTACTCCAACAAGGAAGTCAACGATCTGATCGTCAAGCAGGCAGGCGAGAAGGACGCCACCAAGCGTGAGGAGATCCTCAAGCAGGTCCAGGCCCTGGAGACCGAGGACCTGTCCACCATCCCGCTGCTGCAGGGTGCCCAGGTGGCCGTCACCGGAACGAACATCAAGGGTGTCGTGCTCGACGCCTCGTTCCGCTTCCGCTACGCATCAGTGACCAAGTCCTGATCCAGTCCCGGCTCCCGCCGACGCGGGGCGACGCCCGTGAAGCCGGTCATGGATGGTGCAGTTGACGCCAAGCCATCCATGACCGCCGCGGGCGATCCCACACGCCGCGGGAGCATCATCCGTATTCGATCGTTTTTCCCAGAAGGAGCATCGCGTGTCCGAAAGCGCCACGGCGTCGGCACCTGCGAAGACGCAGCCGAAAGCCAAGAAAAACCGTTTGTCCAGTGGGTTTTTCCGTTTCGTATTGACCAGATTCCTGCTGATCATCCCCACTGTATTCATTCTCGTCACCATCGTGTTTTTCGTGATGCGTGCCACCGGCGACCCGATTTCCGCCGCCATGGGCGGACGCCTGACTCCCGAAGAGCTGCAACGCCGTATCCACGCCGCCGGCTATGACCGTCCGCTGGTCGTGCAGTACCTCGACTATCTTGGCGGGCTGCTGCGCGGCGATCTGGGCACCACGCTCACCGACAACCAGCCGGTCACCACCATCCTGACCCGCTACGGGGCGGCCACGTTCGAGCTCGCGTTCCTGAGCCTGATCGTCGCTCTGATCGTCGGCATCGGACTGGGCCGTCTCGCCGCCAGGCGCCGCGACCACGCCGCCGATGTGGGCATCCGCGTGTTCGCCATCCTGTGCTATGCGACGCCGGTGTTCTTCCTGGGACTGATGCTCAAGCTCGTCTTCGCGGTGTGGCTCAACGTGCTGCCCCCATCCGGTCGTTCCAGCTTCGCCAGCGACATGCAATTCCAGAGGCTGGTGTCGCCCACGGGCTTCTACATCATCGACGCCTTCCAGCTGGGTGACATGAGCGTGCTGGTCGATGTGCTGCGTCACGCGGTGCTGCCCGCCCTCGCGCTGGGTCTGCTGACCGCAGGCGTGTTCATCCGTCTGGTGCGCACCAACGTCATCTCCACGTACACGTCCGGCTACGTCGAGGCGGCGCGCTCCCGCGGCGTGTCGGAGGGTCGTCTGCTGTCCAAGCACGCCTGGCGCCCCGCAATGATCCCGATCATCACGGTCATGGGCATGCAGATCGCGCTGATGCTCGCCGGCGCGGTGCTGACCGAGACCACCTTCGAGTGGAAGGGTCTGGGATTCATGCTGTCCCAGTACCTCAAGCAGCGTGACTTCGTCGCCGTGCAGGGCATCGTGATCCTAATCGCCATCATCGTCGCCGTGGTCAACTTCATCGTTGACGTGATCAGCGCGCTCATCGATCCGAGAGTGAGGTACTGACATGACCGAAAGCACTGCAACCAAAGTCGGCGTGCCCGGCGATAAGCGGCTCGGCGACCTCAAGGTCAACAAGCCGGTGCCATGGTACGGCAAGCTGCCGGTGGTGCGCGACCTGAAGATCGCGGTCGGCTGGCAGAAGGCCATGCTGGTCACGGGCCTTGTCATCACCGGCGTGTTCCTGCTCGTGGCGGTCTTCGCCCCGCTGATTGCGCCTTACGGATACTCGCAGATCAAGGACGCGGACGGCGTGTCGTTCCCGACGCAGGCCGCCCCCTCGTCCAAGCACATCTGGGGCACCACCGTCGGCGGATTCGACGTGTTCAGCCGCACGGTGTGGGGAGCGAGGACCGCGGTCATCGCCATCATCGTCGCCGTGCTGCTGTCGATCTTCGTCGGCGTGCTGCTCGGCCTCATCTCCGGATATTTCGGCGGATGGGTCGACCGCGTGCTGGTCGTGATCGCCGACGCCATCTACTCGTTCCCGTCGCTGCTGCTCGCCATCCTGATGGCCATCATGATCTCCGGCGGCCAGTCCGGCCTGTGGAGCGGCATCCTGGCATCAGGCATCTCCATCACCGTGGTGTACATCCCGCAGTACTTCCGCACCATCCGCGCCGAAGTGGTGCGCATCAAAGGGTCGGCCTACGTCGAGTCGGCGAAGGTCGTGGGCGCCTCCACATGGCGCATCATGACCAAGCACCTGCTGAAGAACTCGACGCGCACGCTGCCCGTCATCCTTACGCTCAACTCGTCCGAGGCGATTCTGACACTCGCCGGACTGGGCTTCCTCGGCTTCGGCATCGAGCCGACGTCCGCGGCCGAATGGGGGTACGACCTGAACCGTTCCGTCGCCGACGTCACCGCCGGCATCTGGTGGACGGCCGTGTTCCCCGGCATCGCCATCGTGCTGATCGTGCTGGGCATCACACTGGTGGGCGAATCGCTCAATGATCTGGCGGATCCGCGTCTTCGTGCCCGCAAGTCCGCCGGCGAGGTCATCGGCTCCATCGAAGACACGTCCGTCGACCCCAGTGAGAAGCCGAGCGCCGACAACGAGGTGATCGCGGAGCTCAAATCCGAAGGCAAGCCCCAGGTCAGTGTGGAGAACCCTGCCATCGCGCAGGTGATGGAAAAGGAGACCGACCATGAGTGACTCGACCAACGTCAAGGACACGTCCGGCAATCTAGCCGAAATCGAGAACCTCAGCGTCTCGTTCATGACCGATGCGGGCTCCATCAAGGCCATCGACAAGGTGAACTTCACCATCCCGCGCAAGACCGTGGTCGGCGTGGTAGGCGAATCCGGCTCCGGCAAGTCGGTGACCGCCCGTTCGATCATCAAGCTGCTGCCCGAGACCGCCACCACGTCCGGTGCGATCTACCTGTCGAACCGTGCCGACTCCGAACGTCTTGACGTGCTGAGCCTGTCCGGTGAGGATCTGCGCCGCATGCGCGGCTCCGAAGCGGCCATGGTGTTCCAGGAGCCCAACTCGGTGCTCAACCCGGTGTACACCATCGGCTGGCAGATCGAGGAGGGCCTGCGTGCCCACGGCATGAAAGACAAGAAGGAGCGTCGGGCGAAGGCCATCGACATCCTCAAGAAGGTCGGCATCCCCGAGGCCGAGACCCGCATCGACTACTATCCCCACCAGTTCTCCGGCGGCCAGAAGCAGCGCATCGTCATCGCGATGGCGCTGGTGCTCAACCCCGGTCTGATCCTCGCCGACGAGCCGACCACCGCGCTCGACGTGACCGTGCAGGCCGAAATCCTCGACCTGCTGCGTCTCGCCCGCGACGAGTTCGACGCCTCCGTGCTGATCATCACGCACAACATGGGCGTCATCGCCGACATCGCCGACCAGGTGGTCGTGATGTACCGCGGCCATGTCGTCGAGCAGGGCGATGTGGAAAGCATCTTCTACCACCCCAGCCATCCCTACACTCAGCGCCTGCTGGCTGCGGTGCCGCGCATCGGCCAGAAGCTGGTCGTGCGCGATGTCGACGGCAAGCCGATCGACCGCACGTCGGATTGGCATGACGAGCCACTGGCCGTCGAGGCGAAGGGACTGACGATCACGTACCCCGGGCACCTGATGCAGCCCGACTTCGTGGCCGTAGACGGCATCGACTTCGCGATCCACCGTTCCGAAGTGCTCGGTCTGGTGGGGGAGTCCGGTTCCGGGAAATCCACCACCGGCCGCGCGATAGCCGGCCTGCAGAAAGTGAGCGGAGGCTCGCTCAATGTGCTCGGCGTCGAGATGAACGGCGTCAGGGAGCGTGATTTCAAGCCCAAGCGTGCCGACATCGGATTCGTGTTCCAGGATCCGGGCAGCTCGTTCAACCCGCTGATGACCATCGCGGAGAACGTCGCTGAACCGCTCATCGTGCACCGCAAGTACTCGTCGGTCGCTGACGCGAAGGAGTACGTGGGCGACCTGCTGGAGATGGTGCAGCTGCCGAGGGCGTACATGAGCCGATTCCCGCACGAGCTGTCGGGTGGCCAGCGGCAACGCGCCTCGCTGGCACGCGCGCTGGCGCTCAAGCCGTCGCTGCTGATCGCCGACGAGCCGACGAGCGCGCTCGACGTGTCGGTGCAGGCCAAGGTTCTGGAACTGTTCAAGAAGCTGCAGGTTGAGATCGGATTCGCCTGCCTGTTCATCACCCACGATCTGGCCGTGGTGGACATGCTCGCCGACCGTATCATGGTCATGCACAAGGGACGCATCGTCGAGCACGGCGACGCCAACGACATCATGCAGCGGCCGAGCAACCAGTACACGAAGAAACTGCTCGCCTCGCTGCCGGTTCCCGACCCGCGCGAACAGCAGAAGCACCGCGCCCACCTGCACGAGCTCCTGGCCGCCGAAAACGCGGCCTAGCCGCTAGCCCCAGCAGGATTACCGGTTCCGCCCCGCTGGCGGGAGGACACATATCGACTCCGCGCGAACGTCGTATGGGCGGGCGTGGTGCGACTAGTATAGGGAAGGAATTGTCAGTCGGTTTTCGAACGACACATGTTTTCGAACAGTACGAAGGAGCGTCACACGATGAGCGAAGTCATCACCGAGAAGGACAAGGAATACGAGGCCCGCGAGGAGGCGAACGCCCCCGGCGCGGATCAGGCGATGAGCGACCGTGTGAATAACCGTTCGCTGCGCCCCAATTCCAGCGCCTTCATTGATTTCATGAAGACCGGTTGGGACGCCAGCGAACCGGAGATCGAGCCGCTCGAATCCTCGAAATTCACGCCGGCGCGACTCGCCGCACTGGGCAAGGCGTTCCCCGGCGAGCGTCTGGTGATTCCGGCAGGCAGTCCCAAGGTGCGCAACAACGACTGCGATTACATGTTCCGCCCGGACACCACCTTCGCGTACTACACCGGCCTCGGCCAGGATTACGAGGCGGGTGCCGTGCTGGTACTCAACCCTCTCGACCCGGATTCGCCCGAGGCGAAGGCCGGCAAGACGCATGAGGCCGAGCTGTTCGTCGCCCCGCGCGCCGACACCGCCACGCAGGACTTCTTCATGAACGCCCATTACGGCGAATACTGGGTGGGTCCTCGCGCCGGCCTCAAGGAAATGACCGCGATGACCGGCATCGAGACGCACGACATCGCCCAGCTGGCTGACGCGCTGTCCAAGGACGTCGGGGCCGAGGCCGGTGCAGTGCGCGTGCGCGTGATCAGCGACGCCGACCCGCAGGTCACGTCACTGGTCGAATCGATCCGTGAGGCCAACGGCTATACCGACCCGGACAAGAACAACGCAGCCGACGACAAGCTGCACGAGTTCGCCGCCGAAGCCCGCATGGTCAAGGACGAGTACGAGATCGGAGAGATGCGCAAGGCCGTCCAGGCCACCAAGCACGGCTTCGATCACATCCTTGCGAAGCTTCCCGAAGCGCTTGACAAGCCGCGCTCCGAGCGCATCCTCGAAGGCGCGTTCAACGCGGTGGCCCGCGAGGAGGGCAACGCGCTGGGCTACGATACGATCATCGCCTCCGGCGAGCACGCGCCGATTCTGCACTGGATGCGCAACACGGGCGTCGTGCGCAAGGGCGACATGCTGCTCATCGATGCCGGTGTGGAGGTCAACAGCCTGTACACGGCCGACATCACCCGCACGTTCCCGACCAACGGCAAGTTCACCGATTTCCAGCGCCGGCTCTACCAGGCGGTGCTGGACTCCCAGCAGGCCGGCTTCGAGGCCGCCAAGCCGGGCGCCACGTACTCCGACATCCATCACGCCTGCATGCGCGTGATCGCGCAGCGCCTGCACGACTGGGGGCTGCTGCCGGTGGACGTCGAGGAATCGCTGTCGCCCGAAGGCCAGCAGCACCGCCGTTGGCTCGCCTGCGGCGTGGCGCACCACCTCGGACTTGACGTGCACGATTGCGCACAGGCCCGCTACGAGTCGTACCAAGGCGCGAAGATCGAACCCGGCATGATCTTCACCATCGAGCCCGGCCTGTACTTCCGCGAGGACGACCTGCTGATTCCGCCGGAATACCGCGGTATCGGCATCCGCATCGAGGACGACGTGCTGATGACCGAGAACGGCCCCGAATGGATTTCCGCGGGCATCCCGAAGCAGCCCGACGACGTCGAGCAGTGGATGGCCGACATGGCCGCAGGCTCCAAGGCCTGATTGTTCCGATACGATGCCGCCCCTTTCAACGGGGCGGCATCGTCGGTTGTACGCAATATAAGGAGGAATGCCCATGCCAACACCCGAATTCGTATTGGAGTTGCGCAAGAAGATCGGCCATGACCTGTTGTGGCTCAACGGGGTCACCGGCTGCGTGCTGGACGACCGGGGCCGCCTGCTGCTGGGCCGTCGCTCCGACACCGGTGAGTGGGCCATGGTCTATGGCATCAACGAGCCCGGTGAGCAGCCGGCGGATACGGTGGTGCGCGAGATCAAGGAGGAGACCGGCATCGACACGGTCGTCACAGATCTGGTCGCCGTCACGTCGTCGTCACGCGTGATCACCTATGCGAACGGCGACAACACGATGTACATGGACCACTCGTTCCTGTGCGCTCTCAAGCCCGGCGGCAATGCCGAGCCGTATGTGGGGGACGAGGAAAGCCTGAACGTGGGCTGGTTCGAACTGGATGATCTGCCCGAGCCCCTGGCCGCCAGCACTGTGGAGCGGCTGAAGCTGTTCCGGCGCTATCTCGACAACAAGCGCCGGGGCGACGCCCACGCGCTGTTCGTCGCCGACGGGGTGCAGCGCTAGCGGCGGGTCTGTTTGCGTTTCTAAGTGCGCGCCGAAACGACAAGTGCGCGAACATAGGGACGCAAACCGGCCCATTTGCGTTTCTAAGTGCGCACGGTTGTCGTTTCGGCGCGCACTTAGAGACGCAAACGAGCGCTACACGGTCGTCATAGGGGCTGACCGGTGTGACGTGCCGTCCGTCTCACTCGTCTTCCATGTCGGCGAGCTCATGCGCCGGGCAGGCAAGCGCAAGCACGGCCGTGGTCGCTATGAACGCGACGCCACTGAGGATGATTGCCCGCATGATCCATCTCCTATCGCGTGGTCTTCTCATCGGAGGGCCGAACCTTCCCTTATCAAGTACAGCACCATATAAGAGCTCGTTTCATGGGTCAGGTCATACGAACGGTCAATTTTTGGTGACGACTTCGTGAATTACGCCGTCATCGTGCCTGCGATTGGCGTCGCAATGACGCGGCGGCGACCTGCTGGCCGGATATTGCCGTCGGCATATGACAGGACGACCATTAGAATGGCGTAACGGAACCATTGACGAGCAAACGAGGTCGATATCAGCATGTCTTTTGAGCATCCGAACCGCAACAACGAGTCCATCCGCGACGTGGAGCGCGACATCATGCGCCGCCCGCCGGAGCACAACACCACGAATCTGGATCTGGACCGGATGAACCTCATGCTCGACGTGCTCGGCCATCCGGAGCACTCGTTCCGTGTGATCCACGTCACCGGCACGAACGGCAAGGGGTCGACCGCCCGCATGGCCGAGGCCCTCTGCCGGGCGTATGGGCTGCGCACCGGCCTGTATACGTCGCCGCATCTGGAACGTATCAACGAGCGCATCGCCATCGACGGGCAGGAGCTGAGCGATGACGATTTCGTGGACATGTGGGATCAGATCAAGGATCTGGTCGCCATTGTCGACGCGAAGATGGCCGAGTCCGGCCGTCCCCCGATGAGCTTCTTCGAGGTGCTGACGTCGATGGCCATCTGGAAGTTCGCCGACGCGCCGGTCGACGTTGCCGTCGTCGAGGTCGGCATGGGCGGCCTGTGGGACGCGACGAACGTGCTGGACGCGGACGCGGCCATCATCGGCCCGGTCGACATGGATCACATGCAGTGGCTTGGCGACACCGTCGAGCAGATCGCCACCGAGAAGGCCGGTATCATCAAGCCGAACTGCACCGCCATCATCGGGCCGCAGCCGCATGAGGAGCGGGTCATGCCGATTCTGATGGAGGCCGCCGAGCGCAACCATGCGACGCTGGTACGCGACGGCTATGAGATGGAGGTCACGGACCGCGTGCCTGCGGTCGGCGGCCAGATCGCCACGCTGCACACGCCGAACGGGGTGTACGAGCAGGTGCCGATCGCCAAGTTCGGCGAGCATCAGGCACACAACGCGCTCGCCGCGCT
>ENA-ORUB01004707-ORUB01004707.1-human-gut-metagenome-genome-assembly--contig:-NODE-4707-length-10243-cov-34.777876_pt1 | contig 10243 bp, 9 predicted proteins | sample MGYA00241918_ERZ509200 | MGnify/ENA primary metagenome ERZ509200 (study PRJEB26280, sample SAMEA2338853) | human gut metagenome | biome: human gut; feature: human-associated habitat; material: faeces... | reverse complement strand
ACGAGCGTCCTGAGGAGGTTACCGACATGGCACGCACCGTGAATGCAGAGGTTATCGCCTCTACCTTCGACGAGCCAGCAGAGCGCCATGTCAAGATTGCCGGAATCGTGCTCGAGAAGGCTAAGAGAATGGTAGAATGCGGACACGATGTTGTCATCTTCCTCGATTCTATCACCCGTCTCGCCCGTGCCTACAACACCACAGCTCCTGCATCTGGTAAGGTGCTCACCGGTGGTGTAGATGCAAACGCCCTCCAGAAACCTAAGCGTTTCTTCGGTGCTGCGCGTAACATCGAAGGCGGCGGTTCGCTCACCATCATCGCTACTGCCCTCATCGACACAGGTAGTAAGATGGATGAAGTCATCTTCGAGGAGTTCAAGGGAACCGGTAACATGGAGTTGCAGCTCGACCGCTCACTCAGCAACAAGCGCATCTTCCCTGCTGTCAACCTCATTTCTTCGTCTACCCGTCGCGACGATCTGCTGCAGGACAAGACAACGCTCGACCGCATGTGGATTCTGCGCAAGTATCTGTCAGATATGAACGCTATCGAGGCGATGAGCACCATCCACAAGAATATGCAGCATACTCGCAACAACGACGAGTTCCTGCTCTCTATGAATTCATAACCCAAGTTTAGCAAGTGGTTTAAGTACGGGCTAGGAGCTTCTGCCCTTTCAGGGCGTGTGGAGCAAAAACTAGTATATAAAAGAAGAGAGATTTGAAAGAGAAGGGCAAGTTCCATTTTCGGGATTTGCCCTTCGTGTTTTTTTTACTGTTTAAAATTATTAAAAAAATATCGCATTTCATTTTTTATTCGTATCTTTGCTTATCTTAAACACAGAGGGTCGCAAGGCCCTAATATAAATAATGTATAACTTAAAATCAAAAGAACCATGAGCAAATATTTTGCAGAATCAGAATTGATTATCAATGAAGACGGAAGCTGCTTCCACCTTCATCTTCACCCGGAACAGGTGGCTGATAAAGTAATCCTCGTTGGCGACCCAGGTCGCGTAGCCCTCGTAGCCTCCCATTTCGATGAGAAGGAATGCGAAGTCTCAAGTCGGGAATTCCACGCCATCACCGGCACATATAAAGGCAAGCGAATCACCGTGCAGAGCACCGGAATAGGATGCGATAATATCGATATCGTAGTCAACGAGCTCGATGCGCTGAAGAACATCGATTTCAAAACCCGCACCGAGAAACCTGAGCACACCACGCTCACCCTCGTGCGCATCGGAACCTGCGGCGGCCTGCAGCTCAACTGCCCTGCCGGAACCTTCGTAGCCTCGCAGAAGAGCATCGGTTTCGACGGACTCATCAACTTCTATGCCCGTCGCAACGAAATCTGCGACCTCGAAACAGAGGCAGAATTCAAGCGCCAGGTAAAATGGAACGACCAGATTGGCAACCCATACTGTGTAGACAACAATCCGGAACTGCTCAACCAGATAGCAGGCAATGATATGGTACGCGGAATCACCATAGCCTGTGGCGGTTTCTACGGACCTCAGGGCCGCGAACTCCGTGCCCCACTTGCCGACCCGGAACTTAATCAGAAGATTGAAGCATTCGAGTATAACGGTCTGCGCGTCAACAACTTCGAGATGGAGAGTTCAGCCCTCGCCGGTCTTTCCCTTCTCCTCGGTCATAAGGCATTAACCTGCTGCATGGTCATCGCCAACCGCCGTGCCCTCAGCGCCAACACCGGTTACAAGAGCACCATCGACAATTTGATAAAAGTTGTATTAGATAGAATCTAGCTCCATTGCAGCAATACGCCCTGAAAGGGCAGAAGCTTTAAAAGAAAGAAACAAATAAATGAAGAATCAAGAAGAATGTATCTGCGCCCTGGCAACCCCAGCCGGCGGTGCTATCGGAATTATCCGACTCAGTGGCTCCAACGCCATTACCCTCACCGACAAAATCTTCCAGTCTGCCAACGGCAAATCCCTGGAAGAAGCCAAGCCCTACACTCTGCATTATGGCGAAATTAAGGATAAGGATGGCAACACCATTGATGATGTACTGGTGAGCGTGTTCCGTGCACCCCACAGTTATACAGGCGAGAACTCCACCGAGATTTCCTGTCATGGCAGCCGATACATTCTTCAGCAGGTTCTCCATCGCTTTACGGAGGTAGGATGTCGCCAGGCAGAACCGGGCGAATACACCCGTCGTGCCTATCTCAACGGCAAGATGGACCTCTCTCAGGCAGAAGCCGTAGCTGATCTCATCGCCTCTACCAACAAGGCAACCCACAAGATGGCGCTCAGCCAACTGAAGGGTCATTTCAGCAACGAACTCTCCCTCCTTCGCGAAAAATTATTAAAGATGACTTCGCTCCTGGAGTTGGAACTCGACTTCAGCGACCACGAAGAACTGGAGTTTGCCGACCGCAGCGATCTCCAGGCACTAGCCGAAGAAATCAATCATAAGATTACCACCCTCGCCCATTCCTTCGAAACCGGCAATGCCCTAAAGCAGGGAGTAGCCGTAGCCATCGTAGGCAAGACGAATGTGGGCAAGAGCACCCTGCTCAACCGTCTGCTCCACGAGGAGAAGGCAATCGTGAGCGACATTCACGGAACCACCCGAGATGTAATCGAAGACACCACCCTCATCGACGGAATCACCTTCCGCTTTATTGACACAGCCGGAATCCGCAAGACGGATGATGTGGTAGAAAACATCGGAATAGAGCGCACTTTCCAGAAGATGGAAGAGGCGAAGATAGTAATCTGGCTATTAGATGAGCAGCCGTCAGCCTCAGAAATCGAGGAGATGAAGCTGAAGAACCAGGGCAAGAAGCTGCTGGTAGTATTTAATAAGATGGATAAACTTGAGAATGATAAACTTGCGTTCGATAAATTCACCCATTCCCGTGGCTCAGATTCCAGTGAATCAGAAGCCCCACTCTTCATCAGTGCCCGCACAGGCGAGAACGTTTCATCCCTGGAGCAGGCATTAGTAAAAGCCGCTGATATTCCTGAGATTACCGAGAACGACGTCATCATAACGAGTGCCCGCCACTACGAGGCCCTACTCCGTGCCCATGATTCCCTCTCCCGAGTATTGGAGTCGATGGAAATGGGCATGAGCGGCGACATCATCGCCGAAGACCTGAAAATGGTATTGGAAGAATTGGGTGAAATCACTGGCGGACAGATCAGTAGCCAGGAAACGCTTAATAATATCTTCAAGCACTTTTGCATCGGGAAATAAGTCGTGATAAACAACGATTAATATCGACAACAAATGATAGTTAAGGTGCTCAAAATGAGCACCTTTCTTTTTAGCCTTACTATTGGTTATAATCAATGGTAAGGCTTTTTTAGCACCTTTTTGTACCGCTCTTGTACCTCCACTTTTCAAGAGTAATAATTTGAGACTCCATTTTTGGCAAATGAGTGCAAGATTGCCGAGAGTTTTGGACAATGATGGACGATGATATAAGACTATTGAAAATAAACGGGGTAATGACAGACGACTTTTTCTACAATAAATTAAGTATAAAAGTATAAAAAGCGTACAAATGACAGCAAGCAAAGAAAGAATTCTAAAAATTTGCGAGTATTGTGGGAAGAGCTTCTATGCATCAAAATCCACAACTCGTTATTGCTCCAAGCAATGCAACAGTTATGCCTATAAGGCAGCAAGACGTGAGGAGAAAGTAAAGATGGCTGAGACAATGAGCCACCGAAAAGCTTCCGAGAAATCCATGTCTGAAATCCTTGTGAAAGAATACCTCACTATTCAAGAGGTCGCTATACTTTTGGGACTAAGCAGACAGACCATATATAATATGGTGTATAGTGGTAAGTTGCGAGCATCCAAGATTACTTCTCGTTTATCTTTAATCAGAAAGCGAGATATAGATTATCTTGTTGATAGTTTGCCATACACCACAAATAAAAGTGCTTCAAAAGAAGCAGTTCATGCAAACCGAGAGCTACCTGTTCCAGAATATTACTCTGCCAAGGAAATTGCAGAAGTCCACAACACTTACGAGACGGCCATCTATGAGATAGTCAAGAAAGTCAAGATTTCAAGAATATCCATACAAGGAAGAGTATATTGGAACAAGAAAGAGGTGGATGATTATTTTGCACACCAGTCTCCAGATCCAACCATCAGTGAATGGATGACTGTTATGGACATTCAACAGAAATATTGTATGACGAAAACAGCCGTATATAGTTTCGTTAGTCACAATGCTATTCCAAGAAAAATGGAAGGTAACAATGTTCTGTATTCCAAGCGTCATGTACAATTGGCAAAAGGTGAATCCGTAGAAGACCAACTTTATTATACAATACCGGAGGCCATGAAGTTGTATGGTTTAAGTCAGGACCAGATTTATAAGCGTATCAAGAAATACGCTATTGAAAAGGTGAAGATTGGCAAGTATATCAAGATTTCCAAGCGAGATTTAGAGAAAGCTATCGGCAAGCCTAAGGTTATTTAGCGGTTATCAAAAGGTTAAGTTGTACCCCATTACATAACTCTATTATTTTGCAATCGATTTCAAAGATCTCTTAATACGGGATCATATATGAAACATAAGTATCACATTATAAAAAGTAAACATCATGGTAAATACATGTACAAGAGTTTCTCTTCGCCAAAGAGCGATTAAAAACGACCGTATTTCTCTTTATTTGGATTTCTATCCACCAGTACGCAACCCTGAGACTATGCAAATGAGTCGCAGGGAATATTTAGGTATCTATATCTATGCTCATCCAAAGAATGAGATGGAACGTGAGTTTAATACAGATATGCTCAACAAAGCAGAGGCCATCCGTTGTATCAGAACCCAATCACTCATCAATGAAGAATTTGGTTTTTTGGACAAAACACGACAGAAAGCAGATTTTTTGGCATACTTTGAGAAGATGACACATAAGAAAGATGACAAGTGGACATGTGTCTACAAGCATTTCTTCAAATTTGTTCAAGGTCATTGTACATTTGGGGATGTGACAGTGGAACTTTGCAAAAAGTTCAGAGAGTATCTTCTGAATGCAAATCAGTTGAATCGAACAAAACAAAAGGTATCTCTCAACTCTGCAGCAGGTTACTACTCTACTTTCCGTGGTCTCTTAAAAATCGCCTATCGTGACAAGTGGCTGCGTGAGAACATCAATGACTATCTGGACAAGATTGAGCCACAAGATGTAAAGAAGGAGTTTCTTACCCTCGATGAAGTAAAGCAGTTGGCAGCTACTCCTTGCGATATACCAGTACTGAAGTCTGCCTCCCTCTTTGCTTGCCTCACAGGATTGCGAATCAGCGACATCTTAAAATTGCGTTGGGAAGACTTCGAGATAGCTCCCGACCAAGGCTATTGCTTGCGTATTCGTACCCAGAAGACTCAGACCGAGGCAACCTTACCTATCAGCAACGAGGCATACGAACTATGTGGTGAACCAAGCACGGGTATCGTGTTCAAGGGATTGAATCGCAGCATGATTAACCATCCCCTTAAAGCATGGTTGAAGAAGGCAGGAATCACCAAGCCATTTTCATTTCATTGCTTCCGGCACTCGTATGCAACAATCCAAATCGCCTTAGGCACAGACATTTACACGGTTTCGAAGATGCTTACCCATAAGAATGTAAGCACAACACAGATATATGCCGACCTCGTGAACGCAAAGAAAAGAGAGACAGCAAATAAGATTTCTCTTAAATAAATCCATTGCATTCATTTCATGGTGCCCGATATTGAAAAAATGTTCAATATCGGGCTTTTTAGTTAAAGGCTCCTAAAAGTTTTACGTGAGTCACGGGTGACTCACGTGTCAGTTTCTGCAGTTTTTCCTATTTTTGCGCCACAAATGATTAATAATACGCAATATGAAACAGTTTAAAAAAGAATTTATGACACAGCATTTATTGGTTTTGTGTGCAATGTCTATCATTGGTGCACTTGTTCGCAACGAAGCTATGCAATATGGTGTAGACACCTTTTGCTGCAACTTGACGTTCGTTATCTCAACCACCATACTGATGGTTGTTTATCTCCATGCATTAGATAGTATCGTACGATTGCTTGCCCCATGGTTTAAGCATATCTTTTGTAATACAGTAAACAATACAGAAAGGAAGCGTCTGTCTTCTATTGTCATCAATGAAACAAATACATATGATGAGGGAGAAGAGCTAAATCTGGAAGATGTAACTTTCGTCTATGCAGACGAAGGCTCTTCTTGTATTACAAGCTATGAACAGTTGAGACAGGAAGCATTGGAAGACAATGCCAAGAAGGAAAAGGTCTTGTTAAACTCAGCTATCGATTATACCAGAAGAACTTTTGCTGCCTACATGAGGGAGGAGCATTTGAACCAACTTTGTGACAACATCGCTATTTTCCAGTGTTGTGCCTCTACACACATGAGACATCATTCATTGATTGTTGACAAGGCTATTCGTACTATAGACTTAATGCATTATGCTTGGAATATAGGAAATCTCTTCAAGAAGAAAGGCATTGATACAGCAACCTTTATAAAACAAGTTTTTGCTGATGCGCTGGTTGATGTGGAAATATCCACTATTATAAGGAAGTTAAGAATGGAAGGTACCTGCATCATTGAATTACTACCAAGCTTAGATGTTCAAGGCGGAATCAAGACAAATTATTGTTGCTGATAAGCATTGAGCGGTTATTCAGAGGTTATATCTCAGTGATATTTATCTCCATTACATAACTCATTTACTTTGTACCCGAATAATAAAAATGAACAGATATGATAAATGAAAGTATCACCTTTGATAAGTTACCACAAGCGGTATCTTATTTAACAGAACAAGTTATCGAGTTGAAGCAAATGGTATCAGCACTTCAACCTACATCATCAGCAAATAACCATATATTGGTTGAGATTGATGAGGCTGCTATTATTATAATGAAGTCGAAGCCAACCATTTATCGATTGGTTAACCAAGGCATTCTGCCATCCTATAAAAAAGGTAAGAAGCTATACTTCTATAAGGATGAGCTGCTTGCATGGATTGAGAATGGTCGAAAAGCTACCAAGGAGCAGAACCATTCTGAAATGCTAAAAGCCATGCAAGGTGGAATGAAGCGCAAACCCAAGTCAATGTATAATTTTTAACTCTATGCCAAATGACAGCTTTAAATAACAATAAGGAAACTTCCATCAATCCAATGATTATCATGGATAAGGCTATTGATATGAGTACTCGCCTATCAGGAAGCCAGTTTCCCGTAAGCATCTTTCCTGCCAAGATTCAGAGAATCATCAAGGAGGTACACGAATGCCACAGTTTTCCTACCGACTATATATCAGCAGCCATACTCACTGCATTGGCTGTTGGTATCGGCAACACGCACTTGGCACAGATGAAACAAGGTTGGCTTGAAAGTCCTATCTTATACATGGCTCTTATCGGAAGACCAGGAGCCAACAAGAGCCACCCACTTAGCTTCGCTATGAAGCCATTCCTCGATTACGATTATGAGCAAAACAAGTTGTTCGAGGAGCAATACAGTAAGTTTGAGGAAAAGATGTGCATGTCTCGCAAGGAACGCATTGAAAATGGAGAGGATGGATTTCCGCAAGAACCTGTACGCAAACGTTTCTTGGTCTCTGATGTCACACCAGAAGGCTTGAGCTATATTCATGCGCAGAACAAGAGGGGTTTATGCCTATGGACAGACGAGTTGTCTGCATGGTTCAAGAACTTCAACCGCTATAACAATGGTTCAGAGGAACAGTTCTGGCTATCTGTCTTTAGCGCCAAGACAACCATATCAGACAGAAGAAGTTCCAAGAGTTCCATCTTCATTAAACGCCCCTATATCTCAGTAATCGGAACCATCCAAAAGAAGATACTTAGTGAGTTGGCGAAAGGCGAACGCTCCAGCAACGGCTTCATCGATCGCATTTTGTTCGTCATACCTAACCTTCAGCAGAAAGCGAGATGGAGTGACCGAGAGTTGCCCGATAATATAGAGCGAGATTGGCAAACCATCATTCAACACCTTATTGATATGGAGTGTCAAATAAATGAGCAACAGGAAATCGAGCCCCATGTTTTATCATTCACAGAAGAAGCTAAGGCAAGGCTCTATGAATGGCAGCATCACTTCTCCGAGCAATGCGACAATGAAACAAATGATACCATTGTCAGCATCTATTGCAAATTGGAGATATACATTATCCGTTTCTGTCTGATCATTCAATTGGCACGATGGACGTGTGGAGAATGTGATAAGGAAGCCATCGACCTGCTGAGTGTAGAGCGAGCCATCCGATTGACAGATTATTTCAAGAACTCTGCCATATCAGTACAAAATATCCTCAACGAGAATATGCTCACCGCTCAACAACAAGCAATCGTCAACCATCTTCCTGCAACATTCACTACTGCCCAGGCTCATGATGTCGCCAAAGAGAACGACATGAAGTCAAGGACATTGGAAAGATTTCTGAATGATAACATCGGAGTTCTATTTCGCAAAGAGAAGCATGGAGAATATTCAAAGATTTCCCCGTGACGGTATTGTCGGTTTTGTCGCTTTTGACGGTTTTAATACCAAAAGCGACAAAACCGACAGAACCGCCACATAAAAAAAGAAATGAAATGAGTACACATAGATTCATATTAGAGCCATACAAAGGCATCACTACCCGACATACATGTCCAGAATGTCATAAGAAACGTAGCTTCGCCCGATATATTGACACAGAAGGGAAGATTGAGTTTCCTCCCTACGTGGGTCGCTGCAACCATGAGCAAAGTTGTGGTTATCACTTCACTCCCAAGGATTTTTTTGAGAAGAATCCCGAAAAGAATGAGACATTCACAAAGGATGATACTATTTCATATAAGAAGAGAGAAATGCCGAAGCCATTACCCACTTCTTATATAGACGAGAACATCATGCGAAGCTCTCAGAAATGTTATGAGGCGAACAACCTTTTCTTGTTTCTATCTTCTCAATTCGGTGAAACTGCTACTCTTTCTTTGATGGAGAAATATCATGTCGGAACTTCCAAACACTGGACTGGTGCCACGGTATTTTGGCAAGTTGACAATCAAGGTAAGGTGAGAACTGGTAAGGTAATGCTCTATTATCCCGAGACAGGTAAGCGAGTAAAAGAACCATACAACCATATTTCATGGGTACACTCGCTTATCCCCCACAAGGATTTCAATCTCTGTCAATGCTTCTTTGGCGAACATCTTATCAATAAAGACAAGACCAAGCCTATAGCATTGGTTGAAAGTGAGAAGACAGCCTTGATAGCCTCCTACTATCTTCCTCAATTCTTATGGATAGCAAGTGGTGGTAAGAATGGCTGCTTTAACACGAAGTCACTATCTGTTCTGAAAAACAGAGATGTGATCTTATTCCCTGATTTGGGAGCGACAACAGTTTGGCAAGACAAGCTGCCAATGATGCAAGTTCTCGGCATCCGTGCAACGCTTTTCGACTTTTTAGAGTATCAAGCCTGTGAAGAAGATAAAGCTAAAGGCTTGGACATTGCTGATTATTTGCTCAAAATCAAGCCTGCAGAAGCAAAACTTCAAGCCCTCATCAAACAGAATCCTGCCATTCGGAAGTTGATAGATGTCTTCAAACTCGAAATTGTTGACGAGCCTCAACCACGTTTCCGCTCTCCTAAAAGGCAACGTGGTTTCAGACTCTGAGATGATTTGAAAAATCGAGGTATCTGACGATAGCAAGTTATGTTTTGAGTTACTCAAAACCTTTCGAGTTACTCTCGAAAGCACTTGCCTATCGGTAGATACCTCTCCAAAGTCGAGTATCTGAATCAACCTATCGGTAAGTATTGATTTGCAAATATGATGATTGAGTGACTTACTGACGTACTGATTCATTGTCGTATTGATATACAGACAGAAAGTATTGTATATATGTTTATATGTATATCATTCATTTGAACAAACGTTAGAACGTTCTAACGGTAACCCCAAAAGAACACTCACAGTCTTGTAATCGCAATGACTCTCAATACAGCGAGTAGCAAAACTGTGGCGTAGCCCATGGAATTTTAATCGCGGAATATCCAACTGCTTCAATAGCTTGTTAAAATAGTTGCGATACGTTCTTGGCTCAGTCGGTTTTGTATTGTTCGTGAGGACATAGTAGTCCTTTGTAGATTCAATTATAATAGAAGAACTTGCCTATTATTGTTTTTCCAGCCATTTTTTTACACACCTTATAGCTCTGATTTGT